>Ga0315276_10000694_pt1 | contig 29154 bp, 40 predicted proteins | sample YL17G05_0_MG_FD_204542 | JGI IMG/M metagenome (GOLD analysis project Ga0315276, IMG submission 204542) | Sediment microbial communities from Yellowstone Lake, YNP, Wyoming, USA - YL17G05_0 | ecosystem: Environmental > Aquatic > Freshwater > Lake > Sediment | place: USA: Wyoming | collected... | reverse complement strand
GATAGGCGAATAGTAGCACTGTACGAATTCTATTTCTTTTACGGGTACTTTTACATATTGGGTAATATACTCTTTGTCTGTTTTGATTTTTACTTTTTCCTCTACGCGAACCGGATGATATTTATTGTGTATGTAAAAGTATGTCCCGAATCCGCAACTATAAAAGCATATCGCAGACAATACTATTACTACAATCCTTCCGGCCCACTCATTTAATTTCTGTAACATTTGGCCTCTCTGCAAAACTCTGTGTGGCCTTACCTATAAAAGCAGGTGTAAGAATACTTGCTATAAGTGCTGCACACTCTGCCATTTTCCTGTCAAATACCATGCACAAAATAATTGTAGCGCACGCTGTTAATGTGCACAACAATTGACACACTCTCATCATCGATACGTCCTGTGAGCTGCTAAACATTGCCTTGAACATTTCAGTACCTCCCTAAAACCAAGATTTGTTAATTATAAATAAACTAAACTTACAGCCGTGATTATTCTTGTATCTCTCGCTAGTTTTTACTATTTGCATAAATTCGTTGAAGTCGTTCCCGTTTTTAAACACCACGCATCCGGCAGAGTAATTGGCTATTGTCGAGGCGTCGCCGTATGGAGCCGACCTGTGTATGTTGATGCCGAACCACCCGCTTTGAATAGGCTCGCTAGATTCCTCAAAATCTTGATTAGTATCTCTCCATATCGTTACCGGCGCGCCGGTTTGGATCAATGCTTCGTGGGCAAATCCAGTGCCGGGGCAATGTACTCCAACCTGCCAAGCGTCTCTGTGAAATCCATCAATCAAGTGAGCAGCTCCCCTAACTCCGCCGTATGTTATAGGCGCAACCTTTGTGTAATATATTCCAGGATCAGTGGTTCCTTTGTAAATCTTGTATATGTCTCCGCACACGACACCGATAAAATCGTTAAATTCATCGCTATTAGGATTTTCATTGACCCTTATGCCAAAGATGTTAATGTCTTGCCACTCTCCACCAAAGCCGTCGTACATGCCCTTAATGTCTTCAGCGTTCATGCTTTCCATCTTTAACCTCTCGTATATCGCTTTTTAAATCATTAATTTGCTCTACTAAATGTACCAATTCTGAGCGTACTAAAATTGAGTTTACGCATTTTTCACATTGCTTGTCAAGCTTAAGGTCAATACGCTCAATATGTTTTTCAAATTTTTCATCAAGATCATCAATTTTTTTCTCGACATCTTGCAGAATTTTTTTGAAAATCCAGGCTAATAAAATCGAAATAGTACTAATGAGAGCACTGATAACAGCAAAAATAATTGTAGTGTTATTAATATGTTGAGACGAGTCTGCCACATTTTTCACCTCTTTTATAATTCTATTTCTGCCACCCATTGATAGTAATATTCGTTCGTAGCCGTTAGCGAATTATTGCCATACGCATAAAATGATCCAACCCCAGTTTTAGCTGTATCACTTAAACTATTGACATCTCCGCCAGAATAACTAAGCTTTCCGACGGTACCGGTAACTGGAGAATATGTATATATCGTTGGTTTAGATATTTTGGTTACTTTTAAAGAAACGTGACTGACATATCCGACATAGGCATTGTATGCAATAAAAGAAACGCACCCGCTGTAATCCGCCGCACCAGGGAATACTCCTATAGCATAACTTTTTTCATAAAATCGTTGGCACTTAATGAGTTCTTCAGGAAAGCTTCTTGTGGGAAAGCCAAGCAAGACTTGTCCTTCATTCAGGCATACTCTTGTTATATAAAATTCGTCTCCCGCCGTTATCGTAGTGTCGTCAGTCCAAAAAACCAGAGCAATGTTTGTTTTTGTTGACGTGGTTATTTTTGATGCAAGCAACGTGTATTCAGTCCACACGGTCGATATTACTTGCGCCTGTCCTCCCTCACTAGTCCAGTTGGCCGCAAATGTCGCTGGAAGTCCTGCCATTGCTGGCCATGTTCCTATAACATCGCTTGTAACGGCGTCGGCGGTGCTTAGCCACGAAACGACACTCACATATAGCTTTGATATTGCTTTACCTGTTGTACTTTTTGCCCAATAGCTAACAGATACATAGCCACCGATTAACTTGCTTGAATCTATGTTTTCTATGATCTGTACGATCCCGCCGCGTTTATTAGCCGTTACATTAACACATTGTAGGCTATAACTAGATCCAGTAGGCGCGTCAGTTGACCTATAAAAATTCCATGCATTATTTGCTTCCTGTAGGTTGTTCCATCTATCGGCTATGTAGGTGTCGTCAGATGGCGTGCTGAATGTTGTGTTTCTTTGCCATACATCAAAATTCCCGTTAATTATTGCTTGTCTGTAAACGCCCTCACTATTAACTTTTTTGATATTTTCGGAAAGTTGATTAACGTCAGCAGCACTATTGGGATCGCTTGTGGTTCTTGTGGGTAAATCTGAAAATGACATGTTAAACCTCTCCTTTCTTTAGCTTACCGTCGGCATCTAAAACACCGTCTTTTATAAGCTCTTTGATTGCCATATTTTTTATTTTGGCATTAACATATCTATTGATTATGCGTTCATCGGACTCTACGTATTCAACCGTCCTTAGCTTTTCTAAATATGCAGCGTTCGGCTCCTTTAACAGGCTAACTGTTACAGCGCCGTTTGTTGTTACTTTTGATTTTCCCATTCCGTTGATAATTGTTTTAGCCACTTTTAGCCCTCCATATTTGTATGCTTGTACCATATACAAAACGTCCCGCGAATGTAGACCCTGTCGGTATGTAATTGTAAAAGTATAATTGTGTAACATTTGACTGATACGGTTCTGACGAGTACGCCTCTATTCTTTTTCGGCCAAGCCATGTCGCGTTTTGCATTCCCTCTTGTGAGTTTAAATGCGCCACAATTGTTTTGTCGGAATTAAACGACACCATGCAGTCGGCGCGGCAAGAGGTTTGAGAGAATATGCTTGTAAGTGCAATTTCGGTGAAAGCTGAATATCTATTTATAGAGGTCGTTGAATCGTTAATTGAAATAGATTGAGACTGCCAGCTAGGCGTAGTATTTGTTTGATACGTATTAAACCTTAATTGAACTACACTGCTACAAGTATTAACCTTAAAATGGCCTTGTATTAAATATGTTTTATCATTTTCAAAATCTAGGCCTCCAACTTCTATGCTATACGTTGAGGTTGTTATTTCTACCGCCGACACCAGCTCCCAGCGTTTATAATTATTGATATTACTAAAATATACTTTATCAACATGAACGCTGTCCCATAGTGCCGACGTGCTGCCAAGGTCGTATATTCCTGTAGTTGGCACAACGCTTAATGTGCCCTGTGGCAACATATTAAATAGTCCTGTCCTTAAAAAACATGAATTAAATTCTTGTGCTTTAATATATGTGTTTTTCTGAAATGTTTTTAAATCATAAAACGTATCATTTATATTTAAATAATCTGTCGAACTCCATTTGTTAGCATAAAATAAAAATTCTATGTTTACGTAGTTACCCACCATGGTGCAGCAATTTGTATTTATTGCGCTTTTAAACCCTGAGTACGCGCTCCAGTCAAAAGCACTTGAAGACAATTTAGTGGCCGTGCGAGTACGGTACATTATTCCGTTTGACCCTAATTCGCTATACGAGTCCCAGTATACCTTAACCGGTATGTTTTCCGCGTACTGATCTAATATTCTCCATTGCTCAAATAATCCATATCCGTAAAAACCAATTCCAAAATTAATCACAGCGAATGGCGCATAGGTGCTGTCGTCGTATGTGCCGGTAGTTGTAGTGTCTGAATACATTGTCACAATGCCGGTATAATCCGACGAAACGAATAGTGCGCCAGTATTTTTTTGTAGCGTTATGTTGAACGATGGTGGATATGTGAAGGTTGTAGTTGGAGTGTTTACGCGCGGCCCCTTAACATTTATGGCCGTGGCTGTACATCCAATTGTTAAAGCACGACTATATAGTCCAACGTCTATTACACTTGGGTACATTTATATCCACGTCCCCTGTTTTATCCAAAGCTGTACAAACGTACCTGCTTGCATGTTGATGCCGGATATTATTAGTGCCCCTATCGTATACGATCCGGCTACACTCCTACACCCGCCGATTTGCTCAATGTTTCTAACAAAACCATTATTCATGGAATTTATATTTGTAATATTAAATATCTTTTCCGTATACGCTAAATTCATTCGACAGATTGAATATGTACAGCACGCCGCCGTGGTATCGTCATTAAGCGTATACCCTAGGGGAATATATGTTGCGCCTGAGGTTCTTGTATAAAACGCTCCGGTATTGCTCCATATACATAATTGATATGTATAGTTTGTAGATATCGTTGTCGTCGGAGTCGTATTCTCTAACTGCATATAATACACAGTATCAGTGTCGGCTGGCCCATTAAAATAACACACCAACATGTATTCTTTTTGTGTATTAGAGTTTAGGCCAGATATTTTAATACTGCTTGCCGTTGTCGTAAGAACGGTTTCGCTCACCATCTGAAACGAAGTGCACGATGGAGATAGTTGTATCCCGCCATATACATTTAGTGTATTGCAATACAACTTGTTCCACTTATAAGTGGCCGAGCCAAGATTGTAAAGAGAGGTCGTTGGAGCCAATGCTTCAGTGTCCATAGGCAACCTTGACCCACTTGCAACATGCTGAAAATTCTCGTTAACATCGCTCGCGTCGGCTGTAGTGCTGTTTTGTAAAATGTGGTATGTCATATCGCCCTCAATTTAACCTGACTATAGAAATTATCGATATTATGTTGTAGTTCTATTATGCTAAAATCTTGATTGTCTATATTAATATTGTATCCCGACCTCGAACCAAATATACCAGACCCCCAGTCGAAATAGTTCCACAGGTACCCGCCGGAATAAATCTGTGTTATGTAGCTCATAGTAACGTGGTTCATAACCATAAGCTGTGGCACGAATTTAGTTTTAATCGTTACCTCTTTTTTGCTCTGGTTAAAATCGTTATACATTGCGTTTGCTACGGTTAGTGCGGTGTCGGTGTCCTGTAGAAACATATTTTCATATGAATACTCTCGTACTCCAAATTTAAACGATGAACTAGAGTCGCCCCAAGTCCAATTCTCGTTTAAAATATAGTATGAAGTCTGGGTGTCTTCACTGGCAAATTTTACTTTTATCCTGTTGTAAACCTTTCGTATGTTTTCATCAACTTTTATTTGATCTAGAATATTGTGTCCGTATGTTTTGTCAGAATCTCCTAGGCCGCCAAAATGGAATACAGACGTGCTGGAAATATTGTCTTTATCTTTGAAATTAAACGAACCGTCACGATCAACATACACCACACGATTTTCAGGTACTGCGAGCTTTTTCATTAACTCCCAGCAACTCGCATTGTTTAAGGCCGTGGTTGTTGCTATGTCATAAAATCCTGTGGTTGTGTCAATGTTCCATGTTGTAAAATATTTTTGAAATATCGCTACCGAGTTAGCGTCAACGTGATTTTTAATGTTAAACACCATGTCGCTGGCAGTCATTGTTGAGCCAAGGCCGGTTATCTGGTCGCTGGGAAATTCTTCAAATATTGATGATATGTGCTTTGTAGCAAAAGATATTTTGGCATCCTGTGTGTAAACCATATCTTCAGATAGCAGTCCTAAATACAAGGTTGTGTTCGTGGGATACTCTGTTCCATCGCTTGCCTCATACCCGGCTTCTATTTTTACCAGTGATCTGAATCGTGTTAAATATCCGTAGAAAAAAGACTTATCGTCTGATTCATCACCAAAATATCCATCAGAATTTTGTACAGTAAATGTTACGCCGTTAAATTTAAAATAGTACGGGATAATATCATCAATGCTAAAAGTAATATTCCCATATGTTAGTATGTATTTTGGGTCAATAAGCTGCCAGTCGGTTTCGTACTCTCCCGACTGTTCGCGCCTTTTAATATATAGCCGACGAAAAACCTTTGCGCTATTTTTTTTTATTTCAGAGATTATACTCACTTCGGAGTCTCCCTAAGTTTTATTGTTCCTTCGTAGCCGTTGAGTATTGTGTTGTCCCAGTACTGTAAAAAATCAAAGTCTCCAATCCAATTGCATTCGTAAATTCCGCCATTGACGGTTAAAGACTTTGTATCGCTTGATGCTGCCGTATAGATGTATCTTGTAATGCCAGGTATAAAAACAAAAGGCTCATGTAGATCATACATATATTTTAAAATACCCCAGTCAATGGAGCTGACATTTTCCATTTTTATGTCAGCAGTAAAGTTGTCTTGCAGGAAATATATTGCTGTCCCGCCGTCACTACAAACGTGTTCAAAAGATTTTCTGTCATATTTAGCCTTGTAGTTTTTGGCTGACGGATTCGACTCAAGCTCATAAACTTTATCTAAAATCCATACCTCTCCAATACTTTTTGTAGAGCCATAGCCTTTTGTAATCATTATGTGTAGCGAGCTTACGGCGATGGACGTGGCGTTAAATTGTAGGATTCCGTCCTGAAAATACGTCCAGTCACTAACAGTAGTCCCACCTTCAAAAATAGAAAATAAATTAGCAGTATTAGAATTGTAATATATCTTCATTATTTCAGCAGAAATCCCAGTCCCAAAAATTATGTTGTTTACTTGTCTCGGGGTATCGAATGTAATAACTAGTTCGCTTGCTGAACCTGACGGCTCTGTAAATGTTACATATTTATCATTTTTTCTATCAAAAAGATACTTGGCCGACGCGGAGTCAGATGATAAATATATCATGCTCGTAGTGTTTAGTATGTTTTTGCTATAAAACGAAAAATTATTATAATAATAATCTAATGCCATTTAAAACCCCATGGAGGATGCGAATACTGATCCTCTGTCCTGTTTTAATTTATAAAGCTCTTTGTCAATTTCCTGTACTAATTTTTTGGGAAGATCTTCTGTAGCGTAGAGGTTTGTTATGTATAGGTTTACCCCACCACCCCCTGTCATTTTTCCCATGACCTCTGGATTTTCAAACGGTACTATTAATTCTGATCGATTGTTTTCACCTACGGTCAAAGTGCTTCCCTGTTGAGAGCCTTTTACAAGAGCACCAGTCGCTGCTTTTCTAGGACTGCTTGACGCGATTTTCGAAACATTTGCGAGACCAAGTGCTACGCAAGAGGCCGCCGCCGCGAGACCTAGAACGTATCCTACATAAGGTATTCCGGCAAGAGAACTAAATGCCGCATTGGCAGCTTTATATGTATCGATTGTAGCCATAACAATGGCAAACCCTTTATATAGAGCGAACTGCTCTTTGTTGCTCTGGTCAAGATTTGATAGCATGAAAGAGGTCCATTCCATAAACTGCTGAGTGCGTATTTTTAGGTTGTCCTGTACAAGAGTGGTCAAGTTTTTTTGTAGTGCGGTTTCTGCTGACTGTTCTTTTTTTCTTCTATCATCAGCAAGCTTGAGAAGCTTCTCTTCATGCTGTGCTTTTATCATTTCTACAGTAATATTATTTTGTTTTAGCCACTCCGTGTGAGTTAATGCAAATTGCATTTTTTGTGCATACGCATTGTTTTCAGTTGCCACCGCCGCGTCATAATCTTCTTTTTGTATGTCTTTCAAACCTTGCATTATTGCCTTCTGTCCGTCAGCTGCGGTAGTGGCGTCTTGTAGTTTCGCTTGAGTGCGGACTTGCGACTCTTGTACTGCTGTTGTCGTATAGTCTGCCTCAAATTGTTTTAAAGAATCGGAAACGGCTTGTATTTTTTTTGTTTGATTAGCGAATTCATTCATTTTATCAACATTATCTTGCATCCCTTTTCCGCTTTTCATAGCGGAGTCATACAATTCCTTAAATGTTGCGTCGCCATTATTTTTTAATTCTTTCATTGCATCCGCAAATTGTTTGGTACCTTGCTGTGCTCCGGTTGTTGCTGTTACATAATCTTTAAGTTGCTTCGTGGCTTCGTTTGTTGCTTCAGCCGACTGGTTTACTTGATCGGCCATCATAAGCGATTTCAACATGTTGTTGCCTTCGCTTATAAGTGCGAAAAAACCAGCAAAACCCGACGCGAGAAATCCAAGACCTTCTCCCATTTTTGTCATCATTTTCATAAGCGATCCGCCATCTTTTGACGCACCAATAAAAGCCTCGCCTAAGACCTTTAATCCAGGCAACATTTGCTCACCCATTGCCGAAAGAAGTACGCCTATCGCATCTTTAGCATTGCTCATAATTCCTAAAAACGTGTGACTTTGTTTTTCCATCATGCCAGCAAATTGACCGTTTCCAGTTGTTAGGCTGGTTAAGGCTTTGTCGAGTGCAGAAAATCCCACTTTCCCGTCTTCAATCATCTTGGACATCTGGCCAGTTGTTACGCCGTAGTTCTGGGCTAACTGGCCAAGTATTGGCACACCAGCCTCTAGGAATCTATTTAGCTCCTCAAAAGTTACCTTTCCCTTAGTTGCACTTTTACCGTAAGCGTCGCTTATGCGCTCAAATACTTCTTGATTTCCCATTGCAGCGTCACCAAGTCTACGCAATGTTGGGATCATGCTCTCGGCAGATATTCCAAAGCCCAGTAGTTTTTTCGAGGCTTCTACTATACCAGGAAGCTCGAATGGAGTTTCAAGTCCGAACTGTTTTAAATCGCTCATCATCTTTTGAGCTTTTTCGGCTGATCCAAGAAGAACAGTGAAAGCCACAGTATTTTTTTCAATTTCTCCGGCATTCATGGCGGCTGACTTTGCAAGATCAATAAACATGGCAGCAATACCAAGTTTTGCAATAGCACCGAAAGCACTACCAAGGCCAGTAGCTTTTTTGGACGCATCCTCGCTACCCTTACTTGTATTAGCCAGTCCGGCATTAAGCTTGTTAATGTCATTGATGGCTTGGTCTGCGGCCGCCTTTATTATAATCTTTATTTCTTCGTTACTGCTTGCCATAGTCTACCCTCGTCTTGCTTTCGCCCTTTCCTTTTCTTCCTTTTCTACAACTTCGTTCTTATACTCAATAAGCCCTATAAAAAAATCCCATGAAAGATTTAATACCTCCGATGGGGAAATGCTATAAAACCTAGAGCATTCTGCCACTGACTGTATTGCATCTATGCTAACTATTTTTACATGGCGACGAGGATCACGTCGCCTTGCGTCTTTTTTAATTCTGGCTTCTCCTCTTCGTCTGCATTTTCATCGTTGCCATGTATATAATTAACCAATGCAGCGTATTGTTTTGTGGTCAAATCTTGTAGCTGTTCGTATACCCAGTTAGGATTTACGTCCTTATTTTTTAATACAAGAATGTCTCTAATAACCTCATACGATACATTGATTTTGTCGATATTTCCATAATCCTCTGCGATATCCTGAGAGGCCCGAATAAGCCTAAACATTATTTTTACTGGGATTTCTCCAGGTATAATAAGTTTCTTGCCACCAAGGTTTAGCGACTTGTCGTCACCAATGATTTTCTCCAAGTTTAGATATTTCATTCAGTATATTCTCCTTTAAATTTTATGCGTATGCAGCGGTGCCGTTTATTACTTCCATTTTTACAGCACTACCCAAAGCAGAGTCATAAAGCACGTCACATTCCATTTCCAACATAATTGGATCTGGTCCCCCAACTGTCGGCATATTAGATTTAAAATAACACCTAGGTAGTGTAATGTCAAGCTGATGTGGAAGGCTGGAGCTTGCTATAGTCGGCCCCGTAATAGATATTTTAATGGCGGTAATTGTTTCGGCTAGAAATCTATTATAAGCCGTTATCGTATCAAATATCTGTGTAAATTTTAGCTTTGTTTCACGTCTTTTCGGTGGCAAACACACTACGTTTCGCGATCCCAACACCCTTTGCTCACCATCTAGGTTATTGTTGATGGTCAGCTCAAAGCTCTTAAAATATTCTGTAGCCAGTGATGTCGTGGTTGCTCCGGTTTGTACGGTTACGCCAACAAAAGTACATGGGTTAACATCTGTAACGCTAATCGCTGGTATTGTGCTTGTTATACTACATGTTTGCCCGATCAATTCAGAACTAAAAACTACAGGACCGCCGGATTCCGCTTTAAAAGATAAAGTGTTAGCCCTCATGCCCGCGTAACACCATACATGCGTACTACCTTTACGCACCTGAAAACTAAGCGACTTCATGTCCGATCCGGTTGAAGTTGGCTTATTGTTTTCCATGTCTCCAGAATAAAGAGTATGCGTGTAGCTAACTCCCGCGCTTGTAACTACGCTTGAACATGTCCCGCCCATGCCCTGTTTAAGTATATTGATGATACCGTCACTTGCAAGATTAAGCTCAGCCTCAATTGATCCTGAAATATTCTCGTTAAATGTTACTCGCTTTTTGGGATCGCGTGAAGCATTGATTGATTCAAGAGTTTTAGAATCGCGCTCTTGTTTAAAGCCTTCACTGTTAAATTCTATAAAAGTCGTGGCCGTTACAAAAGTACCGAAAGTAGTTTCCTTTGCAACGCCAACCGCACTGTCGAATCCAAAAAATGGGGTATTGTTTCCTATAGTCATTTTATTTCTCCTCTATAATTTCCCATGTTGGGTTATTACCGTTTTTTTGTCGCAGCAAATGTTTTGCCTCTGTTTCAGTAACTATCAATATATTCTCATCGGGATTTTCCTTAGGCAATGATACTCCCGCGTAATTTTTTAGATTTGTCACGTATATTACCCTTTTATCTATATACCTGAGTTTAGCCATGTGTTAACCTCATGTGGTACGTAGTCCAATTTAATACCTATGACATTATGGCTTTCAAGAGCTTGCTGTAAGGCCTGAGCGCCATCCTGTGCAGTCAAAGATATTGTTTCTATACGTGAATTTAGTATCTTAAGTTTTTCATCGTCGGTTAATTTTCTAAATTTAAGATTCTTTATTTTCTTTTCTAGGTTAGCCGGATGGACTCCAGACACTCCGCATCCTGAGCAGTTATGCAGCTTAATTCCTTTTGATTTAACCATCGTGCTATTAAAATCATCCAACCACTTGCTGCTAAATATTAAGTTTTGCGATGAGTAACAAATATTTCCGCTATAATCTATAAGCTGTGCATGTTTCATCCAATATCTTTTATCGTTATCCTCGAATGCGTAGTAATGAGTATCTATTCCAAATCCAAAGTCATACCCTAGCATAAGGTACTCGTCATATCCTAGTATTTGTGTACTAAACACAATAACGCTATTCCCGACGTTACTTGATGCCGGTATCATTTCTACACATCCAGACATGGGTGAATATATCGCCTCGCTTCCGATGTTATCTTTATTTACATAAAAAACAACTTTACCCTTCCAGTTGTGCGACCATTTAGGGTTGGCCTGAACATTAGAAATGAGAACCATGTCTTCTGTCTGGCCTATATATTTTTCACAGTACTTTTCGTAGGACACTCCGGCGTCGGCAAGAAATACATATTTAGGGTGTAGCCCATGTTCGATAAGTATTGGAAGTGCTTTATCTACGCAAGCAATATCAAGCGCGTCAGTTTTGTATTTTTTAACAATATCAATTTTTGTTTCTAGGCTTGCACCACAAGCAACACATAAAAGTTTTTTGCCAAAGCCTAGGTTTAATAAATGTTTTTGGCTTGTTTTAATCTTTTTTAATAACTCGCCATTGGCCTTGGTATTCTCATCCCAAATCGTTTTCCAATGCTCGAACGCCCTAACAGACTGATCGTGTACTTCTTTTTCAGTAAGCATAAAACCTCTAACTACTAAATTTTTTAACTTCCAGAGAAATCCTCGCAGCACTATTATATGTGGACTCTCCTACCTGTTCTACGTCATAGTCTGTATTAGTTACAAGGCACATGTCAACCGTATTTGATAATGTAATCTTGTTTCTGAACAGACTTTCAATATTTTGTGCTAAAGTAATCATTTCCTTGTCACTGAGTAGCCGGCCATCGAATTGCCCAAAGCCATACTGGCATACGGCAACTATGTCAAATTGCATAGTGATGTTACGCTTATTGGAGCCGCCGCCCATTACAAAATGCTCTTCTTTTTTGTTTTTAGTCTCAACGTATATTGCGGGGTAATTGATATTAAGTTGTGGGCTTTTTGCATAGTCTCCAATTATTTCTTTTACACGTTCTGTTAGCCCGCTACTTATATCGTAACTAGATGTGGTAGTATTGTTCTCGGTTAAGAGATTAACTATATACCCGCGTATTGCATATACATCTATAGCCATGTTAACCGTTCACCAAAAAGTTTTTTAACATTAAAATAATATTCCTTATTGTTGTTGCGTCTAACCACATAAATCTTCTCTCTGGTACGCCTATACCGAATTCGTGAAACTTTGCATACTCAACATTAGTATAAACGTGGGCTTCATTTGTTTTAGTACGTCCGAGTATCGATAGTCGTAATCTTCCAGTGTCTTGTAATATTTTCCCTTTTCCGCCCTTTTTGTGTTTTGCCCTACTTGCGCTTAATGGCTTCCATGGTCCAGTGTCTCCCATTTCTTTTTCAAAATGCTGCAATACGTTTTTTCGTCCTTTCTGTGCGATAACCTCCAACATTGTTGTAGGATTTTGACAGCGTTTCGCCATCGCCTCAAAGTCTTCTTGGACTTGTGTTAGTCCAACTGTGCGGATAGATATCATCGTTTGTCACTCACCCTGTCTTTTCTCACAACGTCAAAGTCCCAATCCAGGGAGTCGTCAACCTCAAAAAATGTTGCCTCATCGTATGTAGTACTATCAACATTTGACTCTTCGCCTAGATCAATGCCATCCACCAGTGATCCGGTGCTATCAATCAAGTCAATGTTGCCGTCCATAATGTCCTTGAGGGTAAGCATAGCATCGGTTTTTAGTTCTGCTAGCGAGTCTAGTCTATTGAAATTGTCCTGTTGAAAAAACGACCTTGCCGTATAGTAACTTACAATATCCTCGCAAATACTTACAAGCAACGGTATCGTGCTACTAAACGGCAAGCTATATCGTTTTGAAATATAGCCATTTATAACAGCACTCGCTCTATCAATGTGTTTCGAAATTACAGCAGCAGCCGTCGAGTAACCGGTCGCCGTCGTAGTTTGTGGTAATTTCGGAAGGATAGTTTGAATGCTCGTTATAGTGGCGTATCCCATAATTTACTTTTTGCCCTTATAAATCTCTTTAAGTCTACGTTTAACAACACCGTTTTTAAATTTAGTCACAGTAAAAACCTTAGTTTTTTTACCTATGAATATTTTTTCTTCGGATTGCGAAACAATAGAATCTTTCGAGTATTGTTTCTCGTTTTCTTGCGAGAGATTTTCGTTCGAATTAACTTTAACTTGATCCATTTTTTACCTCAATCAGTATTATACTAAATTATGCTAATGCTACAGTTTTGAAAAAATAACCGCACAATGTCGCTACCGCTACCGGCTTGAACATTGTAGATACTTCAATTACATCACCTGAAAGCTTTTCTTCACGCCATTTTTTAACCTTATAAGGATTTCCAGAGTCTGACATCCTAAGATTAAAGCCAGCGGTGACTTTTTTAAGTCCAGTTGCGCTTGGATCGAAATATGCAAGCAGTGCATCAGGGCCCCATATCGACGTGAGAGACTCTGTGCCACCTTCCATGCCTGCATCATAAACTCCTAAGCCTACATAAACATTCTGAACATCAAAAATACTTGCAAGCAATTGTTCTGTAATAATCGCTTTTTCTACGTACTGAATACGAGAGTATACGTTTGTATTTTCTTTAAGTGCTGCAAACCCTTCAAAATTCAAAATAAGAGTATTGGGTCTTTTCCCTGATTGTTTAATTACAAGACCAGTAGCGCTCAAAACATTCTGAATTGGTGCGCTGGTAGTGGTGTTGTACTTCCACGCGGTCGCGGTTGTGAGAGTGGTATTGTTAGACCATGTACCTGTTGTAAACAGCAGGTCTGCAAAGTCTTTTTCTTGACGCATGAGAATTTTGTCTGTCAAAAATTCCGTGGCGTCAATGTCCATGTTAATTGGAGAGTCCGCGTTTTTTCGATCGCGGTCTGTAACAACATCGCTTATTGCATGTTCGTCGAGACTGTAAGAAGTTGTCGATACGCCCCACGTAATTTGTTTTGATGCCGATTTGTTAGCTCTAAGTGTCTCGGCCATACGCATATCTTTTGCATATATATAATATACATCAGATTCTTTCGCCACTGGGATGTCCTTCATAATCATCGATCCAATAAATTCGTTGTTCCTGTATTGAATTGATACATTAGTCAAAGCTTTATTAATATGTAAATTTCCACCGTATGCCATAATATAAACCTCCTTAAGATTTAATCCCGTATTTTTGAGGATTGACGTAAATAGTTACTGCTCCGGCTGTGGCTGGTGTATCCATTGCCATTCCTATAAGATATTGCAAGCTGGTGTTTGTGATAAACAAAGTCACCGTCCCGCCCGCTGCTGGCGTGAGCATGTCGCCCGCTGAACATACAGTCCCGGCCAACATATAGCCTTTTGCAAATCCAAAAGTAATTACCTCACAAACCTTACTGTCACTCGTCTGATAGCTATCAATAATCCCGACCACTTTATCAGTGAGCGCGGTACAAATTGATACCGTAAAGTCGGTGCTTAAATAACAAGATTTATATTGAGAAGTGGTAGTCGCAACACTTGCACCACACTTAAAACTTTCTCTTACTGTGTTATTGCTTCCTATCATTGCCATAATCAAACCTCCATAGAAACGATTTTCAGCGCTTCTTTATATGTTACATTGTTTTCCTTTGAATAAACCTTGGCGCGTTTATCAAGCTCTTCGCCCTTCTCTGTCTCGTCCATAGCAGAATAATTTTTAGATTTTTCTGGTACGTTTTGTTTTGAAGCTTCGCTAAAATCTACAACTTTCGGCGAATTTTCAATAACCGATTTAACAAAGTCAAGTCCTGAACCTTCAACGCTCTTGCCGTCGCTAGAGTAACTTTTTAATCCTTTATCGGTAGCCAGTGCCATGAGTGCTGACCGTTGAGCAGGTACTATTTTGCCTTCCTTTTCGGCTGCATCAAGAATTGAATTGGCTTCTGAATAGAGCTTTTCAATTTCAATCTTTTCTAGTTGAAGTTGAAGGTCAGTGTTCTTTGCAGAATATTCTTTGACTTGTGTTTCAAGCTCACTAATTTTATCTGCATATTGTTTTTCATCCATTATGGTATCTCCTTCATACGAACTACATAGTTTTATAAATTCAGCGTTTACATTGTTATTTTCAGTATATAGGTTTATGAAATCATTTAGTTCGGTCACTGCTGGCGTGTTTCCACCAAGCAGTGCCATTGCCTTGACGGCGCGCTTATATTTCTTACCGCCTATCTCTGCATTCCAATAAATTTCTGGGCTTATGCGCCCATAGGCTTTGGAATCAATAAGCGATTTAATTTTTTTAGGTACACTTCCTAGGTCTGCAAATAAAGTATTGCCTGTTCTATATAGCTTCTTAATCCATCCGGCGCTTGGATAGCCGTCTTTTTGTAATAATGCTTGGCCGTTATCGTGTCCTAGTTTTACATAAGGCTTTAGCTTTGCGCCTATTTCATTATGAGCATAAACCATTTCATCCAAGTCGGCGTCGGTGTATTTGTCTCCGTTCCATGTTCCGGATTTAAATATCTCTACGCCGTCAACATCTACAGTTTCGTAGGCCAACTCTTCATTGTTTTTTAGCGACTCTTGACTATCTGACCAGGCCTGCTCTGCTATTGCCATCCTTTGTTTATCGTCTGGGTATTCGGCCAGCATTGTCTCGTCACTCATAAACCGAGACATAAAGTCTTTTTGAGATTCCATTGGTTTGGGCTTGGGCATTGGCATATTAATCCTCGTACCATTCAAAAACCAGGTTCATATAATCGGCTTGTGCCTTAGCTAGGTTTTCAAATCGTATTAAATATTTATAATTAGGCTTAAATATCCATTCAGTATTTTGTCTCGCTGACGCGCCTACTCTTGTTTGTACAGTGCTCCCGCCAGGAATATAATCGTTTACAATAATCGTCGTGCTTGTTGCATTTGTCGGGGCATAAGTCATTATGGCGGCTGCAACATTTGTACTAGTACGGCACATGTTGTACGATGTCAACGTCGTACCGTTTGCCGTACTAGTTGGGTTGGATAATATAGATATCCTTGCAGCTCCGGGACTTGTAGCGGTTATCACAACGTGTGGCGGCTCGTCTCCGGTAAACATTATCATTTCTACGGTCGCGCTATCCGCAACGGCGGCGAAGGTATAACTAAGATAAAACATTTGTCCATTATGAACTTTAAAATGTTCAATTGGAATATTAATTGTATCAGCAGGTCCTTTGGCGTTTCCAGACATTTTAACCTCTTAGGTTTTGTTTTTCGTATTCTAGTATTTTTTTGTTAAAATCACAGTAACAATGTTTTACAAATACTAGAGGTGCACACATTAAAAAAAGCAATAATAAAATAATAAATCTTTTAAATGTTATCTTAAACGGTAACTCAATGCACTTCCCAAATATTTTTATTTTGCTGTTCATTTAAGCTCTAAAAACCCTCCTTCTGCTTGATCTGTCGCGGGAAGCTGCGCTTCGGGACTATTCCAGTCAACCGGTTCCTCGTCTATGAATATTGGCACTAGCGTTGTTCGGCATCGAAAGTGGAAGGGCGGAGTATAATAACTAAGTTGGTTGGCTTTAATTATTTTGTGATTTAATGCTTGGCAGGTTGCGCTTGTCCGTTTATCCATTATCGCGCTGATCTGATAAGCTTGTATGTATTCTTGTATTCGAGCAAAGTCTTTTACGAGTGCCTGATTGTAGGCCTTGTTTACGTTTGTCCTAACTATAATATCTATGCGAGCACTACCGCCGGTCTCTGTAGTTTTAATATCGTATCCTATGAGAGCGTCGTTGATTAGCTTAACTGTTTCGGCCGTTCCCAAGCCCTTCTGTATCGCCGACATAAGTATAGGCTTTACTTTTCCTAGTATAAATCCTGCCTCCATGTCAGATACATAAAAAGCGTAGTTATCAATCCACGTTGCTATATCATCGTCGTTAAGCTGTGACGTAACATCAACCAGGTCGTACTTTTTGTACTTATTTGGTATCGGCGCGGTAGTCTCGCCCAACACAACGGACTCGCTCATCATATCCTTAACTATCTTTTTTATCTGTGGTTGATATTTAAGGTTGAGCTTATTAATTGAGTCGATTCTTTTTTTCTCTATTATTTTTCTGGTTCTTATCTCGTCAACTAGGGCATTTATCGATGTCTTAAATATGTTTCCTAGAAGCTCTTTGTATTTAGCTTCAATATTGTCGGTTTCTTTTATGATTTTTGAGAAATCAGCTTTCTTTTCGTATTGAGAAAGCGAGTCAAGGCTTATGTCGTTTATCTCTTGATAGGTATGTTCATGCCCACATTCGCACATTTGCTTTTCGGCTTGGCTATCATCTGATTTCTCTGGCTCTTCTTTTTCTTGTATTTGTTCTTTGTTTTCTTCTATCGTTTCTTGTGTTTTGTCTTGCGCTTCGCCTTCAGGTTGAGCCTGTGCATTATTTGCACCAACTACACCGGAAAGATTTTCTCTCATAGCGTCTTTTTGATCGTCGATAATGTCTAGTTCGTCTTGATCTATTTCCGGTGCGCCCACTCCAGACAGGAACCAATTTACGTGATCGCCTTTAACAGGCACTTTGCCAGTCTTAACGGCTTCAATCCAAAGCTTCATGTCGTTTAGCTTCTTGTCGCTATCAACCTGTTTCCAACAAAAGTAAGCCTCAACCTTAGATCCAAAATTCCACGATACAAGTGGATTAACTAATTCTCGCTGGATGATATTTGCTAAATTCTGTCTATCGTATTCAATGCCTGTATAAAAGATGTTAAACTGCTCTTTACCTAGAGCAAACGACCCGCCGCCAGTCTCGCTCCCACTGAACCCAAGTAGGTCAGGTACAAGCATTGAGCGTGCCATCATCGTATTATATTTATCAATTGCTTTTTCGAATTCCCCAGGCGTTTCACTAGCCTTTTTAAGGTCTACTAGAAATCCTTCAGGGACAGTGAGTGCGGTACGCGATTGTATTGATCCTAAGGCTGTTTTAAATCTATCCTTGTCCTCTGTGGAGGCTGACTTAGGTATCGTGCCTACCGTTAGCGGCATTCCAAATCGTTCAAGGTACATATTCCAGAATTTAATAATAGCATCCTTTGACCACCAAGCGCGATAAACACCTTTGTTAAAAAGTGTCTTTCCGTAAGGATTATCAAATTCAGAATTATAGCTATAGAGTATAAATTTTTTTGGGTCTAGTGATATGTCGCCTTTTTTGCCGGTATGCTGCATTATCTCGGTAGTATTGCCAAAGTCATCTGTGTGTATTTCGAACGTGTGCGGGGCGCGTGTCTTTAGTTTGTTAAATACAATCCTGTTCCCGTCTTTTGTTTCTATTACTGACGCTATTTTTTCTGTGATGCTAAAGCCATAATCCATACACGACAGTATCTCGTATAGCTTTGACCTAAATGTTCCATCAATATATTTATCGAAACAATCAAATAGAAAGTTGCGTACATCATCATCCTCGCATTCGATATCATAGTCAGCATTAAGTGTGATAAGTTTCTTTAGCCCAAGCACAGATGATATCTGGTCATCCTCTCTCATCTGGTCGTGTATTGCATACCCAGAGTTTTTTTGATAGAGCGAGTCGGGATTATATGGTTTTAACGAATACTTATCATAATAAGTCGAGTCAGCGTAAGAAGTTTCAGCCCCTTGCCTAGCGGGCATTGATTCAACAATAGGAGCTTTGTATCTTTTTAGTTCTAAACTTCCTAGTCTCAATTATTTAACCATTTAAGTATTTAAGCTATTAATAATTTCAGTATATACTTAAAATAATACATACTGATTTATTTGTCAAGACAAAAACTTGGAATAGTACCCTATTAAGTTTAATATCTCGCCATATCTTAATGGATTCGCCTCCATAACGTCTTTAAAACACTCAATCGCTTTTTTGTATTCGCCCTTATAGTTGCCATTTATTATGCCTAGGTAGTACTGTGGCTCCTCTAGTGCAATGCAATCTTTCATCAATTCGTTCCATAGCCGTTCTGATTTTTTAATATTGTTGGAATAAAACCGATTGTCTCCGGTATTTTCGTCCCACTGTATATATAGTTTAGCCAATTGGATTTTTAATTTTTTGTTCAGCGGACTGTGCTTTAGGCCTCCTTCGAGCAACTGCTCTTGAACCTTAAGGCTTTTCTGGTTTTCCTTATTAACGCTTAGATAACAATACGCTTCAGGATATTTAGGGAATGTTTTTATAGCATTAACAAAGTCATTCTTTATGGCAAAGTCCATTGCCGTTTTGATTATCTCGAGCATCGACACTTTCTCTTCGTATGATTCAATCACAACATTATATGTTGCATCGGTCTTTTTGCATAGAACTGCATACCCATACATTTTTTTATCTGTTTTGATTATTTCGAATCCGCATTTATGCATTAAATTTAAAAAAGACATCTCACTAAATACATTAACGTGATTAAGGTGGAAATACTCTTCAAAGTCCAAGCAAGACATACCAGACGGCTCTTCGATATCAACAAACCATGTTGGTACTGCAATGTATAGCAATCCGTCGTCATTCAAAATGTTTCTGATCTTCGCTAGTTCTTTGTCTGGGCTTTGGATATGCTCTAGTACGTGATAGTATGATATAAAGTCGTATTTGATAGATGTATCTATTTCTTCTGTAATTTTAAATCCAAATTCGTTCTTGGCATATCCGACAAATCCCTTTGACCATTCCGTACCATAGTATTCGTTGAAAATATTATATGACTTTAACAGGTCCAGAAATTCTCCCGTTGCACATCCCACGTCGAGGCATCTCAAATTATTTTTTCTGCGATCCATAAAATGTGAGTCAAGTTTGTTAAATATCATCTCGTTGTGATATAAATTCTTTCTGCGCTGCGTGACAACATTTTCAGCCCGAACCATCGGTCTAAGTTGCGTATACAACTTTTGAAGCCTATCTACTTCTACGTAGTCATACGTTACAAAACCGCAATGTTTGCATATTTTAAACCCTACCTGCTCGCCCTCTTCCCTGTAGTCATTGTCGTACCACCTTTCAAGGTCCCTGAGATAGTCTAACTTCTTCCAGTCGTCAGTGTCACAAATCGGGCAATTTTCTAGTCTAATCATTTCAGTAACTCCTTTAATTCTTTAGCGCTCAACATGTGCCTATAATCAGTCTTGCTGAATCCATCTATCGTGCACTCAAACATAAAATGCTTTATGCCAATAGCCTTGAACGCTTTGTATGTATCTGCTACATATTCTTTGCGTCCTACGCTATGAGAGCAGTCTATAATAAGTCTATCAAATATATCTGGCCGTTCGTGCTTAATGCGTATAACTCCCTTAAGGTCAGGTGACCAGCGCGAGTCGTCAAGTCTATCAAAAGTATTTATCCCACGCTCTATAATATACACTTCTTTGTTGTTGATATGCTTCATAATATCAAATAATCCAATGGTCTCGTCTATAGTTATTGAGGCTCCACGCTTAATCATAACGTCTTTTTTACTGCATGATATCTCATTTAAAAAACCGTAGTTTTGACTATTCCTTGCGCCTATCCAGTGATAAGATAATGTATCACACATTTTGTATTGAGATAATGTTTGTATCTCTGTTCCGCATGGGATAATTTCTTTGTCGATATATGATAGCGTTTCAATCCCATTTATTCCTATTCCTGCAATATATCTATCTGGCCTAGTGCCGCCACCAAAAATCTTGCATCTAAAATAATCAACAACGCCTTTTAATTCTTCGGCGTTATGTATTATTCTGTCTTCATCAAGATAGTCAGTATATAAACAGTCACCTGCTATTATCATTCTGTTTTACCTATAACAGGAACGCCATGCGTAAACACTTTCTTTTTACCATTCCCTAGCTTTCTCATCATTCTAAAGTACTCTTCGTATCCCTTTTTGTCAAGATACCCTCTGCGAATTAGCTCTGCATTTATCTTTGTTTCTTTTCGCTCAATATCCATCATTGTGCTTTCATCCCAAAACTGCCCTCTGTCGTGCTTCAGCTCGTATATCTCATATAGCAGTTTTACTAAATTCTGGGACGATATCCTATAAATCTGTTTTAAAAAATCCTCTTGTGTGCAAGCAAATAAAGTCTGCATTATCTGTTATATCTCTCTATAGCGTGGCTGCCCTTGACAATGATTTTTGTGCCATCATCGCGATAACATTCACAGTACAAACTATTTTCTGACTGTGATGACACGTAGACATTGTCGCACTCATATACCGTAATCTCTGTGCGTATTACATAGCGATAGTATCGGCTTGCATAAGCGTCGCCAGTCTTTTCTTTGTACTCGCTTAGTTCACAGCCAACGAACGCAAACAGTGCAATAAATGTTGATAGATAAAACGCTATTAAGATATTATATTTCATATTATCAATTAAACCTCTCATCATTTTTGTGAGATAAGTCCATGCCTTTTTTAAATGATGCTTTAGGCTCCCATCCTAGCAATTCTTTTGCTTTTTTAATTGATATGTTTTCGTGGCGTATCTGGCCTTGACGGTCTTTCCCATGCTTAACTTTAGCCTTAATCCCTGTTACCCGTTCAGCGTGGGCTATCGTATCAAGTGCCGATATTCGCTCCTTCCCGCATAGATTTATAATCTCGCCTTGTATGCTGCTTATTTTGTCAGTAGCCAGCTTAATACCTTCAACGAGATCAGCAATATAAATAAGGTTTCTGTCTTGCTTGCCATCACCATGTACTGTGATTGTTTTACCTTTTTTGATATAGTCAATAGCGCGATATGTAAAAAGCGTCTCCCTTTGTCGTGGTCCATAAGCGGTCCCTATCCTGAGTATTGCGTATTTAAGATCATGTATACCTCTAAGCATGTACTCGGCTGCGACTTTGCTACAGGCGTATGGCTCGTCTGTCATGGGATTGGTATAAAATTCTTTCTCGACCTTGTCCATGCTATTTCCGTATGCACAGCAAGTGGAAATATATACGAGCTTTTTGTTCATCCTTTGGCATAGTCGGCCGATACAAGTAGTTGCGGTAACATTTACGTTAAAGTTTTTTTCGTAGTCCTTGGCTGTTTCGTATAGGTCGGCAATCGCGGCAAAGTGCACAACAATATCACATCGGCTAATGTATAGGCATAGTTTTTCGTATTCTAAAATGTCGTTTTCTGGGAGATCATAAACCGTAACATCATATTTGTCTTTTACTAGGTCCACGTAGTGCGAACCAATGAACCCGTTCCCGCCGGTAACCAGTAATTTCTTTTTCATTTTGTTAGTCCTTTTCAGTATTATTTGGGTGCCTTGCGTCCTGTGTCTTCTGTCCAGGGCGTCTACGATAATTCCATAACGCATCTTTTATAAATCTCACTTTGTACGCTTCGTTGAATCGTTTAAAAAATTCCTGTCCTTCCATAAACTCCAAGTCTTCTCTATATTTCAATTCGTTTGCAGCCCATCTTGATATTAGCGAGCACCCAGGATGGAAGGGGTTTTCTCTCTCATAAGAAATAATGTCTCCGTTTTCTTTCACAGAATTAAAGCCAGAAAGGATGGCCTGACAATCATTATTTTTGACTTCCTCAACCATACGACTAAGCATAGAAGGTAATACGGTATCGTCACTATCAACACGAATAATGTAGCGACCGCGAGCCACATTAAGCATTTTATTGGAAGAAGCAGAAAGCCCAATGTTTGTATCATTTCTCAATATCCTCACTTTTTTTTGTACAGATTGATTCTGATTAGTATACCATTCCGTAATTATGTTCATACTATCGTCACTCGAGCAGTCGTCAAGCACAATGTACTCAAATTCGTCGAACGCTTGCGCTACTACTGAGTTCATACAGTCAACAATGTATTTGGATGTATTATAGTTGCACGTGTAAATTGTAACAATTGGCAGTTGATTTATTTTGCAAAAATACGAGTGTTTCTCGAGGAAGTTTATAATGTCCAGCGTTCCAGGGCTATCCATACAGGCGAATAGAAGGCGTAACATTGTTACGTCCTCTGGGTAATCCATTGTGCATCTATAAGCATGCTGAAAATCTAAGTGCGGGTAGTATTCTTTTGTTACGTATTTATCTTTGATATAATAGCTTATGAATTCAATGGGCTTATTCCCAACATCTTTTACGGTCTGTCTTAAAACATCTGTTTTAATTACTTCTACGCCACACCCCTCTGGCAATCGTCTGCAATACGTATAGTCTTGTGTTCCCGCCAGATGAAAGCGTATCTGGTTAAGCATTATCTGCAAGTCAATGAGAATGTCGTCCGCTGTTACTCGCACTACATGGTCAAAGTCGTAAGCGTCCGCACAATCTACGATTCTATGTAAAGGGCTATCGTCATTCCCCCTAAAACACAGTACGCCTTTTTCTTCTGCTATATCTGCCAGGATGTCGTCTGCCTCGTTAGTAGGTATGGCCAGAATTACAGGGTATTTAGGATTAACTATGTGATCTAGCAATATCTCTATCGCCAATCTATTCCCTATCTTTTGAAGTACCTTTTCCCGTATCCTGTTCGACCGCACTCTAGCAGTAACTATAATTCCGACGTTCTCATCTTTTCTCATTTGTATACATCCTGTGAAGTGCAGTTCTTGCACGACTCTTGCATGTTAAAGCTATATGTATCTATCAGAGCATTACGAAAGTGGGATTCATATTTTCCGTTTTTGCCATCGGAGTATATATCATCGACTCTAATGTCATTAGGCTCGTTGTAGCACACACAACATGGATACATCTTTCCGTTTGCCATAACGGTAACACGTCTCATCATGTGTGGGCATTTTTTCTTTCTTTTGTCATTGAGCTTAATAGAAATATTCTGTCCTTCTCTATTCTGTGTATATCGATAGATAATTTTAAATCCCATATATGTTTTAGGATGACTTTCAAGTGCATTGTATTTGTTTACATGGTAGTTTAGTATTATTCGTGTTTTGAGCTTTCCTAGGTCGCTTAACTCGCTAAGTATTCTAAGGTTGTATAATAATTTAATGTAGTCGTTGTCGGTACCATGTAGTTTATTGTACGTCTTAGACTCGAATGAATCCAGGCTAACTATCAACGTGTCGATGTAAGGCAGGCATTTAATTAGCTTTTGTTTGTTGCACGTAAGGTTTGTATTTAGCATCACATCGACATAACCAAGCTTTTTAGCGTATCTTAAATACTGCTCTAGTTGCTCGTTTAAAAAAGGCTCGCCACGTAGATTAAATTTAATGCTCTTACACCCTAGGACTTTAAAATAGTCGATGTTACACATTACATCTTCGTACGGCATTGTTTCAATTTTAAACTTACGTTTGCTTGCATCAGAGTGCCAACACGACATACATTTTTGATTGCAGTTATTATTAATCTCTATGTCTACGTGTATGGGGTGGTCGAATTGAATGTATTGTGCGAGAAACCATTGAAGCCGATATAACAAATATTTCATAATCTATCCTTAATCAATTCAGTATCATCTAAAACAATGTATCTACAACATGATAGATTGTCAAGCATAAAAATCTTCAACAACCCGTTTCCCAATATCTGTAAAATCGTCTACGCTATGCCCAGATTGTCTCTTGTATATAAAATTAGCTAGTGAGAGTGATATTACTATGTCGTCGTGAAGTCCGTCCGGCGCGTTATAGCGTATCAGCCCAGAGGGCGACTGGTCAAATGTAAAAATGTTTAGCTCGTTTATTAGCTCTGGTATCTCTGGAAATGTGATATCTGTGCGCTCAATCGACATGGATAGTGTTTCGATTAGATGTCGTTTAGATGTATTATCAAATTTATAGCCCTCACACCGCATATGCATGGTTAAGTCGTCAAGGATGGGATCACCCAGACCGGTGCTATCTATAAGGGCATATGCATTATATTTATTGCAGGCGTCTATTATCCTCGCTTTCTGTATGGTCCAAGCAATATCGTTAAACCGATCGAAATACACCAGATGACCGTTATTATCCAAAATACATATAACTGTATAGTCGCTATGTTTAGCAAGGTCTACTCCTGCGAAATATTGTTTATGACTATTGTAGTCTTGCAATGACCCCTGAACGCATTCAGTTATCCTCCTAAAAACCTCGCCTCCGTCCTCTATGAAATGCGCCCAATATTCCTGATCGAATATCCTGGCAGGCATTTTTTTGACTTCTTCCCATTCGTTATCGGGGAAGTATGGAGACTCTTTACTAGATACTTGTATCGAAGTCCACTCCTTTTCTTGCACATCCTGCCCTTTGGCAAATAATTCGTAAAATAGATTTTTACCTTTTGGTGTGCCGATAAACACACACTTTGCCTCGGTAGCCGTTATCGTTCCCCGCAGAGCCTCTTCCCAAGCCATTCTTTTCAAAAGTCCCATTTCGTCTATAACTAAAAAGTTTACAGACTCACCCCTTAGGCCTTCTTCTCTATCGCCCGATTTAAACTCAATTGTCGATCCATTTTGTAGCTCAATTCTCAATTCCGATCGATTCACGGTATGTGGTATTTTGTTTTTAATTAGGAATTTAAGCGTACGTCTAAAGGCGATTTTTGTTGGGGCATAGGTTGGAGCCACCCACCAATTAATGCTATTTGCTTTTTTTAAGGCCATGTATACTATAACAAAAACTAGTAATGTGGTTTTCCCGCTTTGTCGTCCGGCGCTTATTACTGAAAATCGTAATCTAAGGATTAGTTGTAGTGCAAAATGCTGCCATGAGGATAAGTCTATCTGTATGTCCATTTAAAAAACTATTTTTTTTAATGTTTTCTCTTCTCCCGGCGTAGCGTGGTCGATAACTATTTTAGGCTCACGGTTACAAATATTTAATTCGTTGTATTTGTTAAAAAATACCTTTACCGCCTCCATGTTAAGCTCCTTGCCAGACACAAGAATATAACTTGTGGATTCACAGCACGAATTGAATGTGACTTTATACATCTTTTTTCTTGTCCACGATATTTACGTTAAAGGTTATAGACATGTCGTTATCGTCTTCATCGACTATTCTATGTGTATCCGTGACTTTTCCCTCAACCCTATTCCATGTCTGTTCAATGACGCTAGAGTTTCCCGACTTAATCATCTCGATTACTTTATTTACAAAAGTCTCTTTGTCTAGCTTTTCCATTAGCAGGTCGGTATATGTTCGTCCCTTCTTTGGTCTACCGTTTGGGTTTCCGCTTTCTCCAGGTTTCCATCCCATGTTATTTCCTCTTTGTTTTACAGTGCTCTTTTATGACGCTTTTGTTAAGCCTTTAAAATCCTTATCGTGCGGTATTTACCAGGGATATAGTCAATGTACCCCTTTTTTTTCAGGCTTTGCACTCTGTAATTAGCTGAGCCGACGTACCAATAAAAATTGTCTGCGATATCGTAAAATGATGGTGATACTCCGTTTGTTTTGATATACTGTTTAATAAACATAAGCACATCTTGTTCGCTGTCGGTGATTGATTTTATTGGCATTATTTTATTGTACCATAGTTTTTTATTTTCTTATCGTTAATTAATTCTTGTATATTTTGGGCTGTAGCAATATCTCTGGTTGTATGCAGAGAGTAAAAGCACTCTCTGTTTGTGCAGCAGGCCACCGAGCCGGTGCTGGTCGTTGTAAAAATTATTGAATTGCTGTTGCATTGTGGGCATTTCATATTTACACCGTATGTAATGATTTGTCGTTTGTCAAGTAAAAAAATTTGTGCGGGAAAGCAGGCTCCCGCAAAGAGGTTAGTGTTGGTAAAAGTAGCAGATATATTGAATTGCGTGTAGTATTTGTGGGCATATTATTTTTTTTGAATAATTCCATTTACTATTTTTATTTTATTTATATCAATTTCTATATTTTTTAATTTTTTATCACGTTCTTTTTTTATATAATTTAACATTATACTTCTAAAAATTATTGTGCTTATGTAAATTATTGAAATATATATAAATGTAACATGTAATCTTCCCATATTATTTTATAACTCCGCTTTTTGAATAAATCGGCATATCAATTATCTCACAAAATTCTCTTTCGTTCATTTTGTCTTCTCCTTTAAGTTTATTGTGATGACATCCATAACAAAGATACATAATATTTTTTGGATCGTCAATAAGTTTTCCGTATTTTTTACGATTCGCTTTAGTCTGTGAAAACTTATGATGTCGCTCTGTAGCTAATTGTCGTTTGCATTTTTCACAAATTCGATTTATCATTTAGACCTTCCGTTAATAGCCTTAATCTCATCTAGATATACGTTAATCATATCTAAAATTCCTTGTGAGATACATTTTTTGTAGTGCGATCCATTCCAGGCCAAGGCTTGTATTTCATGTATAATATAAATTAACATTTCGACATCATTAAGCTGACTCCGTATTTTTTTAAAATCCCCCTCCTCAACGTAAAAATCGCATAAGTAATCCTTGCTAACTGTTTTATCCAGTTTCGGACATGCATTGCAGTCCGATTCGGTAACAACTGATCCCATGTAGTGCTTACAGTATGCTATCATACTAACTCATAAACTCTTTTTGCTCTTGAAGCTCATCGTCTTGTAATTAAAAACATTAAAATTAGGTTCCCAGCTATAAGTATATACATCAACGACACGATATCGAAGTATTTCTCTTTCATCTGCACCGCAACAAACACACGCAACGACTTCCTCAATTTTATCGTGCGTCACTTCTCTAGCCGGAACTTGAACTGGAACATCTACGTAACGATTTGAATTTAATTTGCCGATAACTTTATGGAGATACTCCTCATCCTCACAGTCACATCTTTTCTGCTTTATGATACAATAATCGCCAAAATCTATTTTTTTATTCATACTAACTCATAAACAAATACATTAAAATTAGGTTTCCAGCTATAATATGATCTGCTATCAGAATTATCCCATTTTTCAACTACAATAATATTACCGTCATGTATTGCAATAATTTCTATTTGTTTTTCTAACCTTGGGCATGGAGCGTCAGACAAAAAATAATTCATCCTGTGACAATTTATTTTGTCGGCGACCTTTAGTTTAATTAAATCAAAGTCTTTTTTGCTTTTTATCATAAAATTCTTCTCTGTTCTGCGAGTCCGTTCTGTTCGCACCAGTCCATCAATTTTTCTATATCGTCAATAAGTAGATATACGCCGCCATGGTCTTCAATGTGCCGTTGAAATTCTTTTTGATTTTCAGATTGTCGTCCCCTGTTCGGGTCCTTGCATTCTATGTAAATTGTCTTCCCGTCTTTAATCGCGGTCTTGTCCGGCATCCCCGACATGCTTCCCATACAGGCAATGTGGTACATTACATACCACCCTTGCATTTCAAGGTATTGTTTTACGTGTGCTTTAACTATATTTTCAGGAGTGCGTTTCATTCATCGCCTTCTCACGTATTATTCCCATTTCGTCTAATTCCTCTAAAGGTATCATCCAGTCGCTAAGGCCATCCCGTATCTCTTCACATTTCAAAATAAACTCTTTGTACTCTTTAAAGGTCAATGTCGAACGGCTTGGCACATATCCAATTATAATTATTATTTCCTCGCCGTCCAAATACTGTACTTTTGATACTGTTCTACACTTTCCGACGTGTCGGCTAGAGATATCTCTTTCCGATTCTATCGGTACAAATAACAATTGCTGCTTAAGCACCATTTCACATAAATAATCTAAGTTGGACTCTCCCATTCCCATCGCTATTTGAGGCAACACAAAACCATGGAAATATTTATGCTGCCAGTATTGCGGGCGGTCTATTATTTCAAAACTAATATCAACGTCTTTAAAATTATTGTCGTCTTTAAATTTACTTAATTTGTTTTCCGACTTGTCAGATTTATATTTAATTTTACCATTTTCAATGGTTGCGGTTAATGTTAGTTTAAGCTTATTCATGCTTGCAATTTACACGCCTGGTATACAATTGTCAACAACTTTTTTATTATAATAATTATTTTTTAAAACTTTTAATGTCGCGTACATTTCAATATTTCGCATTCTGTTGTTGTGTAATAAATGTGATATTGGTATTTGTTTAATCATGTA
>Ga0315276_10000693_pt1 | contig 29181 bp, 28 predicted proteins | sample YL17G05_0_MG_FD_204542 | JGI IMG/M metagenome (GOLD analysis project Ga0315276, IMG submission 204542) | Sediment microbial communities from Yellowstone Lake, YNP, Wyoming, USA - YL17G05_0 | ecosystem: Environmental > Aquatic > Freshwater > Lake > Sediment | place: USA: Wyoming | collected... | reverse complement strand
GTTAACGCCGTTCGCCGCCTTCAGAAACTCCACTTGACCCTTGAGATTGACATTCTCTCTGGAGAGCTTCTGGTGCGCCAGACCGCGTTTCACCGCCGCCCTCACGACTTCGAGCTTGAACGGCTTCACCAGAAGATCGTAGGCCCCCTTCTTCAAGACCGAGACGGCGGTCTGAACGGTTGGATATGCCGTCATCAAGATGACCACGGCGTCCCCCTGTGTCGCCAGCGCCGTGTCGAGTACCTCGACACCGGAAACATCCCCCATGACCAGATCGGTGAGCACCAAGTCGACCGCCTGATCCTTGAGGTACGCGATTGCCTTGTGAGCATCGGCGAATGACTCTACGTCATAATTCTCACCGGCCAGCGACTCCACGATGATCTCGCAGATATGCTGCTCGTCGTCGACAATCACCAGGCGCGGTCTTGAGGCAAGTACAGTAGTCATAGCAATCCGGCGTCTCTGTTTTCTGCATGATTCGGCTGATCGCGCCAATCCCTTATTCGGACGAGCTGCTTTGTATGATATTTGCGCTGGAGGAAAGTGTCTGATTATCGCTCAGCAATGAATCTGTCGGCGAGATAAGAAGATCGCACTAATGGCCCGGAGAACACGGACACAATCCCGGCCCTTTCTGCCATTTCCCGGTATTCGTCAAACTCCTCGGGAAGAACGAACCGTACAACCGGAAGATGCGCGGGCGATGGTGACAGGTATTGACCGATTGTCAGAAGTGAAACACCGCTCTCGGCCAGATCCCCGAATACCTGTTGCAGTTCCACAACGGTTTCGCCAAGCCCAACCATCAGTCCGGATTTAGTCATGATTCGGTTGTAGGCGCTGGCCGTCTTCAGGAGCGCCAGTGATCGCCTATAATCCGCCGACGGTCTTACGCGCGGGTAGAGACGAGGGACAGTTTCTACATTATGGTTATAGATGTCCGGCCGAGCCGCCATAACCGTGCGCAACGACTCATCGGCGCCCCTGAAATCCGGCGTCAGGACCTCAATCGTCGTCTTTGGAAGTGCAGCGCGTACGGCCAGTATCGCTTCCGCAAAGCGAGAGGCGCCGCCGTCGTCAAGATCGTCGCGCGTTACGGAGGTAATTACGACGTGGCGAAGCTTCATTCGTCGAGCCGCTTCTGCAACCCGTTTCGGTTCTTGCGAATCAAGCGGCGCCGGCTTTCCGGATTGAACATTGCAGAAGCTGCAGCTCCGTGTACAGACCGGCCCCATGAGAAGAAAGACCGCAGTTCCCCGGTTGAAACATTCTCCCCGGTTCGGGCAGTTTGCCTCCTGACATACGGTGTTGAGGTGGAGGTCCCTCAAGAGACTTGAAACCCGGTTGAACTCGGCTCCGCCGAACGCACGAACCTTCAGCCAAGACGGTTTTCGAAGTCCAGGTCCCAAAGATATCTGGTTGGACGAGATTGACTTTGGGGCGGCCTTCATATCAGAGCTAACTTATTTTGTTGCAACGAGTATCAAGTATATCCAAAAACGCTCGATAATCAAGAGAAAGTATACTGGAACCGTCTCAAGGAGACACTGATGCTACTCCGACCAACTGCTTTGGCATTGCTGGTCCTGCTGGTCGGGACCTCGTCCACATTCTCTGGCTCCAAATCAAATCCTCGGTTGGAGCCAATCGGCAGCGATGTCAGACAGGATATTCGGGTCAAGTACGACCTCGCGGCGGCATCTGCCTGTACGACCGGCAGCGTTTCCCAGATATTCTGGTATATCGAGCAGTGGGTTACCGGCAATGAGCTGTACAAATCATACATTGATCCGTCTGTTGGCTGCCCGAATCCATATCCGTTCACTATTCGGGAAATCAATATGCCGATGCATTTTCGGAAGGCGGTTTCGCTGATCGTGTCGGTAGATATCGAGGATGTCGACGCCTCAAATCCGAACTGCAGAGTGCCCGGCGTAATGCGCGCCCTGTCCAGCGATTACCAATTGAGCATTCCCGGCGCGGGTGGCTATGACATCTGGATTCCACTTGATACTCCGCTCGTTGTGAACGGGCCGTTTTACGCCGGCTTCTTCCTCGGCACATCGTTAGACACTTTTGTCAATGCCGCTATCTACACCGATACAACCAAGATTCTGTGCAGATCCTGGAATATCTGGGATACGGCCGTCGGATTCGTTGACCTCGCCAACAATGATTTCTACGATTTCCCCGGCCGCCTGGCTATGGAGGTCAACGGTACGGCGGGAGGTGGTCAGGCACAACCGGCACCGCAAATCGCGTGGTTGGCTCCAACCAGCGGTGGCATGATGCTCGGTTCAACGACTCTATGGGCCGCGGAAACATCCGGCTCAACAATCATCGATTATGTTACTTTTGAATACGCCAATGGCGGGCCTTTCACCGAATTCGCCCGTGACTACGACGGCGGCTCGCCGTTGCGGGACGGTGTCAATGCTGTCTCATCGGGCAACGGGTTCAGCGCCAACTGGGATTTCTCCGCTTTGCCGGAAGGAACCTACTCTATCCGGGCAACGGTCTATGACACGTTGGGGCGAAGCGCCACTGCCTCGATCAGCGTCTATCTTGAACCGACGCCGCCGACACCTCGAATCACGTCGCCTCTGGCTGGCAGCGATATCTGCCCGCCGCAGGGTATTCTCTTGCAGTGCAGCGACGCCAACATGCAGTACATTCAGGTGTACCGGAACAATGCTGCCATGACCTACGCGTCCGGCTTGACGGCGCTGCCGGAGCATTCACTCGGCAACGCCAACACCAACCCGAACGACGGCAACTATTCCGTCAACGGAGAGTTCGGGGACTACTACAGTGGCCCGGCGGCAGCGGCGATATTGACCAAGTTGTGGTATGATCGTGGCTACCAGAATATCATGAAGAGCGGGACCACTCTTCTCACTATAGCGAACGTAGCCGAGACTCTGGCCACGCTGTTCGGCACTCGGCTGAATAACGGCACGCGCGATGAGATGCTGTATGCAGGCCTGAGAACCTATGCCTCGGCCCGGGGGAACGAATTTAATTTCGATTTCCAACGCAATCCAAGTTACGGGTTGCTTCGCGCTTGGGTCGAGGATGAGCGGCGCGGAGTTCTTCTGGGACTGAGCGGCAATCCTGGGAAGTATGTCGCTGTTAACGGTTTCTCCGGCTGGACACAGCCGGACAGCTCTTTCATCGTTTCCCTGTCTGACCCGGCGTCAGGAACGATCCACGACGCTTCGTGTCGCAATCTGCTCGGTTCGTGGCAGATGCAAGTCAGCGGCGTCTGGCATCCAGTCGATATCATGATCTCAATGACGGCAAAGACGCTGAACATAACTAGATCGTTGGTTGGCACCGATGTAGTCCGCAATGATGGCTGGTCAGTGAATTTGCCCTCCACCGGCCTGGTTGAAAACAACCTGTATTTCCTGCGTGCTGTCGGACGTGATTCTTCCGGCTTCACCGGTTCCTCGGCGATCCTGACCCGATATTCCTGTGCCGGATCGTACGTGGCCGGCGATTATAACAGCGATTCCTCCACTGATCTCGCCGATCTGTTTGTGCTCATTGATTTCATTACCGGCACTGGGTACGCGCCCGACGGCGGAGCGCGACGCGCCGACGCCAATTGTGACAACTATGTCAATGTCGCCGACATTGTGTACTACATGAACTACTTATTCGGATTGGCCGCGATCCCTTGTCGATAATCACGAATCTGTCGAACCCAAATTGTGAAGCCGCCTGAGGAGCCTTTCAGGCGGCTTGTCTCTCAGCTACTTTCGGGCAGCCGAGGCGCGGATTGCCCGCTCCGCAATATCCGATGATATTCCGCAAATTTCCGCCAGCTTCTTGATGGCCTCGTCCAAATGGCTGAGCCATTGCCGGTCCGGGTACTTGAGACGCAGTTCGTCGATCACTTCGTCGGCAATCACTGTTATGAACTGGGCGTATTGCTGTCTTTTCCCCACCTGTAAGAACGGAATGACGTACCGTTTCGCCAGATAGGTCGCAAGCATCAGCCCGACCGAGCCCAGCAGCCCCAGCCACGAATTGCCGCTCATTGCGATTGAATCCATGATATTTCCTCCTCTCTTATAGTTTTCCTGTTTCCGTTATTACCAGTCAAGTCGCCATGATGTTTGCGCCGGGACGCGCACGCGCTGGCGCAATATGGTGCCGTCTTTGCGTGTAATTGAAAATTCGTATTTCATTCCTGATGGAGTAAGCGAGTCCGAAGGAATCAGGTCGATAGCGAAATAGCCGCCGGCGTCGCTAGCCGTAGTTGTCGCAAACGGCGAGACTACTCGGTTCCCTGACCGTGCCACCCCCGACGGCAACATTGCCGAGACGATCGCGCCTTCCTCCGTAGTTCCGGACACCGTGTACAAATGCCCGTAGACTCGACATAGCCACGGGGACCCCGGCGCGCCGGGATCAAACTGATAACCATACAGCGTGTCCGCACCTGCGCCGGCGATCACTACCGTATCGAACGGCTCAAACAAATAGCCGGTCGCCGTGGTAATTGCGATATAGCCGGCCGCATTGAGATTGAATTCTGCTTTCCCTTGCGTGTCGGTTTGCCCAACGGCAAGCAAAGCCGACTGATCAAGATTACGGACAGCGACATTCACACCGGGAATTACATCCCCTGTGCTTGAATCCATACACACGAGAGTATACGAGTACGCCCCCAAGCCGGCGCCAAGCCCTGAGACCTGCGCATCAAGGTACTTGCCGAACGTGCCGGTACCGGTGTGATTGGCTTGTGGTGTATTCCAAACCCACCGAGCGATCGAGGTCGAATCTGAGCTTCCGCCTCCACCAATACCCGCTCTCAAGAAACCGACCAGCGTCGTATCGTTATCCAGCGCCGAGTTGAAACTGGATAGATCGACCACAAATGAATCCGTCGTAAGCGTCCGCGAAGACGAGCTCCAACAGTCCAGCCAGGCATCCACATTGATCTCCGCCGAGCCGATGGCATCATTGCCAATCTCCGATGCTCCGATCGCATTGGCTGCTATCTTCGCCGCTGTTATGGCATCATCCACTAGTGCCATCGGTTTGCCGTTACTGCACGTGTCCCCGATCTTCACTCGCTCTTGCAGCGTGGGTTCCAGGATGAACGAGAAGGTGAATGCCTGGTCCAGCCGCGTCGATGACGATCCATCAAGCGTGTCCACCGCCAGGATGACACCCGCATAGGTACCGCTGCGCGGAGAAGAGCCGTCGATATCGCCCACATCTTCCATCCACCGATAGAATCTCCGACCACCGACGACAGCAGTCTTGATCTCCGCCGCCGACCCCGTATATGCGGCGGCGTAAATCGAATCCCCCCACGGGCTGAAGATTACCACATAGAACGAGTCAGCGATAGTGAGGTTACCGATTGTGTCAGTCACGAAGAAAGTGACACAAAGCGAATCTTCAGCCTGCCCCGCCCCGCCGTTATTGTTGACGATGGCTGTCGACGCCTGGATTGCTGACGGCCACAGCGTCGCCAAAAGCACAAGGCGCCTCAGCCAAAGTCCGAACTGCTTCATTGGATTCACTTCCTTTCTGTTCCCGTGCATTAATCGCGAATGACGTTCGCCGCCGACGCGAAGGCGTCGTAGGGTTGCTGCTAATCGTGTACGTCGCGTACATTGAATAGACCACCGAGCCGGTCCCGTTGTTCGACCAGGTCGTCGGCAGGGCTGCCGTCGTATTATTGCTTCGCGCGGTAGAGCCGTATGAATCGTAATAGATGTTGGTGTTGGCGTTACCGTCCCCAAGCGCCACACAGTATCCGGTACCGGACGCCAAGCTTTGCGACACTGTCGATGTCGTGTACCAGGTAGGTGTTCCCCCGGTAAGAGACACCGTGGCAGCGGCCGCCAATCGGGTCACCGGCAATTTGGGAGAGCCGTTGTCCATCGTATATGCTGCCAGTCCAAGCGACTGAGTCCCAGAACCGCTCGACGCATACACAGTGAAACTCGTTATCGTCTCACCTGAACCGGCCACATGTGTATGGGCGTCATTGATGTTGGCTTTAGCGGTTCCCGGCACAGTCTGCGTGCCTCCGGCGCTGGAACAGCCAAACGTCGGGTCGATAGTGACTGGATAGCTGGCCGCAAACAGAAAATCATGAGGAACGGTGATGATCAACGTTGTGTCTATCCGCAGATCACACCAAACGGTCCTTCCGTCAGCATCGTGTGCTTTCGGTCGATAGATGTGAAACGCTTTGCCCGTGCCGTACTGCTCGCGTACCGTGTCCTTGCCGTGAATGATACTCCAGTCGTGTCGTCGAGTGGCATGATATGCGGCGTATGAGCCAATCACCGAATCAGGACGGTGCGCCCCTTCCGAAATCTCTTCCGGGGTCAACTCCCGCTGGTAGAAGAACAACAGCCCTTCCGTTCTGATGGGGAACTGAAATCGATTCGACGGCGGCTGAGAGTCAAGACAGATTTCCCACTCTAGGCTGCCGTCTTTCCGCTCGTACAGTTGCATACGGCTATCGTGTCCGTTCTCCCACCACACCCCCGGTTGACCATCGACAATCATTTCCCTGGCCGCACTCCTCAATTCGACCTGTTCTGTCAGACCAACCCTCAGCGAGCACTCTCCCCAAGCGGTTAGCACCAAACCTGCCTCACCCCCCGCGTCACCGAGATTAAGCGCGGCTGTCAGCTCTTTGGCTCTCACTCGCGTAGTGTCGAACATCGGTGTGAGTCGGAACTCGGCGCCAATTACCGGTTGGTCCGGCTTGGTGGCGTCCCTGATGACTATCGTTTCCCCGCGCGCCGGTGCTGTTCCCGCTCCGATCAAGCTGAAGCCGAACACGATAAGTACTCGACTCCACACGACTACTTTCCCTTTCGAGGCGAGGCCGCCTTCTTGGATCCCGACTTGGCCTTTTTTCTGGCCTCGATCTCGGCAAGCGTTTCGGCTCTGACTTTGGCCAGCATCTTCCAGAACTTGGCTTGCTCCGATTCCGACGGCGTCAACTTTGCTCTCATTTCAACCATTTTCAGAAAATCTCCCAGTTTGGCGTCTTCGGCCATCTTGTCCAGCAGCTGCTTGTAACAGGCTTTGATCAGATCATCCAGCATCACCACATCATTTGGCACCGGACGCGGTTTCTCAGTTTTCTTCTTAATCACGTTAGTTTCCCATCTCCACTACCAGCAGATCGACCGGCACTGGCGAAGTTCCGGACGCATCTCGCGCAATCCGAAATCCGGTCGGCGATTCAGTCTCTACGACAAACACGGCCTCCTCCGTCCGCGCTCGTGGAAACACCCGTGGTGCATTGATCGAGGCCGGCAAGTTGTTGCCGCGATGATCGATTAACTGGCCGAACAGTACTTCCTGCGGTCCGTCGCCGATGTCAACGATGCCAAACATCACGTTTGTCGTCGCGTCGATCGCTTCTGACGAGATACATTCAATCTGTCCTACATTCGGCAGGCCCCACACCATGAAGTCCGGCACAAACCAGACACGGTGGGCAGTAATACAATTCAATCCTGAAATCATGTTTCTCTTCCTTAGCTGTGCGTTGGCCGTGACGGTCCCGCTGCGGGCGGTCTAAATGAGCTTAGCAAGGTCAAGCCGCGCTCTTTATATCCCTCGGCCAGTTTCAACCAGGCCAGTGCGATTCGGTCCATTCCGCGCCCAGTCGACAATTCCCGGGAAGCAGCACTGTGGCAGACAATCTCAAGAGCCTTGCACGTGGCCGCTGCGTTCAAGCTCGCATCTGCGCCGAATTGACGGTCTGGATCGATTTCACATTCAATCAGGCCGTTGGCTTCGTTCACGGCGGATGCCAGTAGGTTATCGTCGAAGCCTGCGAACACGGGCACGAAATCAAGATAGACTGTCTCTCCTGACGCAATGCCGCCTCCGCCCAATCGCCTGAGTTCAGCTTTCTCGTAATCGATACTGTAGTCTTCCCCCTCGACATACGTGCGCATTGGCACATGCCACACGACAATAGTGTCGCCAATCAAGAGTGACCCACCCGCCTTGCGATGAAAGATCGAACCATCGTAATCAACGATATAATCGCGGTTCTCTATGTAGACGGTTCCCAGTGAACTATCGGATGCCGCCACTACCGAACCGCGGGTGATTGGCGACGTTGTGAGCACGTTACCTTCCGCCGTCAGCGTGACAGGCCGGCGCACCGGCTCAGGCGCTTGCAGCGATTTCACCCTCAGTGACGTGGTCTCCAGGGCACAGCCCCAGAATCGGACAGGCTGACTGTCGCGAGGCGTCACCGGCAGATCCACAACGCGCTCGGCAATTGCATAGTTGGCGGTCAGATAACTTCTTAACCGTTCAACTGTGGTATATGACATGATCACCTCCTGAAGATGGTCCGTGTAATTTCAGAAATGCTCGTTGCCTGCGTCCCAACCGGACCGGTGGCAAACGGTGAGTCGACTTCCACTTTGACCCAGAACCGATAGTGCCCGTTGATTGGTTTTTTTTGCCAGTCCGCCGGGATACTTACATAATCATCCCACAGCACAATGCGCGTTGGGTCGCTGTCAAGAGTGACGGAGCCGGTCGAGGGCGTAAATGCCCGCCAGTTCGAACCATCCCAATAGCTGAACACCAGTGTGCCGCCGGACCCTAATGAGGATAGCAGTATCTGCAGATATCGAAACTGTCTCTGCATTCCGAGATACAGTTGATCCCCCTGGTTCTTCAAAAGGCATGAGGATGCCGGGTGGGACATATCGCCGGTCGCAGCGCTCGCAGCGGCGACTGTACCATCGACAAACGATGCGGCCGCTTGATTGTAAAGCAGAACCCGATCGAAGGTCTTTGCTCGACTATCGAGCGGTACCGGCGTAGTAAACTGCCCCGACCGTCGATCGGTGTACATCTGGATTTTCTGTCCGCCGTTCCAGTTCTCCAGATATATCACAACTGGAATGCCGCCGCGAAAGAGCACTTGAGGACTCACTCCCACGATTTCAGCCATAGGCACGACGGCCCCCCAATTGGCGCCGTCGTACTCTCGATACTTGAAATACGGATCGTTGTACACTACAGCGATGCGACCGTCATCGCTTGCGGCTGCGTCAAAGTCAGAGCCAAACGCTTGCGAGGTCGTGGCAATGACTTCTTCCTCCGACCAGGAGCCGCCACTGATCGGAAGCGACCGCATCACGATAGAGTGGTTATTGTAGATCGCCACAGCGCGGATGTGGCTTGCCGTGACCAGCACTTTGGAGTACGCCATCAGGTCGCCGGTTGTCAATTGCGTGCCCGAGTCGCCGGAACCGGTACCCCAGGTCGTACCGCCGTCCGACGACGACTTGACGTGGATGTACCGGTTTGGAGCCGAGTAACGCGACCACGTTACCCATAGCTTCCCCGACACTTCTATGCCCAACGACGGCGTGTACGAAGAACCGCCGTCGTAAATTAGCGTCTTTGATCCGGCCGTCCACACCCCGTCAGCAAACGTCAGCTTCTTGGCGGCGAGATTTCGGGCCGTCTGGTCGGCATAGACGATGTACAGAGTCCCGTCGTTATCCATCTCCGCGTCAAAGGCATCGTCGGCGGCATCATTGACTATGGACAGCGGACTTGACCATGTCGCGTACGGCGAATCTGCGTGGCTCAGCTTGATCTCCGTCGGCGACGTCTGCATCAGCGCGACCAGTCGCCCCGCAAACTGACCGCCCGGTATCTTGAAAATCTTCTGCCCGGCTGGCAGACCGGCCGAATTGAGGGCCGTCGATTCAGCGAGTTTCTTTTGCATTACCTGCTTCCAATCTAAGGAGGAGCCCTGCCGTAACAGGGCTCCCCGGTAAGCGGTTAAAAGACCGTGTCGAGAACGACTGAAGCCTCCTTGACCAATTTGGCATATGCGACCGATTCCGTTATGACCGCCTCCTCGAACCGCTGTTCGATGATCTTGTCATACTCCACCGACAACGGCTGCGTAACTACCTCTTCCACCGCGAACCGACTGTCCAACCCGATCACCAGATCGCCCGCCAACTCGTCCGACCGGACCAGCGTCGCCCCCAGCGGACTGAACAACTCGCCGGACTGCTGGAAGCGGTAGCCGGCCAGCGGATCCTTGAATTCGTTTAGCGTGAGAATCGTCTTGAGCTTATCGATGTGACAGATCATCGTCGTCATCTCAAACGGCGCGAACTGCGACCAGAGCGTGATAAGATCGGCGTAGGTCAGACTGCCGGTCGAAGCGGTGTTGACGACTCGAGCGGCGTTGCTGTTGCCGTCGCCGTTGACGATGCAGTTCACTACCATCCCGATCTTATCCGTCTGCATCTTGAAGCCGATGTACCACAGCAGCACCCGGAACTGCGCCGTGGAGCGGTAACGCAGCGCCTTGTAACTGGCCCGCAGTGCCAGCCCGTAGTCCGCCACCGTGATGGCATGCGTCTGCTCGGTAACCAGTAAATGCGGAATCTCCGCACCGTCACCGACCGGACGAAGCGAGAATTTCTTGTCGCTCGAAGTATCAATGAACAGCGGCGTATAGCGATTGCTGGCCAGCGTACTGCTGCTGGCAATTAGTTTGCCGAGTTCAGGCCGCATCATCTGACCCCGTTTGATTTCGCGAAGCATGAACTCCGGCAACAGCGACGGCGCTTTCTGGAAGAACTGCTCGACCGTTGTCGGCGTCTTGCCGGACAACCGAATCCCCGCCAGCGCCAGTTGTCGCTCGAAAGCGTCGAGCTGACTGTCCACGGGACTGGGGTCATACTCATCGCATTCGAGCAGTTCAGTAAGCGTCATTCCGCGCCCCTCGGCGTCGAGATACAGATCGCGGTTCACTTCGACTTCCGAAGCCCGTGAAAAATCGACCGGTCCCCGAGCGCGCTCGTCCGGATTCTCCGACAGCTTGCGCGCCACTGCTGTCGAACTGAGAAATTGTGTGAAGTCCATAGTCATTCCCTTCTAATTGAGCAACAGCACGCAGTCGGTCGTGCCGTTGACTTCGAGCACGGTTCCGCGCGCTATGTTTCCTCCGGCCGGATCATATCCGGTCAGCACGGTGGCCTGTTTGACCGTCCCGGTCGTGCCGCCGATCACCCGGTTCCCCACGGACGGCACCGTCCCTGAGACTGCCAGGCGGCAAACTCCGCCGATCTGGACGGTCGCTACCCGCTTGCCGTTGTCCGCATCGGTCAGATTGAGAGCTATCAGCTTCCCTAGCAATTGCCCACCCACAGAAATTGGCCCCACTTCATTGTTGCCCGTTAGCATCACCGGCTGACCAAGGTTGGTGTCCTTGAGATCATCGGTGCCGGTCGTTTGATGAATCTTGAAAGTCGCCAGCACCGGCGAGATTGTCTCAAGATTCTGGTCTCGAATAGTCATTGTGTTCTCCCATTAGTTCAGAGAATAGTGATAGTGACCGGGACTCTCACGGCCGCGCACTGGCGGCGCCGTCCCCCCATGGTCTTGTTTGGCTTGTTGCCGTGTCTATCTATAGACACTCACGTCTGTTAACTTCGCTCGCTTCGTCGGCTGCAGCCGCAGACCGAAGCTGGTCGGAAACATGTCCCGGAAGCGCGCCGATGTCCGCCGGTAGCACGCTACCAACTCCTCTCCGGATAATTGAGGCAGCGCCTCCAGCGATGTGATCGCCTCTTCATAGCCTTGCCCGGACCGGTCAACAGCCGCCATTGCCTTTACCATTCCGATAATTCGTCCTTCATAGTCCTGCCGGAGCGGCGCCAAACTATTGACGCATTTCTGAGCATCACTTAACACCGGCATCATCTCCCGCAACCATGCTGCCAGTTGGTCGAAGTCGATTTCCTCTGTCCGCTCGGCCGCGAGCAATTCCTGAAATGCTCTCGCCTGCTCACTGAGTGTGTTATTTCTTTCCACTTTTCTCTCCCATGTGAGCGATCAGATGCTGCTCGATCCTGTCAAGCCGCGTTTCGATCCCTCTGCTGAACTCATAGAACTCTTTCTTACTGACCGTTCCTTCCTTCAGAATCACTTCAAAACCGAACAGCTTCTTGTCCAACGCCTCCACCACCGCGTTCTCAGCCTTGGCCGCCAAGTCGATCTTGAGCGATTGTATTGTCATGAAATAGGCGGCCGCCAATGATACGACGATGACGAGCAGGTTGATGATCTGACCGTCAAACCAGACCTTTCCGGATGGAAATCCGAGCAGTCCTCCCCGTTCGCGGGCCACTTTAGCCGACTGCTGATTAGACTGCATGGCACGACCTCCCGCTTGGTTGTGCCGCCGTCGGCAAGCAATAGCAAAGAAAACGCTTCTTGGTATGGAGAACTGCCGGGCGAAGCACAACGGTGCCGAGCTGCCGGTCTGACGTCTCAATGAGTACGGCCCCTCCTACGGAACGGACCTTCGTCGCAGCGCCGTCGAGTAGCCTTGTCGAGGCCTTTGATTCAAGTTCCTGCTCAGGTTCAACGCGATCCGCTATGAACCGCCTTCCTTGCGTGAACGACAAGACGTTAAAGTCTCTGATGATATACTGCTGTCCTCCCCTGTCACCGCCAACCCGCAGGAGCGCGTGGTCCTCCACGACGTTGAATGAAACTCCCTTGCTATTCTCCATTGTGCTGTGAACGCTCTCATTCGGACAATACAGAAAGGCGCGTATTTCCCCCTGCCGTTCACTTTGACAGAGAATCTCTACACCTTGTTTGGTCGTCAGCATCCTGGCCGCCGAAACGATTTCCGATCGCGAAACCCGACGGTGCCGAATCGGCTGTACGCGATGGCGCATCGAACCGGTGGCTATGACCTGTGCGCCACTTGCGCTCGGATATATGAATAGTGACAACCTGCTCACCGGCCCGGTCTCATTCTGCAGATACTTCTCAAGGTCTGCCCTGCTGCACCGCTCTTTGCCTCGCAATCCGACCACTCGCGCCTGCCAAATCGAATTGCCGGCGTCATCTGCCGCCTTTAATCTGCCGAACATCCCCAAGTCAATCCTTCGTCCGTCCTTCCGCCATGCGACAATCTTTCCCTCGTGGAGTCTGAACGAGAGGCCAATCCCCTCGTAGCTCGGCACCAGTACGTATGACGCATGCTCGGTGAGACCATCGAGATTGTGAAGCGGTTCGGGTGTCTCATACCGGTCATCCACTGATTTCTTGATTGTCAGATCTTTGGAAATTGACGTGTCCGGCGTGGCTCCCCGATACACCAACGATGTTTCAAGCACCTTTTGGATCTGGCGGTAATAGAAATGGCAACGATGCTCCTGACCATTGATGATGTAGGTCTCGAGCGGCAGGTGGCGGCACTGTCGAATGTCTTCGCCGCAGATTGAACACTCCGGAACCAGAAATGCGAATCCGATTGAGCACTCCTTATATATGCCGCCGTCGATATTTTCACGCAGACGCTCGGCCTCGTCGCCGGTTCGAAGCCAGTAGAAACTGCTCTTAATCCAGAGCTGTCCGCCTCGGTTGACCGGCACCGCATGAAACGTCCGCCCAATCGGCAGGCTGTCTTTGCGGTGCCCAATCAGCACCGGAGAGTCGACCAACAATTCGACGAGCCTGGGAAATTCGTCTGCCGGAAACCTCCCGCCGTAGCTGTTGATTTGGTCCGACACGATGTACATGGAACGGACATAGACCTCCGTTTCCGACACCGGCGATAGAGGCTTGATCCGCTCATTGATTGCGGACAAGATGTCCTGACTGATCGGCTCCGGCCTCTTCTCCGGCGCCGACAACTCTGCCAATACCGATCCTCGGTTCACGTTCAACTGATCCTCCATACGTTGCTCCTACCCATAGTGCACGCCGAAATAAACTGATTCAAATTACCAGCGATTTTGTGCAACCCCTTGCTTTACCGCCGTCAGGAAAATAGAAGTGGTACTTTATCGGTTGCGATCAACTCCATAAGTGTCAATAGATTATGGTGCTCGACCGGCTCGGCCCGCTTGGGCATACCCTTTGCTTGGTAGTCATCCAGATAACGTGAAGTCTCAATAGTAAGGATGTATAGATGAATGTGTACAGGCGCAGTGAATCAAACCCGATGAAATGGGTGATTGCAGCAATCCTCTTCATCGCTGTTATGACTTTCACATTAGGCGAAGTCAACGGCTATCCAGTCTCTCCAAAGCCGAGCGACCAGAACAACTCGACGAATGATGACAACTCAGTGTCTACCGGCAACAGTTCCGGCACAGACGGATCCGCCCATCGTGCCCCCGAAAAGGGTACATCGGTTGTCCCCGAACCGGGAACACTTCTGCTGATGGCCACCGGTCTAGGAGCTCTATACATATTCAGAAAGACGCGCAGAACCACTGTTTGAGATTTACACCCCCTACCCCCCTCCTCCCTTCAACGCCTTTTGAGCTACCTTCCCTCAAAAGGCGTTATTCTTGACTATACCCTTCCCACTCTTGGCTCAATAGCGGGCGCCGCCCGCTTGCGCAGCGGCCACAGCGCCAGTCCCAAAGCCATTAAGGCGTCACAGTCACCGTTGTCGTCCCATCGCGCCTGACGGAGTTCATCCTCCAGTGACCAGATTCGTCCGGGACCATCGGGGAGTTCCCACCGGCCGTACGCCACCTGACCTTTGGCATGCATCAGCTCTACATTAGTCAGGAGTTCCGCCTTGCTTGCGGACGTAAAGATGAGGCTCGTTGGATTGTACTCTCGCAGTTGCTCTACGACCACGTCCCCCAGTCCGGTTCCATCAACTATGAGTTGCCCCGGATATTCCCGTTGTCGGGCACCGATCTTTTCAATGACCAGCGTCCAGTCCATCTCCTTGAACCGCTCCAAGGCAACGATTCGAACAGTGGAGTCGATAACCTCAACCGTAATACCGACCGTTGCCGTTCTCTTGCGCGCCAGATCCCAACCTGAAATGAAGAACCTGCCTTCGCTGCTCGGTTCCTGAAATGGCTCTTTCGCGAGAGCCAAAGCCCGGTCAACATAGGCTCCGGGAAGAATCTCTCCGCCGGAGTCCACAAATTCCCCCATGATGTTCTGCTTGAGTCTCGCCTCAGAGAAGTACTGGACCCGTTCATCAAGAAAGTCTCTTGAGATATGCTCGTTCTGTCTGCTGTCCCCGGTCTGAAAATACCCCTCCCGTTTCCCCTCGATGACTTCTCTGGCGCGACGGAAGAACCAGTTCTTACCGTTCGGCGTGGAAACCAGGTCAAGCTTCCCTTCTCGGTCGGCCAACCGCATCATGATCACTTCTTCAACGACATACTCCGGATACGGTTCGAACGCCACTTCATCGAATATCACCAAGTCGAAGTCGTTTCCGAGCAGATATTCTCCCCGATTCTGAGTGGATCGGGACTCAATTGTCGCGCCGTTACTGAAGGTCAACCGAGGGTGCGGGTGTAGGTCAATCGACTGAATCAGGGGCTCGATGCAAGCCGAGCCGCGCGCCAATCGCACGACCTGATTGAACACGATATTGGCCTGATCCTGAGTGATCGAAGCAACCGCTGCCCGATACCGATCAGCGCCGTCGAAACACAGTGGTCGGATGCGGTACAGCGCGTGGTGTATGAGCTTGACCGCCGACACAAACGACTTGCCCCATCGATTGCCGGTTACCAGCAGATTCTCACGCCTCGTTGATTTCTCCAGCCATTCTCTCTGCCCGGCGTGCAGCGACACGCCCAGGGCGAACTCTGCAAATTGCCACGGCTCCAATAGTCCGGCTTTCCAGTCCTCAATTTTCGGGGGCGTCAAATCAGGTGCTCCGCGCGTTCTTTTGCGACCGCGTCGTCTATCAGCCCTGCCTGGTACAGCTTGAGAAGATTTTCAACACGTTTCGATTCTACGGTCGTCTGTTCAGAAGCTTGGTAAGCCAATGAGTTATCGAAAAGAAAGCGGCATTTCACGTTAAGACCGGCCAGAGCCAAATCGATATTTGCGATCCGTTCCAGCAGATTGGCGGCCTGCGCCTGCACCGAGCGTACTTGCCGCATGACAATGTCAAACTTGAACCCGGACCATGTGGTCGTCGCCCCGTAGGAATATCCCAGGAGGAACGGCGAGAGATTGGTCCCGGCGCAGATATCCTCAATTACCGCCCGATGATTGACAAACCAACTGTTAGTAACGCTGCGCGTCTCCGATGGTCCAATATACTCGATTGCCACATTGTCCCACGTCACCGGATTCTCGTCAACATCACAGGACTTGATCATATCGACAGTGGCGTCGAAATACCGGTTAATCCGCTCGGTGTAAGCGCTGTCGCTTTCGCCGGCCAGTCTGTCCGGCGGCGCAACCTTAACATGAATGCGGCTATAACCGGAATTGTGATGCGACCGGTACATGTCCCTCACCAGTTGCTGCTCGATTCCTGCAATGAGCGGTACCGGCTGTAGTATCGAGCGCCCCAGCGGATCAGAGAGACTGTCAGAAAGCGTCATATAGAAGAAGTCGGCTCGGTCGAGATTCACTCTTCCGCTCTCTGTCTCCAAATACAGTTTGAGACTGTCGTCCCCTTGCTCACAGGAGAGCGCAAGGGCATCGATCGGCACAAACTGGTCCACCCCGGAGCCGTCACGATTGAGCGTGAGAAACCCGCCGCAAACACCGTCTCTGAACAAAGAGATGAACAATTCTACAAGCAAGCTCGACAAACCTACCCGGTTCCCAGAGCAATTTGCAAATATTCGATCGGACAGCTTTTCCAGCCGTAGCTCAGCAGCCTTACACTGAGTCTCCCCGTTACCTGCAACGACCCGAAATCCGCCGGGTGCCGCTGCCAACCGCACCCAAGTCCCAATGCACGCGCTAATAACCGATATCTGATTGGTCATAAACCGGTACAGCTGAATCCGATACCGACCACTCAGCACATCTCCTGCGGACAGGCGAAGTGTACCCTTAAGTCGTTCATTGGTTCTGAATTGGGACAAATCCTTCGACTTGACTGTCGTCGCCAGTCTCACGTCATTCGTGAGTCCACGTGTTCTCGAGTTAGACATCTTCTCCTCCTAATTGTCTGGTCTGGTTCTGCCATAAGAGCATCCCCTTGGAATTGATTCAATTTTACTGCGATTTTGTACCCTTTGCCGGAACCTTGTTCCTGTATTGTAATCTTGGCGCTCCCCCGGAGCTTAAATACCTCCCCTCCGGAACCGCCGAATTTTTCTTGTTGTAACGAGCTAAACAGCCCAATATCTTTCCAAGTCATTAGAAGTCAACGGATGCCGACAATCGATGATATGAAACTAAAAGCGAGCCCTCTTCTTGCCCTGGTCGCCTTGTTGTGCGCAATGTGCCTTGCCTGCTCGGACTACCATCCGGCCAAGTTCCGGTACGAAGCCCAGAAGCGGCTGCATCATGCAGAGAAGCTACTCAACGACGCCCAGCTGAAGAATGATCTTGCTAACCCGACAGCGGTTGGTCAGATTCAGGCTGCTTACAATGGCGCACTCAATTATTGCTTGAGTGTTCTTGACTCTGTAGATCGCATTCGGAGCGTTCGCGAATGGGAAGATATCAGCAGACTTTCCTTCCAAGCAGGTACTCGGCTGTCGCAACTGATGTTCCCCGATCGGAAATACGACTCCTGTCTTATCGTCCTTCGCAGACTGTCGGATCACATCTCTCTACCGATCCTGGAATCTGCCACACTCAAAGTCAATTTGGCGGAGGTACTGCAAGCCTCCGGAAGATGGTCAGAAGCTGTCGCCACATATACCGAGGCCGTCGACATGGTGAACCCGCCGGTGGATCCCTCCGGTCAGGTGATTAGCAGCGTCTTCAACTTGCCTGCCCACATCTATCATATTCTGCGTCAAACCGCTGATTCGCTTGCGGCGGATAGTTCGCTGAAACGCGCCTTCACTTATTACCGGAGCTTTACGGCTTCCCGCTCAAATCCAAACCTTCTTCTCGCCGCTCATGGCAGCCTGGCCAGCCTTTACGCCGATGTCGGAGATTGGCATTCTTCGGTCGCGGAGTTGAACCAGATGAGGGACAGTACTGGGGCAATCGGCCTTGACGCCCAGGTTAGGATTGCCGATATCTATGCAGGGGAGCTGCTGCGATCCGATTCCGCTCTCGCCATGTATGAGAAGATTGGATCGCGCCTGATCGGGCAAGATACCGCCCTTCGCCCTATCCTTCTGTTCAAGCGAAGTCTGGTATATATGGAAAAGAAACAGTACAATGAAGCGCGCCGACTGCTTACAGAACTTGACCGGAATTACCACAGTTACTTTCTGGCCAGCCCGGCCGCACAGCAGGTCAAGGCTCAGAGCTATGATCTCGATGGAAACTGGGGTCGAGCCGAAACTGAATACCGCTTCCTGATCGAGAATTATGCCGGTACCGAAGAAGCTATGCAAGCGTACCTGTATCTTGGGGAGCAGTTCGCGAAACAGGGCCGCACCACTGAGGCCGAGCGCTGGATGCAAAAGGCGGAGGCCTTTTATCAGCAAACCGCGGAACGCTCCGCCGGCACAGCTGTCGAAGCGAGAGCACTCACCTACAAAGCTGAAATGCTTCGCCGCAGGAGCGATTGGTCCGGTGCTGCCACCGCGCTGACTGCCATTTTTGACAAGTTTCCTGACAGCGAGATCGGGCAGAAAGCCGTCATGGCCGCTGTTGGGCTCTACCGGGAGAAGCTTGGTAATTCTGTGGTCGCAGACTCACTGGTGACAGTGCTCAGAAGCCGTCTGGTCCAAGCCGGATCCAGCAGGTGATAATGTCGGATCTTCGGGCGCGCAGATGTGTACAAGACGAGGACAGACTGTTAATTCATGATTTGGAGGAATAGAATGACTCGATACGCTAACGTTTTCTTTGCTGTCGTGGCCACGGTAGTTTTGGCCATGGCTGTACTCGCGCAAACCGGTCAGCCGCCAAAACCGGACAGCGCGGCAAGCAAACCCGACCGCGTCGGCAAACCGGATACCGTCTATGCGGAGATCGGGAGTATCAATCCAAACAACTGGACGATTACCGTCTCAGTCGCTAACGATGAGCCGGTGGTGGGTATTTCAGTACCGCTCCGGATGACGGCCGGCCTAAACCGGATTGTTGCTGATTCCGCCATTTTCACCGGTGGTCGCATGGCCAATTTCGGCCAAAGATTTTTCCGAGCCGATACGGCCATTCAATGCGTGCTGGTCGGAGGGATTGCCAATATGGGTGGTCCCCGTGTTCAAATGACCCCGGGTTCGGGACGAATTGTGACTATCTTTGTATCGTCGCTGGAAAAGAAGCCGTTAGAGAAGCTCTCGGTTGACACCACTACGGTCAACCCGTCCAACTCCCTTCAAATCGTCGCCGACAGCATGATGGGGGCTGCGCCCGATTCCCCACGCATCGAGCAGAAGGACCGCTTGATAGTTCCGGTCTTCGTGGTAAGAAAAGCGAAGTAACCGCTGCTTGAGAGAGAAGATGAAACGCCCGGTTGGCATTGCCAGCCGGGCATTTTCTGTATACCCCGATCTCTACCCATTTCGCTCAATCGTCCACGGTGTCCTCTGTCCGCTTCTTATACCGAGCGGCAACCCGCGAACTCTCTACTACCTGCACAAACTGTTTCAACCGGTCGCGCTGGTCAGCCGACAACCGCTCCTTCCTGTACATATCTGTCAATGCGTGCAAGTCGACGGTGAGACAGGTATCCAACTGAAATTGCCGAACTAATTCCGAAACCGCTGCATAGGATTCGGGGTCTCTCGTCTTCGCCGGAAACTTCTCTTCTCGCGTCAGCTTAATCGAGACCGAGCCACTGGTCGCCTGCACGTTTTCTACCTTGAGATCCCGCGCGACCTGGGCAAGGTCCTGCTTAAGGGCTTCGTGCTGAGCTTCGACTTCCTTCTTCTGTCTGTCAATCTGTAGAAACCGCTCGGCCAGTTCGGATGCCGACTCGGATGTACTCTTTTCCTTGCCGTCTTCTGTCCCCGCTTCGCCGTCGAGCATGAGTTTGTGACGTTTGGCCGGACAAAGCTTGAAGAAGTCGCAATAGTCACACCAATACCCCTCCTTTGTCGGAAAGGCGTCAATTCGTTCCGCCTGAATGGTATCGAGAATGAGACACCTCACCCTTTCCGAAAGCAAGTCAAGCTCCTCTTCGCTCATTCGGTACGGAATCGTCTCATCCAGCTTCAAATAATACTGAACCAACTCGATGTTCGTGAACTGCGGAAAGTTCTCTCTCACCAACCAATGATATAAGCCCATCTGAAACCAGAACCGCGGATCTCTCCCGCCTCGCGGCAGATTACTGCCGGTCTTGTAGTCGCAGATCTCGATCACTCCGTCCCGGCGCTTCCAGATGCGATCGACTCTTCCTTTAATCCGGAAATTCGTGTTCGGTATCGTCATGGTAAGATCGTGCTCAATGCCCAGCAGAGTCCCATCCTGAAACGGCTGGTATCGTTGATAGTAAGTCTCAAGCATGGTGCGACCGTTACGAATGTAGTCGTCCACCGTCATGTACTCTTTCGGGACTTCAATTTCCCGCCTCTCCGGCTTCTCCCACTCGGCCTCATAGAACGCCAGGAAGTCGCGCAGCGGCCAGAACACGCCGTCGCCGACCCGCTCGTACAAGCGATGCAGCGCCTGATGCACCGCGTTTCCGAGATAGGTGTCAGCCGATACTCGCGACGGCATGTCCACCTTTTCTACATAGTGAAACTTATACCTCCGTGGGCACTGCTCGAATGTCTTCAATGAATTGTGACTGTAACTCGACGGCATTCTCTCGTCACACCCTTTCAATTCTGCCGGGCCGCGGCCCGTTCCATAACCTCGATGAACGTCGCGGCCGACACCGACCAGTCACACTTCTCGTTGACCGCCCGATACCCCTGCTCCGCTATCGCTTCTTTTCTTTCAGGTTCGTCCAGAAGCGCGCAGACCGCCTCAGCGAACTCCCGCGCCGAATCAGCCAGCACGATATCGCGCCCCGCGGCTACCTGCAACCCGTCGGCGCCGTACGATGTCGACACCACCGGTCGCCGCGACGCCATTGCCTCGTACAATTTGACTCGAACGCCACCCGGTACTCGCAATGGTACAATATAGATATCCGCCTGCTGCAGATGTGTTCTGATATCCGGAACCCATCCGGTCACCGTGATCGAGCGGTCCGCCTTCGCAAGCGCTCTTAACTCCGATGTTGGGCTGCGGCCGACGATTTCCAGTGAGACATCCGGATGGCGCCTGCGGATGAGCGGATATATTTCCGCTGCGAACCACAGCAACTGATCGACATTCGACAGCAGGTCCATCGACCCCGAAAACATCAGCCGCTTAGGCACCGGCGCGAATCGCTCTGCAGGGCGAAAGTAATCGCAGTCAACTCCCGTGGAAATCACTTCTATGGGCGTCCGAACGTGAAAATCGCGTACCAACTCTTCCCTGTCCTGCTCGCTCGCCACAACCACCAGATCAAACCGACCACACATCTCAGCCTCAAAGGCGGCCATTCGCTTGGTCTCAAAATTGAAATAAGTCCGTCGAATCCTATCGCCGGCGCTTTCATATCTCTGACGCCAGAGCGAGGTTTCAATGCTGGGGTGAAACAATATCTTTGGAAGTGACAGCCCAAAATCCACGTTGAGCGTCATGTCCAGCGAATCACAAACCAGAAGGGCACACGTGCACTCCTGGGTCAGACGACTGACTTCCGCCCGCAACTCCCGTGATTTATTCCGACGCGCAAAGTACGGACAAGACGATAGTAGATTGGCGGCTACCCGGCTGTAGAATACGGTACCGGTTGTGACCGGCAACGGTCGATTCAGCAGATATCGGTGCGCTGCGCATTCCGCCAGAGCGGATTCGGTCCTTGCCGGGTCTACGGGGGAGAAACCAAGATACGTTACTGCATGGACGCGACTAACCCGCTTGAGCAGGTTGTACGTCCGAGTTTTCGGCCCTGAATCAAGCGGAAAAAGAAAATCCGCTTTCAGCCATGCGATATTCATAATGGCAACATCGTGAAAACCAGTCTTGTCCCACTTACCAGCAGGTCGTTCAAATTAGTATATGGGAAGACGGATGAGGATCAAGCTTTAACAGTCGCCTGATACTGAGGCGAGAGTTGGCTCGACCAGTCCGGCGTCACTTGTCTAGCCGGGGAGACCATAGCATATAGCTGCGCCCATGCGACGCTAACAGTCGATCGGTCGTATTGCCTGGCCAATGCCAGCGCACCTGCCGAGAGCGTTCTTGCCAATTCTGGTGTTTCGACGAGTTCACACAGCCGATTGGCAAGATCGACGTGATTCCCAGCAGCTACCACCAAACCGGTGACGCCATGTTTGATCGAATTAGCTGTCCCGGCAGTGTCAGTACTGACGACCGGCATTCCCAACACTAAAGCCTCGATTAACGCCGACGGCGGGTCCACCTGTGACGATGTTTCAAGATAGACATCGCACGTAGAGAGCGCCTGCACCACCTGCCGTTCACGATTACACGCCGCGACATCCACGCCATTCAGAGATGAATGTGCACGATGCGTCTGAATCTCACCCGCCTGTCTGCAGTTCGCCATTATCACCAGTTCCGCGCGCGGGTATTTCTGTTTGACCAAAGTGAGACTTCGCACCACTGACCCAAAAACCGTCGGATCAATCGGTGCAACGAGCCCGACGCGCGGCTGAAGACCATTGCCGCGGCGAATCGCAGACTCGTGAGCACACGCAGTCTGAGGAATCATGTTGACATTCGCACTGAACCGTCTCAAGTATCGGGCAGCCGCATCTGATCCCGCGACAATGGCGTTTGGAGTTCGCAGTATTCGCCGCATGATCAGACCCCGTAGTCCCGTTACCGCCTCGTTGCTGACAGACGAAACCGCCAACACCGATCGCTTGCCGAAAAATCCGGAGGCCGCGAGCAGGATTAGGGCTGACACGACCGACGACTTCGCAAGATCAAAATCGAACTGAATGACATCGTGGCGGCGAATAGCCGACAAGACATGTCGCCATTTACGCAGGCCCGACACGACTTTGTATGCAGGCGATACCCTTCGCCGTCTGCGACCGTCCCTATTGGCGGCAGAGAACATGTTCACAGATCGAACACCATATCCGTGCCCGCGAAGAGTATCTATAATCAACCGAGTCATTCGGTTTGTTTGATCGACATAGCATGGTCGCAAACCAATGATCAAGACCGTTGGTACCGCGATGGACTTGGATAGGTCGGTAACTAGACTCATATTTCTTCGTCAACTACTCGGCCGGTTAAGGAACAGGATAACTAACGTACATGTGTTATACCCGAAAACGCCACGGTCGGTTCATCTTACGCGACTCTGCCAAACACTAGAAACACTTAAAGAAGCGGTGGTACCGGTGATCACTAGAAGAGCGGGAATACAAAAAAACAGCCCGACGCAGGCGCCAGGCTGCTTATCATGATTCCTTCTCCCCAGGTCCGCCTTATGGACCCCCCAACTCGACTCCCCCTCTAATCCTCCCAGCAAAGCCCTTCCTTGGCAAGCCCCCTCAGGCTCTTCCTCCCCTGCTGCAACTGCCACGAGGAAAGGGATCTGCGGCAGTTACATCTCTCCAGTACGTAAATCTCATGCCGCAAAATGTAATGGCCAGCAGAATATCGCCTGCTAATTGTAACCTGTTGCGAATTAATGAATTGTGCGATCCAAGGGACGGCGCACTTGAACGCAAAGATCACTACCGGAACCTAACCTGATTCGTCCTGAAACCCGTCGCGTCTACCCTTGAAACACCACCGGCTCAAACTGAAACGGCTTGGCGATTATACGTCCCCGGCTTCTGCTAATGTAAGAGCCGTATCCCTGACCTGGGACACGGCTCATAACAACTGCAAGAACTGAATGAGAGCTTAATTCCTCGCGCGGCACTTATCCTTGTGACGCCTTCGCCGCTGCTTTCAGCTTGTCATTGGCGTAAACGGCTATTTCCACTCGACGGTTCAACTGCCGTCCTTCCGGCGTGTCGTTTGAAGCCGTTGGTTGCGTTTCCCCGTAGCCCATCAGCTTGAGCCGGTTTGCCAGAACGGACTGACCGGTCAAGTAGTTTCCGACCGAGTTAGAGCGGCGAATAGACAAGTCCATATTGTGCTCTTCACCGCCGGTAGCGTCAGTATGACCTTCCACCAGCACATCAGTGTCCGGGTACTTGTTGAGAATCGTCGCCAGTTTGGTCAGATTAGTCTGTGCCTCCGGCTTCACCTCTGATTTGTCCACGTCGAACAGTATGCCGGACTCAAAGGTGATCTTGATTCCTTCACCTACCCGTTCGATCTTGGCGCCTGCCAAATCCTGTTTCATCTCCTCCGCCTGCTTGTCCATCTGATTGCCGATATAGGCGCCCGCCGCACCGCCAATCACTGCACCCAAAATCGCCCCCACTGCAGTATTGCCGGCCTTCTTGCCTATCACGCCACCGATCACCGCTCCAGTTGCCGCCCCAATTGCCGCCCCTTTGTCTCGCTTCTTCCATTGCGAGCAACTGACAGAGCCGATAGCCAGCGCCGCAATGACGATTACTACTGTGATTCTTTTCATACCGTTCTGTCTCCTTATCATGTGTGACTCAACTGTTTCAAGCAATGTCGTGCTCTCCGGTTCGTCAATCAAAAGTTTGGTGATTTGGCCGGTCCTTCGGTGGTCGCCAAGATACTTCGGACCAGAGAACTCATCGCCTGATCTACGCGCTTGACCGTGGGGTTGGTGTCAAGTTATCTTATCTAAGGTCATCGGAACCTGCACGCTCTCATCATTGTTCCGAGGGTGACCTAACTTTCGACTACAATCGTCACTATGGAGATATAAGCTATGCTAAAGGAATTCAAGGAATTCGCAATGCGCGGTAATGTCATGGACATGGCCGTAGGAATTATCATAGGCGCCGCGTTCAGTCCGATCGTCGGATCGCTCGTGGGCGACGTCATCATGCCGCCGATCGGCTTGCTGTTGGGCAATGTTGATTTTTCCAACCTCTTTATGGTTCTGAAAGATGGCGCCGCAGCCGGACCCTACGTCTCGGTGGCCGCCGCCAAAGCCGCCGGCGCAGTGACGGTCAACTACGGCACGTTCATCAACACGATCATAAACTTTGTGATTGTCGCGTTCGCGATTTTCATGATGATCCGAGTGATGAATAGGTTGAAACGGGAACAGCCGGCCCCGGTTGCCGCCCCGACCACCAAAGACTGTCCGCATTGCCAGATGGCGGTTCCGATCAAGGCCACTCGCTGCGGACATTGCACGTCCGATCTGAAGAACAGCTGATTATCCAGCCAAACCTATTCAATCGTGACAGCCCTTCACGCCGAAGGGCTGTTTCTTGTATGGGATCTACCTGATAAACGATTCGACCTTGTCTGCCCCCGCAATCGACAATTCGAGACTGTTCTTCTTCAGTAACCTTTCGGCCTGTGCGTTGAGCGTTGTTGCCGGTACGGCCTCCCACGACGCGATACTTGTGTTGTCTCCTTTCAGGCCGCATGCCTGGGACAAGTCTCTGATTACACAATGGTTGGCAAAGGCGTGCGGATTCTGCCGGTCGGTGGCCGAATTCCGAATGAATATGCCGATAAGCTCATACAGACTCTCTTGAGCCGCGCTGAGTTCAACAAGTTTAGCGCGGTATTCAAGATCGGCCCCCGTCAGCTTTGGAAACTTCTTGTAGTCGGCGAAATGCTTCCCCTCGTGTTTCAGGTAGCTGACGGTGAAGTTCTCGCTTGTCGTATCGTATGTTTCCTTCGCGCAGTACAATGCCTCGCCGGTTGCCCAGCCACCGGGGAAATACTTTCCAAATGTCGCGTACTCCTCCCATCCGTTGGAGATCATGTTTTCCATGAACACCACTCTTACCCGTATCGTATCTTCGGGAGTCGTTACCCGGTAATTCGATTCTGTCTCCTCAGTGTGCAACAGCAGATCGAAAAATAGGCCGGTCTTCCCGGTGGCAGAGTAAACACCTCTCCTTCTTAGATACTCCTGAAGATGACGCGGGAAATCGTCGCGGATTTCTTGACCGGCTCTTCCCCGTAGCTCGGAATCATGGGCCAAGAGGTAATTGCTTATGGAATCAGCCAGCAGGGTGTCGAATCGAGCCAGCGACTTGTGGTCAAGCAGCGCCCGCCGCCAATATGAATGATACATGTCGATAATACGGACTACGCTCGTGTCACTCGTGCGGTGCACATACGATTCATCGGCTGCTCGGAATCGTGCGAAGTACCTCTGCCTCTCCTCTTGTTGACGCTCAGTAACTGATTCCGGATCGAGACTATCCAGAAACTTCAGCCCTTCCGCCATGCTCCCTTGTAAACCGAGCAGATAGATCTGATCAAACTTCGTCGTATCGCGCGTCACGGCGGTATCCCGTTTATCCGCAGGGAGAGCGGCCTGTCCTAATGCGCCCAGGGCGATCATGATGAGACCAATTCCTGTTGTCAACGACATTAACCATGTCCTTTCTTCAGAGTGACTGCGCCCATCCGGCGGGCGCAGCGGCCGCCGGGAGTTGAATTATTGCTTCATTGGACGAACAAACGGCAGGAATTGTTTCACCCGCTAATCGACTGTCACGATGCCTGCCCGACCTGGCGCCTGCATTCGTCAATCACGTCCCGCGGTATGAGCGCTACTGCAACTGTTACCAGGATCGGTACCACAACCAGGTCATCGAGATGCCCGAGTATCGGTATGAAGTCCGGAATAATGTCCACTGGGGAGAACAGATAGGCAATTGCAACGCCAAGCAAAATGCGTGATAACCACGGCGTTCGTCGGTGGGCCAGGACCAGGCGATATACGCGTATCTCACGTCGAACGCCGGCGGCGATGTCACGCCACGATACCTTCACCCTGCTCTTACATCCGTTCGTACGGGTAGAAGACAAACAAGAGAGCGGAGATGGCAAACAGTATCCATGCCCCCGCACTCACTTTCCTCCCCCGTCCAGCCGCGATCTGAAAGATCGGATACAGCACGAATCCTGTGGCCATGCCAAATCCGATGTTATAGCTGAAAGCCATCACGGCGATTGTCGCGACCGCCGGAAACAGTTCGGCATAATCATGAAAGGGCAGGTCCTTCAACGGCGTAATCATCAGAAAGCCAACCACAATGAGCGCCGCGCCATATGCCACTGCCGGCACTGCCACGAACAGTGGCGCGAGAAAGAGGCAGACTACAAACATCCCGGCCGTCACCAGCGAGGCGAAGCCGGTGCGAGCGCCCGCTTCAATACCCGCGGCCGATTCAATAAATGCACCGGTAGTCGAGGTTCCCAGAAGCGCTGCCGAAGTCGTCGCCACGGCATCGGCCATCATCGGTTTCTCAATCTCCGGCAGATTGTTGTTCTGATCCAGTAACCCCGCTCGTGCCGACAACCCAATCAGCGTTCCCATGGTGTCCACAAAAGCCATCACAAACAGCACCAGAATGACCGGCAGAAAGTCAAGCGAGAGCGCCCCCCGGATATCCAATTTGAGCAGCACCGGCGCCAGCGACGGCGGCAGCGAAACGATCTCGTGCGGTACCTGCGCATCCTTCGTGAAGAAAGCAACCACCGTTGTCACCAACATGCCGATGAGGATAGCCCCCGGGACGCGGCGGATCATCAGAATCGCTATTAGCGCGATAGCGAGCACTGCCAACAGAGGGCCGCTGCTTGACAAATAACCAATTTTCACTGGCGCTTCCGCCACGCCGAGACGAATGAGCCCTGTTTCATTCAGCCCTATGAACATAATGAAAAAACCGATCCCCCCAGCGAAGCTTCGTTTCAAGCTGTCGGGAATGGCCGTAGCAATCCAGGACCTGATTCTCAAGACGGTAATGAACATGAAAACCAGTCCGCTGATGAACAGCGCGCCGAGCGCTTTCTCCCAGCTAAACCCCATGCCGAGACAGACCGTGAACGCGATAAATGCGTTTTCCCCCATATACGGCGCGACGGCGAACGGGCGGCGTGCATAGAGTGCCATAACCAGCGTTCCAATGACCGCCGCAAGGATAGTGGCCGTAGTCGATGCCTCTTTGGGAATTCCACCGGCGGACAGAATTGCCGGGTTGACGATGACGATGTACGCCATTGCGAAGAAGGTGGTGACCCCGCCCAGCACTTCTGAGCGATAACTGGCCCCATGCTTCTCAAACTGAAAGTATTGTTCCAGCATATCGAGCACTCATCGGCCGTATTCTCTATGATGCCGATAGAGTAGTAGACCCGGGTCCCCCGTACAAGAAAAAAACGGGAGTCACTCTGTCAGTTTACACTCCTCCCGTTCATCACAAATGACGAAGAGGCCGCCCCACGTTGGGGCGGCCTCTGTTAAGTCTACTGAGAACTCAGTTCGTCAACTGCAGTTCGGTAAGACGTACCCGCCACCTGTCAGGTAGCTCACCAATGCGCTCAGGTCGGACAAGTCAACAATACCCGCGTTGTTCACGTTGGCCTCCGCCGGACACGGCAGTACATACCCGCCACCCGTCAGATAACTCACCAGCGCGCTCAAGTCGGACAGGTCAACAATACCCGCCATGTTCACGTTACCCGTTACCCCGCTACAACACGACGCACAAACGCCGATGTTCTTCTTCATAAACTCCTTGGCTTTGTCGATAGCCTTCTTCAAGCTGTCGAGACCGGCGTTGGTCGTCGCAGCCGTACGAACTGAAGCCTGAGCCGTGAAGATCGTCAGCGTGTCGTTCGCCGGCAGGGTGTAACCGCTCGCCCCGTCCTGAACCGTCAGAAGCAAGGACTGGTCGGTTACCCGTGGTTCGGTCGTGTATCCCGCCACATGCATGGCGCGAGACATGCTGTCTGCTTGCACGCCACCGTAAATGTACACATCATTCGCGATCGCCGCACCGCCGTACAGGGCATCGGAGCACGCCTTGTTCTTCATGAACCAATTCAACAGCGCCACGCCGCCGTAACGCTTCGAGTTGTCCGCGCAATCCGTCACCGTGTCGGTGCTGTTGAACCCGCGCAACCACACCATCCGACGCGTCGGATCCGTCCCCGCTATGTTGTTGCTGGTGCCCGAGTCAGTTGGGATATCAAAATCGATTACCTCGCCAATCTGAAGACTCGTCACCGGCGTGCCGATGTTGGCCGGGAACACCCGTGTCCGCTGCACAATGAAATTGCAGCTGTCCGCGTGCTTCGGCGCCCACCACGTGCACTCCAACTTCACCAGCGAGTCCACCGTCAGGAAGGTTCCCGAGT
>Ga0315276_10000690_pt1 | contig 29227 bp, 27 predicted proteins | sample YL17G05_0_MG_FD_204542 | JGI IMG/M metagenome (GOLD analysis project Ga0315276, IMG submission 204542) | Sediment microbial communities from Yellowstone Lake, YNP, Wyoming, USA - YL17G05_0 | ecosystem: Environmental > Aquatic > Freshwater > Lake > Sediment | place: USA: Wyoming | collected... | reverse complement strand
CATCGCTACTAGGGGCCATGCCCGCCACGTTTACTCCTCCCGCGCCATCGGCAGCCGACGGTCGCGGATGCGCTGCAACTCGCGGCGGAGATGCTCGATCTCCTCCGTCATATCCTGGATGCGCTGATTCATGCGCAATATCACCTCCGCCCCCGCGAGGTTGACGCCGAGGTCGTTTATCAGCCGCTGGATCTGGCGCAGCCGGCCGATGTCGGCGACCGAGTACAACCGGATGCGCCCCTGCGACCGCGATGGCTTCAGGAGACCGGCCCGTTCGTAATAGCGCAGCGTCTGCGCGTGCATCCCGACCATCTTCGCCGCCACGCTGATGACGTAGCAGGGCTGGTTTTCGGTCTGGGGGTCGTCATATCGCTCGTTCAATTCAATCACCCCACTCAGATTGCCAGGGTCGTCTTCCGCAGCCGGCCCGCTCTTAGGAAAGACACGCTCATTGGGCCGCTGGCTTCGTTGGCGGCCGCTATCAACTCCTCGCCCGATGCCACGGCGCGGCTGTTCGCCTCCAGCAAGATGTCGGAGGGCCGCAGGCTGGCGCGGTCGGCCGGACTATCCGGCGCGATCTCCAATATCAGTACTCCCTGCCGCTGCTTGAGGCTCAGCGCCCGGCGTAGCCCCTCGTCGACTGCCGTCGGGATGCCGCCGATCCCCAGCCGTCGCTTCTGCCGCTCTCGTATCTCTTGAAGGCGGGAGAGTGTATGCAAGACCGTCTCCATCGACACGGCGAAGCCCAGGCCACGGGCGAACGGCATGACCGCGGTGGTAATCCCCACCACCCGGCCGTGCGCATCGACAAGCGGGCCGCCGGAGTTGCCCGGGTTGATCGGTGTGTCCGTCTGGATAAGTTCAACTAGCTGCACATCACGGCTCACCGGCAGGGTTCGGCCCAGGGCGCTTACCACCCCTGCCGTCACCGTCCAGTTGAGCCCGAACGGGTTGCCGATGGCGATGACGAGTTGGCCTACCCGCAGGGACTCCGTCGTTAGCTCAGCTACCGGCAGATGGGTCACCCCCACACGTAGCACCGCTAGGTCGGCGGAAGCGTCGGCGAACTCGACCCCGGCCTGGAGGCGGCGACCGTCGGTCAAAGTGACCTGTACGGTGTGCGCGCCCCTGATCACATGTTCGTTGCTAAGGATGCGCCCGTCGGAGGCGAAGATGACGCCGGAGCCCGTCCCAGCGCCCTCGCCGCGAGGGCCGCGAGCCGGACGCCCGGCCACGTCTATGCGGACGACGGCGGGCCCGGCGGTCGCCGCGGCGCCGCTCACCGCCTCCGAGTAGGCGTCCATCGCTTTGCGTTCAGCGTTCTGTGTCGACATCTCAAATCAACCTAGGAGCCGGATGACTTCAGCTCCTTGAATAGCTTTTCCTCTCGCTCCGACAGCTTCTCCGGCAGAACGACCTTCACCTTGGCGTAGAGGCTGCCCTTGCCGCTGCCGCTGAGATGGGGCATCCCCAGTCCGGCCAGACGGAACACCTTTCCGTTCTGGGTCAGGGGGGGTATGGTCAGCGCCACTTCCCCTTTCAGCGTCTTCACCCGCGCCTCGCCGCCTAGGACGGCGTCGAGCAGGGGCACGCTCACTTCCGTGTGGAGGTCGGTTCCCCGCCTCTCGAATCGCGGATGGGGGTGGACGGCGACCCGTAGGTAGACGTCGCCCAGACCTCCGCCGCCGATGTGGACGCGGGAGCCGTCGTGGACACCCGCCGGTATCTTCGCCTCGATGCGCCGCGGCTTGGCTACTACGCCCTGCCCCTGGCAGATGTGGCAGAGCGCGCCCGCTACCTGGCCGCTGCCGCTGCAGGTCGGGCAGGGCTCCGCGCCCGCCAACTGGAGGGAACGGGTGACGCCCTGATATGCCTCCTCTAGCGTCAGTTCGACCGGCACCTCAGCGACCTGAGGCCGCTGCCGTGTCGCCCGCCGTCCGCCGCCGAAGCCACGGAAGAGGCTGTCGAAGATGCCGCCCAAGCCCTCGTTGTCAACATCGAATGAGAAGCTGCGTCCCCCCGTCTGCCAGCGGAGGCCGCCGCCCTGACGCTGCGCCGCCTCGATCTCGTCGGCATGCTCCCAGTGTTCGCCGTAGCGGTCGTACTTCTTGCGCTTGGCGGCGTCGGAGAGGACCTCGTAGGCGGCGTTGACCTCCTTGAAACGGGACTCGGTCGTCTTGTCGCCCGGATTCACGTCCGGGTGGAGCTTACGGGCCAAGCGCCGGTACGCCTGCCGTATCTCCTTAGCGGAGGCGTCGCGTTTCACGCCCAGAGTCTGATAGTAGTCCTTAGCGGCCATCTCTGTTCACCGGCTCAATGATAGCGCTCTATTACAGGTAAGTCAATAGACTTGATAATACTATTAGCAATATACTTGACAAGGTGAGGATACTGAGCTACTATAAGGTCGAGGAAAGCTCCTAGGGGCCGATCGGCAATCAAGGGAAAGCTCCTCGAGGACGGATGGGAATCTAGCAAAGGGAGGTTACTCAGATGGGAAACGTAATTCGCTGGGACCCGTTTGGTGAGATGACCGGCCTGCGGCGGGCCATGGATCGTTGGCTGGACGAAGGGATGCCGCGACCCTGGCGTATGCTCGGGTGGGACTCTGGCGAGGGGAATGTCCCCCTCGACCTCTATGAGACCGACGACGCTCTCGTCGTCAGAGCCTCGCTGCCGGGGGTGAAGCCGGAAGACGTCGAAGTGACGATCACCGGCGAGACTCTGACCATCAAGGGCGAGAGCAAGCGCGAGGAAGAGGAGAAGAAGACCAACTACTACCGCCAGGAGTCCTGGTATGGCACCTTCGCCCGCTCCCTGACTCTGCCGTCGCAGGTGGAGGCGGAGAAGACGGAGGCAATCTTCGAGCACGGCGTTCTTAGGCTCACTATCCCCAAGGTCGCCGCGGCAAGGCCGAAGACGATCAAGGTGACACCGAAGCCGGTGATCGAGGGGAAGCAGAAAGAGTAGAGCGAACTCCTATTGAAACCGAGGGCCGGGCCCGCATGGGTCCGGCCTCTTCCATTTGGCCCGCGTCGTCCCGGCGATGAGAAGGACCCCGACTCCGGCCAGGGCTAGCGCCGCCCAGCTCATCTCTGAGCCATCACTGCCGCCGCTGCCCGAATAGGGGAGGCCGATGCCGTCTCCGGAGACCGGCACAATCACAATGATCGGCGGTTGCCGCGGCTGGTAGACCAAACCGCAGTCGACGGGGTAGCGATAGACGCCCTGCTGGATGACGACCGGCGAGTTCTGAAATGATAGGCCGTGATGGCTGTAAGTCATTCCGATTGTTGCTCTCCAGAATCCTTGCGGTTCTTGGCCGTTCGACGTTGGGTCGCCGTAGTTGCCGCAGCCAACGTAAGCCTCTTGATTGTCGGGAAGTCCGAGGTCGCTAAGGACGTAGCTGCCGTCCGGCTCGGTGGACCTTCCGACGCCGCCGCCGCTGCCGTCGGCGTTGCGCGTCTCGACTTCGACCCCTGCTCTGGGTAGGCCGCGTTCCCCCTGATCCCGCTGCCCGTTTTCATTGGCGTCTTCGTAAACGTACCCGTAGAACGTTATCTGCGGCTTCATGAGCAGCTCCAGGGGCGCCTGCGCGATGCCCGGCTTGACAACGAAGGGGACTTCGTTGAGCGGATCTGTGCTTGCTGCATGGGCCAGGTATTCGCCGGGAAGGAGTCCCGTTAGGGTCAGCGTTGTGACCGGCCCGCTCGCTTCAAAGACCCATGTACCTTCGGGGGTCTCGATTACTACGTCTGTCCAGAGTGCGAGTTCATCGGCTGCACTCACCACCCCGTCTCCGTCGAAGTCCTCCCACACGTGGAACGTGACCTCCGTGTCGTCGTCGAACGCCACGGGGATGTCGACGCGCACGAGATCATCCTTGAAGCTGAAGGCATACGGCTGAGGGAAGTCGACTCTGTAGTAGTGATCGAAGACGGAGCCCTGCCAGAGCGAAGCGTCGAGTTGCCAGGTCGGCCAGGAAACATCGAGGTTCTCGATGTGAAAAGAGCCGTCGGGCCCGGTGAACATGCGGCCGGCCTGAACAAAGATGTCGCCGGTGGCGACCGGGTAGGCTTCAATGTCCCATCCTTCGAGTCCCTCTTCACCCGCGTCTCTGACGCCATCGAGGTCGCGGTCATGGAAAACGGTGCCGACGACGACTCCAGGATATGCGGGGGTTGGGGTCGAAGTGGGGGTGGGAGTGAGAGTCGGAACGGGAGTTGAAGTGGTAGCTGAGGTTGGGGCGGGCGTGGGCGTAGGCGTCGAAGTCGCTTCTTCTTGGGCAGCGACAGTGCCCGCTCGAAAGGCGAGTAGAATGAACGCTAGACAAAGGAACCTCTGCATCATTGGGGCGCTCCTCTCACGCACTAGTGCTTATAGAAACGCTTTCGGAGCGCAAAAGTTAACCACGGGCGTGATGGCCTCGTTGACGCTGTCCCGATAGCGGTGGCAAACTGAATCAGCGGCGCTGAGCGCCCCGATTTTCCGGAATCCGTTTTCGGTTGGTGAGGAGACGCATGACCCAAGAGACCGAGGGAAGGCCATCGCTGCCTCTGCCCCTTCGCCGCGCCTGGCCTTTGCTCCCCGCCCTCATCATCCTCGTCTTCGTGGCGTCGATGCTCTCCTGCAACCGCTACGGCCGGGCCGCCGTGACCAGCGTATTCTTCCTCCCCGACATGATGTCGCCGCTGCCCATCCGTCCCGTCACCTGGTTCACCGCCGACCCGGTGGTGGATCATGTAACGCTCGAGTACGGCGACCGCGAGATGCCCGCCGACGTTTATCGGCCCGCCAGCGGCGATGCCCACGGAGCGCTTATCCTGTCGCCGGGTGCGCCGCCCCTGGAGCCGGACGACTCCCGTCTCATCCGGCTGGGCGGCGACGTGGCGCGGGCCGGTCTGGTGATGATCGTGCCCTTCTCTCCCGATCTGGACGAAGAGATCATACTCCCCCAGGAAGTGGATGCTTTGGTGGCCGCCTTCCAGTACCTGGAGAGCCAACCCTACGTCAAGCCCGACAAGATCGGCTATCTCGGCGTGAGCGTGGGGTCGCCGCTGGCCATGCTCGCCGCCGCCGATAGCCGGATAAACGAGGACGTGGCCTTCGTGATCGCCTTCGGCGGCTACTACGACACCTTCGACCTCCTCGCCTCGATCACCACCGGCGTCATCTCCTACAACGGGCACGAGGAGAGTTGGGACCCCAAGTGGCATACCGTGAAGGTCATGTCCAAGCAGGTCATCGAGCGGCTGGACAGCGATCAGGACAAGGAGCTGCTCACGCGCATCCTTATTGATCGAGAGGAAGGGGCGACGAAAGACCTCTGGCGGCTGTCATCGGAGGGCCGCGCCGCCTACGACCTCCTGACGAACACCGACCCGTCGCGGGTAGCGGCGCTCATCGACCGGATGCCGGTGAAGGCGTGGGAGGCGCTGCAATCCCTCTCTCTCAAAGGGCAGTTGGCGGGGCTCAAGGCGGAGACCTTCATCCTCCACGACCGCTCGGATCGCTATATTCCCTACGTCGAGTCGCGGCGTCTGCGCGACGCATTGGATGGTCAGGTAAAACTGCACTATACTGAGGTGGACATTTTTGAGCATGTGGAGCCCACGGCGAACCGGGCCGCTCACGTGCTGGTTGTGGATAGCAGCAAGCTGTTCTTTCATCTGTATCAGCTGCTCCTGCGCTTCTCATAGAGACGGGACGCCTCGGCAGCCGGTCGCTGGAGTCGAAGGAGGATGACAAGATGAGCAAGTGGAGTCTCCTCACCAATCACGCTCTTGTCTTGATCCACGTTGGGCAGCGCCCCCGCTCGACGCTGCGCGAGATCGCCGATGCCGTCGGCATAACCGAGCGGGCCACCCTCTCCATACTGCGGGCGCTGGAAGAAGACGGTCTGATAAGCCGTCAGAAAGAGGGGCGGCGAAATCACTACCGGCTGTACTACGGCGAGATCTTGCGCAAGCACAAGGAGGCGGGTCTGACCACTTTGGAGTTGGCCGAAATGCTGGCCGATGTCGCTCGGCGGGCCTAGGCTTCCCAAGCGCTGGCGTGGGTGGGGATAAGGCAGCGCCTTTCTTGTCTCTCCCGGCGTCCTCTTTGTCGCCCGGTCAGGGCGATTGCCCCACGGACACCGTACTCATGCGTCGCCACCCCTATTATTCCGTCCGGAGGTAGATCTGGATCTTTCCGCGAAACTGGCCGAAAGAGCGATACTCCTTCACCAGATCGTACTTCCCTCGCATTGCGGGCAGGAGCCGGAACACCGCGGGTTCTTGCTCGTGGGAGACGGCTTCTTCTGCACGAGGAGCTACAAGCGACAGGGTCTGCTGATCATAGTCACCGACCACGATGGCTCCCGTGTTTTCGTCGGCCACCAGTTCCTGCAGGATCTCGCCATTGACCACGCCGTAGTGGCGAGCGTCGCTGGTCTTGAGGCCGGGCCAGAAGGAAAAGACATCCATCTCCAGGCCGTGGGGAACGCGGCGGTTGGCTTCGACGACCACAGACGTGTCAAAGGTCACCACTCGTTTATCCGGGGGCACCGCTGACTTGAGATAGCTGCCAACGTCGTGTAGTTCCCGGATGTCAGGGTCGACGGTGTTGAGGACACTGGGAAAGTAGGACGCAAAGGCTAGGGCCTCTATGAGCAGGAGAGCGCCAACAAGGGACGGCAGAATCACCCGTTCGGGGTTGGGAGACAACACGCTGCCCAGCCGGTGGACCGCCGCCGCTGCCATGAGAGCTAGGATAGGAAAGGCCGGGACGAAATAGAATGTCTGCAGGGACGCCAGCGCCAGATGGGGCAAGAAAACCAGCGCCGCCAGGCACAACATCGCCAGATGGGCGGTGGGCCACTCTCCCAGTCCGGCCAGGGCTGGCCGCCAGCCGCCGCGCCACATGCTGATGAGGAAGGCCGTCATACTCACCGTGAGGACGATGGCCAAAGGAAACGTGGCCATGAGCGGGGGGATGAAGAGGGCCTTGTTGCGGAGCAGCACCCCAAGAGGCAGTCCCCAGTTGACCCACTGGTCGGTCCGAAATTCCTGCGAGCTCCAGACGTTGAAGACCATCTTCTCTCCCGTCAGAGCAAGCGGCACAACGATGAGCACCAACACCTGGAATCCCACCAGTGCCAGGATGCTATCCCACTGACGGCCGTTCTTCCTCGCTTGGTACAAGCTGAAGATCAGCACGGCTGCAAAGGCTGGCATCACGGTGAACCTAACGGTCGCCGCCCAAAGCATTAGAGAGGGGGCCAGCACCAGGTCGATTGTGCTTCTGCGCTGCTTGAGCAGGAAGAGCAGGGACAGCATCACCAGAGGAGTTACCAGTGGCTCCGTGCGCGTGGTGGTGTATGTCCACATCACGTTGGGGTTTACTATGGTAAAGGCCAAGAAGAGGAGGGCGGCGCCGCGCCCGGCGATTCGTTGGGCTAGATACACGCCCGTGCCTACGGTGATCAGGCTGAACGCAAAGGACGTGAGCCTTCCGACGAGGATGCTGGGCCCAAAGAGTAGCTGGGGCAGACCGTAGATGTAAGGAAGGAGAGGCATCTGGAAGTAGGGAAAGTCCCTGTACGGGACCTTGCCCTCGTAGACCAGCCTGCTCGCGTAAAGGTACCAGCCCTCATCCCGGTTGTTGTTACCGAGAAAGACATAGACGAGAGCCACAAAGCAGTAGAGTCCGAGCATGATATACAGAGCGCGGGCGTTTACCAGGGACGCCGCGCTCCGTATCGCCGACGCGTTCATTCGTCGTTCCGGCTGGTGTGCCGGTTCAGTATAGGCGGTGATAATCGCCACTGCTGGTTTCATTTGCGGGGTATTCTGCGCGTCGACCCAACGTCTGTCAAGTCCCGCCTTGTCTGCAAGCAGGGCTCGAGAGAGGTTGGACGTGGCGTCATGGATCCCCCCGTCGTTGCGGGCACCGATGGGCTGTGCTATAGTAGAGTGGCCTACCAGGCAGACGAGATCTCATAGCAAGGGCGGGGCGGGACCGGTAGTACGGCTAGCGGGTCTCGGCTCGGCCTTTTCACGTGCGAGGGTTGCAGCGCGGGCATGTCGGCAAGTGGGACAGCCGTCAAGTTCCGGCAGATAAGTTGTCTAGTGGGAGGAATCTCGTGTTCCGAGAGATGAGCATCTTCAGCGGAAACGCCCACCCTGAACTGGCCCACAGCATTTGTGGCTATCTCGGAGTGCCTTTGGGCAAATGCGAGGTCTTTGAGTTCAGCAACGAGAACATCTTCGTCCGCATCTGTGAGAACGTGCGGGAGCAGGACGTCTTTCTCATCCAGCCGGTCGCTTCACCGGTGAACACGCGGCTCATGGAGATGCTGATCATGATCGACGCCTTCCGTCGCGCCTCGGCGGGACGGATCACGGCCGTGATACCGTATTTCGCCTACGGCCGCAGCGACAAGAAGGACCAGCCGCGGGTGCCGATCACGGCCCGCCTGGTCGCTGACCTCATCACGACGGCCGGCGCTGACCGCGTTCTCACCATCGATCTTCATGCCTCGCAGATCCAGGGCTTCTTCCGCATTCCCGTCGACGAGCTAACCGCCTTCCCCAGTTTGGGCGACTACTTCCGGGCGAGGGATCACGAGAATCTCGTCGTCGTCGCCCCCGACCTGGCGCGCGCCAAGGATGCCCGCAACATCGCGGCTAAGCTGGATGTCCCCCTGGCGGTTGTAGAGAAGAGGCGGGCGGGCAACGACCAGACAGCGGAAGCGCTACAATTGATCGGTGAGGTTGAGGGGCGGAGCGCTCTCGTCGTCGATGATGAGATCGACCGCGGATCCACGCTGACTGAGGTCGCTCAACTTCTCCAGACGAGCGGCGCCAAAGGCGTGATGGCGGCGGCCGTCCACGGCGTCTTCTCGGGGCCGGCGATGGAAAAACTGAGCAGCAGCCCGATAACAGAAGTAGTGATCACCGACACCCTGCCCCAGCCGCCGGAGAAGCGCCTCGCCAAGATTCATACCCTCACCGTGGCGCCGCTCTTGGGCGAGGCGATCAAGCGCATTCACACCGGCCAGTCGGTGGGCGCGATGTTCGAGCCGGGCACGTAAGAGAGAACGAACACCTATGGTAAAGCTGGTAACCAAGATCTTCGGCGACGCCAACGAGAAGACGGTCAAGAAGCTCTGGCCGCTCGTCGCCGAGATCAACAAGTGGGAAGCTGATATCCAGAGTCTCAGCGATGAGCAGCTTCGGGCAAAGACGGACGAATTCCGTGCCCGCCTCGCCGAAGGCGAAACCCTGGATGACATCCTCCCCGAGGCCTACGCTGTCGTGCGCGAGGCGTCGTGGCGTCACATCGGCATGCGCCACTTCGATGTCCAGCTCATCGGCGGCGTCGTTCTCCATCAGGGCAAGATCGCCGAGATGAAGACTGGTGAAGGCAAGACGCTGGTCGCCACCCTTCCCATCTACCTCAACGCCCTGGAAGGCCACGGCGCTCACCTGGTAACCGTCAACGACTACTTGGCCAAGCGCGACACCCAGTGGATGGGCCCGATATATGACTCGCTCGGGCTTTCGGTCGGCTGTCTCCAGCACGAGTCCGCCTATCTATTCAGCGGGGAAAAGGTCAGCGACCTGCCCAACATGGAGCACCTTACGCCGGTACCTCGCCGCGACGCCTACTATGCCGACATAACCTACGGCACGAACAACGAGTTCGGCTTCGACTTTCTGCGCGACAACATGGCCGTCGACCTGGAGCGCACGGTGCAGCGGGAGCGTTACTACGCCATCGTCGACGAGGTAGACAACATCCTCATCGACGAGGCCCGTACCCCTCTCATCATCAGCGGCCCGGCGGAGGAGGGCACCCAGGTTTACTTCACCTTCGCCCGTCTCGTGCCCCGCCTTTCGCAGGAAGTGGACTTCACGATTGACGAGAGGCACCGCGCTGTCTCTCTTACGGAAGAAGGTGTCGCCAAGCTGGAGCAGTGGCTGGGGATCAAGAACATCTACGATCCCCAGTACTACCGGCTCACCCGCTACATGGAGGCGGCGCTCAAGGCGGAAATCCTCTACAAGTGCGACCGCGACTACGTTGTTAAGGATGGCGAGGTCATCATCGTCGACGACTTCACGGGGCGTCTCATGTTCGGCCGCCGCTGGTCGGACGGCCTCCACCAGGCGGTCGAGGCGAAAGAGGGCGTGAAGATCCAGCAGGAGTCGATAACCTACGCCACGATCACCCTCCAGAACTACTTCCGCCTCTATGGCAAGCTGGCGGGCATGACCGGTACAGCCTGGACGGAGCGCGACGAGTTCTTCAAGATCTACCGCCTCGACGTCGTCATGATTCCCACCCACCAGCCGCTCATCCGGACCGAGTTCCCCGACTTCGTCTACCGCAATGAGGAGGGCAAATTCCGCGCCGCCGCCCTAGAGATCGAAGAGAAGCATAGTACCGGGCAGCCGGTGCTCGTCGGCACGGTCTCCATCGAAAAGTCCGAATACCTCGCGGAGATGTTGAAGCGCCGCGGCATACCCCACCAGGTGCTGAACGCCAAATACCATGAGAAGGAGTCGGGGATCATCGCCGACGCCGGCCACTACGGCGCGGTAACCATCGCCACCAACATGGCGGGCCGTGGTACTGACATCATCCTCGGCGGCAAGCTGGACGGCCGGCCCCAGGCGGAGTGGGAGGAGGAGCACAACAAGGTGGTGGAGGCGGGTGGCCTTCATATCATCGGCACCGAGCGCCACGAGGCCCGCCGCATCGACAACCAGCTCCGCGGCCGTGCCGGGCGTCAGGGCGACCCCGGTAGCTCTCGCTTCTACGTCTCCTTTGAGGACGATATCATGCGCCGCTTTGCTCCCGACTGGCTGCCGGGAATGATGAAGAGCCTCGGCATGGATGAGGATACCCCCATCGAGAGCGGCATGGTGAGCAAGGCAATCGAGACGGCGCAGACGAAGGTGGAGGGCTACAACTTCGACATCCGCAAACACGTCGTCGAGTACGACGACGTCATGAACATGCATCGCGATGTCATCTACTCCGAGCGGCGCAAGATACTCGAAGGCGCAGACCTCCGCAGCAACGTCCTGGACATGGTGCGCGAGGAGATCTCCGGCGTCATGGAGGTGCATCTCCCCGGTCGCCGTGAAGAGGACTGGGACCTGGAGGGCTTTGCCAGCGATGTCGAGGCGCTTATTCCCTCCGCACCCCGCGCGAAAGCGCTGACGGGGTTGTCGCGCGAGGATGTCTTGGAGAAGGTTCTCACCGCTGCCGAGGAGGAGTACCAGCGCCGAGAGAAGGCGATGGGCGAGGACGTGATGCGGACGATCGAACGGTTGGTCATGCTCCGCATCATCGACTCCCTGTGGGTGGAGCACCTGACGGCAATGGAGGAGATGCGACAGGGTATCGGGCTGGCCGCCTATGGCCAGCAGGACCCGCTCGTCGCCTACAAGCGCGAAGCCCACGACATGTGGCAGCAGCTCCTCGAAAACATCCGCCGCCAGATAACCCGCTCCATCTACCACGTCGAACTGGCGCCGGCGCGCACAGCGCCCGCCCCTGCCGCCGCCGAAGAACCGGCGGACGAGAAGCCCGCCCGGGAAGCCGCCGCGGTCGCCCAAGGCGCCCCCCGTCGCCAGCTAGCGGCCGCCAGCCGCGCGCGAGAGGCCGGACGCCGCCCGGTCGGCGCTCAAAAGGTCGGGCGGAACGATCCCTGCCCCTGCGGCAGCGGCAAGAAGTACAAGAAATGTCACGGCCGGACGGCTTAGAAGATGTCTGACCCGGAGCAGGAACAAGCCATCCCCGACGTGGAGGAGGAAGCGGCCACCGGCTGTGCCGAAGCCCTTGCCCACCTGCGACAACGGCTCGCCGAAGGAGCCCATTGGTATCCCGCCCTCCTCGAAGCGATTGCCCTGTGGCGCTTGCCCGAAGAGACGGTCGCCGACCGCCACTATCGTTACCTCATCGGTGGCGAAGCGTTCGACTGGCTCCTTCTCGCCGAGCGCCTAACCGAGTCCCTGGACGGAGCGATCCCTGAAGACGAACGAGAGGCGTTGCTCTTCTTTGGCCAGGCGCCTGTGGAGATGGACGATGACGAGTTCAAGGGTGCCATCGGTGGCGCCAAGCACCGGGCCCATCTCAACTTCCTCTACGGCATAACCGTCGAAGAAGCCCTGCAGCTCGCCGTTGAAGAAGAGGTGCACAAGGAGCGCCGGTCCCATGCCGGCGACGGTCACGCCTGGGTCGACGAGGAGGTCTGCCGCCGCATCTATGGCAAGGAGCGGACGGAACTTCTGGCCCGATTCCGCGAGGAGTGCTGCCTGCCCCCCTGCGACTCCATCTCCTACAGCGACCTAAAAGCCTTCACCTACTGGCTCTTCAAGTATCGCGTGAACAACTGCGACCGGGCCCGCGTCGCCTCCGATACGCGGCGGGCGATGATCCAGCTCTCCAAGATGGAAGAGATTCGTCGCCGCCGCTCGAAACGCCGCTCAGCCTGAGCCGGCGGACGGGGCGTCCTTCCGGGCCTCTACCTCCAGCCGGAACATCTGCACGTGCACCATCCCGTTCCTGTCCGGCGGGTGCAATTGCACGTACCGCTCGACGACGTCCGATACGAACCCGTCCCGAATCGCCTCGGGGACGCGCTGGGTGTAGGGAAGCCAGGTGGTGCGCACCCACGCTGCCAGCCCGTCCTTCCCCGGCTGGGCCATGTCCTTCTCCAGCAGCTCGAGGCGCAGCGGCGTCAGTCCGGCATCGACAAGCCAGCGGGTGTACTCCTCCGGCCCGTAGAAGCCGTAGGGGTTTACCGCCTCCGGAAAGTACTGCTGCCACTTCCGGTCGTCTGGAAGCTGGTCCAAGACCACCAGGATCTCCGCCGCATTGCCGCGCCCGCCCATCTGGAGGAGCATGCGTCCGCCGGGCTTCAGCGCGCGCTGGATGCCTCGCAGGACCGGCCCGTGGTCGATGACCCAATGCAGGGTGGCGTTTGAAAAGACAACGTCGAACTCCTCTACGAAGTCCAGCGCTCTGGCCTCTTTGACGAGGAAGGTCAGGTTGGCCGCCGTCTCGCCCTGGAAGCTGCCGGCTGCGAAGCTGATCATCTCCGGCGAGCTGTCGATGCCCACAACTCTGCCGCTGGGCACGAGAGCGGCGATCTCCGCCGTCACCTTGCCGTCGCCGCAACCGATGTCCAGCACCGACTCATCGCCCTGGAGATGGAGCTTGGCGATAAGCTCTCGCGCCCAGGCCTGCTGAGCGGCCGAGCTACGGCTGTAGTCGTTGGCATCCCAGATCACCATGCTTGAGGCCTCCGCGATTGGATCGCTGCATCATAGCGGGCGCCTACTTTTCGATGCGCTTCTCCCCTGACCACCCCTCCGTCTGAACAATGTGCCCCAGCCGAAGAACCCATAGAGCGCAGAATATCACCATCACTGCGAGGGCAACCCGATTCAATCCCTCACCCAGTATGATGAGCAGAGCGACCGACAGGGCGAAGAAGGCAAGCCCCACCACGATTCCTATTGCCTTGGGAAGGCGCACCCGCGGAAAATGATTGTGCCAGCCGCCAAAGCGCGAACCCGGCCATGCCAGGTTGAACGCGTCCGCGAGCCTTCCCAGCATTGCGGGCAACAGGATCGCCCCCATGACGACCAGCCACCAGTCCCGGATGACAACTCCCAAGACCAACAAGCCGGGCATTGGCAGGGTCAGAGCCGCTAGGGCGAAGAACCGTCGCCGGGCAGTCCTAAGTTCCGTCATTCTTGTTCTCCACACACGATGGCGGGCCGGGCGAGCCACGCTGGCGCGGCTGTGGGCCTAGCTGGGGGTGTCTTTCATATAGCTTAGCCCACTTTCTCAAGGGATTATTGAGCACGCGGCTGAGTCTGTCAAGGAATTGAGGGCCTAATTGCTCGCCCTCGATTCTCATGAGCGGCCACGCGCCCTCTCCCGCCGCACTTGCCCCACTCCCACGCGTTCTTTATCCTAGGACTGGCAGCGCCCGGTGATCCCTGAGTCGATGGTGATCCTTACAGCCCTGCCGTTTTGCATTCGTGCCTGCGTATTCAACGAGCCCCGTCATTCTAGAGTGAAGCTATGACCGAAGAACTAACTACATCCGGCGACATGCCCAAGGCCTACGACCCGGCGGCCTTCGAGGAGAAGCTCTACCGCTCCTGGGAGGAGAACGGCTACTTCGTCCCCAAGATCGACCCTGAGAAGCCGCCCTTCACCATCATCATGCCACCCCCCAACCTGACGGGTGAGCTCCACCTGGGCCACGCTCTAGAGGACGCCATAACCGACATCTTCATTCGCTGGCACCGCATGCAGGGAGAGCCGACACTGTGGCTGCCGGGAGTCGACCACGCCGCCATCGCTGTGCAGGTGATGGTCGAGAAGCAGCTCGCGCAGGAAGGGTTGACGCGTCACGACCTGGGTCGCGAGCGTTTCTTGGAGCGGGTTTGGGAATACGTCCGGGCGAACCGGAGTCGAATCTTCGACCAGCACAAGCGGCTGGGCGCCTCTGCCGACTGGAGTCGCGAATGCTTCACCATGGACCCGGGGCCGCAGCGCGCCGTCCGCACCACCTTCGTCAACCTCTACAACGACGGCCTCATCTACCGTGGGGAGCGGATAATCAACTGGTGCCCGCGCTGCCACACTGCCCTCTCTGATCTGGAGGTCGAACATCAGGAGGCGCAGGGCCACCTCTGGTATGTCCGCTACCCGCTGCTGGACGACGCCGGAGGGCGCAGCGGCGACTACATCACCATCGCCACGACACGGCCCGAGACGATCGTCGCCGATGTCGCCGTCGCCGTGAACCCCGCCGACGAGCGCTACAAGTTGACAGTGGGCAGGAACGCTCTCCTCCCTATCATAGAGCGGGTGATACCCGTAATCGCCGACGAAGCGGTCGACCCCGCCTTCGGCACCGGCGCCCTCAAGATAACCCCCGGCCACGACATCGTGGACTTTGAGGTCGGGCAGCGCCACAACCTGGAGACTATCGTCTGCATCGCCCTCGACGCGACGATGACTGAAGACGCGGGCCGCTACAAGGGGATGGACCGCTTCGAATGCCGCACCGCCATCGTCAAAGACCTGGAGGAAGGCGGCTATTTGGTGAAGACGGAGCCCTATACCCACAGCATCGGCCACTGCCAGCGCTGCCACACCCTGGTTGAGCCGCTGGTGAGCAAGCAGTGGTTCCTTACCATGGCCCCCCTGGCGGCGCCGGCCATCGAGGCGGTGACCAGCGGCCGCATTCAGTTCGTGCCCGACCGCTTCACCAAGGTCTACCTCAACTGGATGGAGAACATCCGCGACTGGTGCATCTCCCGCCAGCTCTGGTGGGGCCATCGCATTCCCGTCTGGCACTGCGTCGACTGCGAAGGCCAAACGGTGACGCTGGCTGATCCCGACGTCTGCCAACACTGCGGTTCCCAGCGTATCGAGCAGGACCCGGACACGCTCGACACCTGGTTCTCCTCGGGCCTCTGGCCCCACTCCACCCTAGGCTGGCCCGACGATACCGCAGACCTGCGCTACTTCTACCCCACCAGCGTCATGCAGATGGGCTATGAAATCCTCTTCTTCTGGGTCGCCCGCATGATCATGATGGGCCTCTACAACATGAAGGATATCCCCTTCTCTCAGGTCTACATCCATGGCCTCATCCGCGACGACATAGGCCGCAAGATGAGTAAGACCATCGGGAACGTGGTCGACCCCGTCCAGGTCATCGAGAGCTACGGCGCCGATGCCCTCCGTTATGCCCTGGCCACGGGCACCAGCCCGGGCAACGACATGAAGCTGGCGCCTCAGAAGTTGGATTCGGCTCGCAACTTCGCCAACAAGCTGTGGAATGCCACTCGCTTCGTCATCAGCCACCTGGACGGCGCAAAGATCGCCCGTCCCTCGCTGGATAGCCGCGCCTCGCTTCCGCTAGAGGACCGCTGGATCCTCTCTCGTATCAACACCGTGATCGCGAACGTCAACCAGCTGCTCACCGACTTCCAGCTCGGCGAGGCGGGACGCCAGGTGCATGACTTTTTCTGGGGCGAGTACTGCGACTGGTATCTGGAGATGGCGAAGGTCCGGCTGGCGGCCGGCGACCGCTCCCCCCTGCCGGTGCTCGTCCACGCCCTTGACGCCACCCTCCGGCTCCTCCATCCCTTCATGCCCTTCGTCACCGAGGCGGCATGGCTGAACCTCGCATCCCATCTCGCCGATCCCGGAGCGTCGACGTTGATCGCTGCCCCCTTTCCGGCGGCCGAACCGGCGTGGCTGGACAGTGAGGCCGAGCAGCAGGCCCAAAGCGTCATCGACGTGATAAGGGCCGTCCGCAACATCCGCGCTGAGTTCAATGTCGAACCGGCCCGCCATGTCGAAGCATATGTCATTGCTGATGCGGCATGCTCCACCTTGGCGACGAGCGAACCTCTCATCGTCGCACTGGCCAGGGTGCAGCCCCTCCACATCGTCTCCCAGCCCGGCGACGCGCCTCAGGAAGCGGTCGTCACGGCGGTTCTCAAGGATAGCCAGGTCGTCCTTCCCATGGGCGGCATGTTCGACCTCGAAGCGGAGCGTGGGCGTCTGCAGAAGCAGATCACTGCCGCCGAGGCCGATGTTGAGCGGCTGCGGAGCAAGCTGGCGAACCAGGAGTTTCTGGCCAAGGCGCCGGCGGCAGTCGTGGACAAGGAGAAGGAGAAACTGGAGGCCGCCCGGGCCCGGTCAGAAGGCCTGCGCCAGCGCCTCCAAGAGATCACCTAACCGCGGTCGTTCAGCGAGGAAGCCGGGCGTCTTCAGGTCCGTAAAGATGGAGCGGGAGGGCTTACGATGGTCGCCTCTATCGGGAGACTAAGACGAGTCGGGCTGCGTGAAGTGTGGCCGCATGAGGCGCTCGACTTCACCAAGTGGCTTGGCGAAAACCTCGACGTGCTCAACGAGGTGCTCGGCCTCACTTTACAGAATCCTGAGAGTGAACAGGCAGCGGGCGATTTCCGAGTCGATGTAGTTGCAGAGGAAGCCGATGGTACCCTCGTGGTAATCGAAAACCAGTTGGGCCAGAGTGATCATGACCACCTGGGCAAGATTATCACCTATCTTACGGGTCTGGAGGCGAAGAAGGCGATCTGGATCGTCGCCGACCCCAGACCCGAGCACGTCGCTGCTATCTCATGGCTCAACAGTGAATTATCGACAGCCAGGTTCTACCTGGTGAAGGTGGAAGCCGTGCGTATCGGCACCTCTGATCCGGCACCGCTGTTAACCAAGATAGTTGCTCCCAGCGCAGAACCGTCGATTAAGCAGGAGTTAACGGAGAGGCATACCCTTAGATACCACTTCTGGGCCAGCCTCCTTGAGGCCGCAAAGCCTAGAAGTCGCCTCTTCGCAAACATATCGCCTGGGACGGACAATTGGATGGGTGCCGGGGCGGGAAAGAGTGGAGTGTGGTATCAGTACGTCATCCGCCAGCACGACGCGACGGTGTGTCTCTACATGAGTCGAGGAAGATCGGAGGAGAACAGGCTAATCTTCGATACGCTGCATGAGTCAAAGGATTCAATTGAAACTGCTTTTGGGGAGCCGCTTGATTGGGTCAAACGCGAAGACCGGCAGACGTGCGAGATAAGGAAGGTGATCCCCGGTGGTGGCTACCGGGATGACGAGGATGCCTGGGCGGCAATCCAAGACAGAATGATAGATTCAATGACTCGTCTTGAGACGGCGTTGCGACCTTTCATAGCCAAGTTACCAGTATAGACTCCGAGAGTGCGACGGAGATTGGCGAGACGCCCGACCTACGCGAGAAAGGGCACAGAGCGGGCATCCTGCCCATCGTCGTGGCCTGTTTTCTCTTCGTCCTGTGCCGGAGCCCCTGCCCCGTTGTTTGACCCAAAATGGGGGTATTGATAGCATTTAATTCGGGATAGGTAGCGAGCATGTCGTTACCTATCTCAGATCATCGACTCCTCAATCTCAGACGCCGGGGTGCCCATGCAGAGCCTGCTTGACAACTACGCAGCCGTGCTCGTGGCAGCTGGCATCGGCGTGGCGATGGTCCTGGCCGCTCTTATCGCCTCCCGCATCCTGGCGCCCTTCTCGCCCTCCAAGACAAAGGCGACACCCTATGAGTGCGGCATGCTCCCCATCGGGCGCGTGCGCGCCCAGATGAATGTCCGCTACTACCTCTTTGCCATACTCTTCCTGGTCTTCGACGTTGAAGCGGTATTCATCTTCCCCTGGGCCGTCAGCTTCTTGGGAGTTGGGAAGGCGGCCTTCTACGAGATGGTGCTTTTCCTCGCCGTCCTTGTCGGCGGCCTGATCTACGCCTGGAAGAAGGGGGCGCTGGAGTGGCGCTAGAAGAGCACGCCAAGACGCCGCCTGCGGTCTGGAAACCGACCTCAGCGGGTGAGCTGCGAGAGGCGGAACGACTGCGTCCGGTTGAGGTCATACCCGGCAAGGCCCTTTACCGCCGGATATTGCCCGGAGTCATCCAGGCGCCGGCCGACTACATCCTGGGCCTCTCCCGCAAATCATCCGTCTGGCCGCTGACCTTCGGCCTTGCCTGCTGCGCCATCGAGATGATGTCGTCCTACATGTCGCACCATGACCTCGACCGCTTCGGCATCATCCCCTGGGCCTCGCCCCGACAGGCGGATGTCATGATCATCTCGGGGACGGTGACGAAGAAGATGGCGCCGGCCATCAAGACGCTGTACGAGCAGATGCCCAATCCCAAGTGGGTGCTGGCGATGGGCGCCTGCGCCACTAACGGCGGCCCCTACACTCGCTACGACCGCGTCGTGCAAGGCGTGGACAAAATCATTCCCGTCGATGTCTATGTGCCCGGCTGCCCTCCCCGGCCGGAAGCCCTGATCGAAGGGCTTATCGCTCTTCAGAACAAGATCATGGCAGACCGAAAGGCCATCGGATGAGCGACATCGACGAAGAGAAAGAGGACAAACTGGCCGGGTCTGCGCCCACAAACGGCGACGTGTTCAAGATGCTGCAGGAAGACCACGAGGCGCCTGTCTCTCCGGGCACCGTCGCCGACACGTTCAAAGAGGTCTTGCCTGACGTCACGTTTGCCTCTGCCCAAGGCGCCCTCGATGTCATCCTGATGATAGCGCGGGAGGATGTCCCTCGTGTCCTGCGGGCGGCGAAGGATGACCCCCGCCTCGATTTCAAGTACCTCCGCTGTCTCTCCGGCGTCGACCACATGGAGAGAGGGCTGGAGATCGTCTACCAGCTTTACTCCTACACTCACAAACACAGCGTCACCTTGAAGGTGCGCCTGCCTCAGGAGGATCCCCACATCGCCTCGGTCACCTCCATCTGGCGCGGCGCCGACTGGCACGAGCGGGAAGCAGCCGAGATGTTCGGCATCGTGTTTGAGGGCCATCCTAACTTGGTGCCGCTGCTGCTGCCCGACGACATGACCGACCATCACCCTCTGCGCAAGGACAACCCCCTTGCCCAGATCGAAGAGTGGCAAGGGGTCCGTCTAGGAGAGGATGTCGTCAATGTAGGGCACATTCCCGCCGGCTACGAGGAACTCGCCGCCAAGAGCGCTGGCGATGGCGAAGAGGGGAAAGAATAGACTGATGGTCGTCGAGGAAGAACGCGATCTAGAGACCATCGATATCAACGTCAACGTGGGGCCCCAGCACCCGGCGACCCACGGTGTCTTCCGCATGGTCCTGACGGTCAGCGGCGAGAAGGTGGTCGACGTAGTTCCCCATATCGGTTACATGCACCGCGGCGCCGAGAAGCTCTCGGAGAACGCCGACTACCGCCAGGCCCTCATCTTCCAGGACCGCACCGACTATCTGGCCCAGTTCAACTGCGAGATGTGCTACGTCATGGCGCTGGAGAAGCTGGCCGGTATCGAAGTGCCGGAGCGGGCCGAGTACATCCGGGTCATCTTATCGGAGCTTAACCGGCTCACCAGCCACTACATGTTTGCCGGCGCCTTCGGCACCGACCTCGGCGTCTACGGCACGGTCTACACCTACGCCTTCCGCGAGCGCGAGTTCATCCAGGAGGTCTTCGAAGAGATAACCGGCGACCGCATGATGTACGGCTATTTCCGTCCCGGCGGCGTCGTCTGGGACGTGCCGGACAACTTCAAAGAGCGGGTGCGCGCGGTGTGCGAGAAGACACGGATCGGGATCAACGACATCGAGCGGCTCGTGACCGGAAACGAGATATTCGTCGCCCGCTCCCGCGACATCGGCGTTATCTCCGGCGAGGACGCTATCGACTACGGGCTCTCCGGCCCCATGCTCAGAGCGTCCGGTGTGCCGGTAGACCTACGGCGCGAGGAGCCCTACTCGATCTATGACCGCTTTGACTTCGACATCCCCGTCGGCGAACGCGGCGACTCCTACGACCGCTATCTGGTGCGGATGGAAGAGATGCGCCAGTCGTTGCGCATCATCGAACAGGCGCTGGAGCAGATGCCGGAAGGCCCCATCCTGCCGGAGAAGCTGCCGCGCCGCCTACGCCTGCCGCCGGGCGAGGTCTACATGCGCACCGAGAACCCCCGCGGCGAGTACGGGATCTACCTCGTCTCCAAGGGCGGTGAGAAACCATACCGGCTGAAGATACGGTCGTCCTGCTTCTGCAACCTCATGGCCCTGAAGAAGATGACGGTGGGTCACTACGTTGCTGATGCGGTCACGATCCTCGGCTCCGTGGATATCGTACTGGGAGAGGTCGACAGGTGAACCAGCTAGAGAGCCTCTTTGACAACGTCTGGATCGATGCCCTTTGGCGCCTCCTGGTTGTGCTCGCCCTCATGGTCTTCGTCGTCCTCCTCCTCACTTGGGGGGAGCGGAAGGTCATCGGCCGCATCCAGATGCGGCTGGGCCCGATGCGCACCGGCCCCTACGGCATCCTCCAGCCCATCGCCGACATGATAAAGATACTGCTGAAGGAGGACCTGCGTCCGGCGACCGCCGACCGGCTGGCCTTCGAGTTGGCCCCTTTCCTGGCGTTTGTCCCTGTGTTCCTGACCTTCGTCGCTCTGCCCTTCACCGCGAGCTGGGGCGTGCGGGTGCTATCGCTGGGCCTGCTCTATTTCTTCGCTGTCTCCGGCCTGACCGCCCTCGGCTATCTGATCGCTGGCTGGGCCTCTGACAACAAGTACGCCCTGTTGGGGGCCATGCGCACCGCCGCCCAGCTCATCAGCTACGAGGTGCCCCTCATCTTGGCGGTGCTGGCGCTGTCGATGCTGGCCGGTTCTCTTAACTTGGTCGATATCGTCGAGAGGCAGGGGCGCGTTCCCTTCGTCGTCTGGCAGCCGCTAGGGTTCTTCATCTTCTTGATGTGCGCCCTCTCGGACGTGACGCGGCGACCCTTCGATACCGCCGCCGCCGAATCAGAGCTTGTGGGCGGTCCCTGGATCGAGTTCAGCAGCATCCGCTGGAGCATGCTCTACGCCCTCACCGAGTACGCGGCCCTGTTCGCTCTCGCTACCCTGGGCTCCCTCATCTTCCTCGGCGGCTGGGACTGGCCTCTGGGGCGGGACTGGGGCTGGTGGTGGCAGGTCATCCTCATCTTCACCAAGACCAGCCTGCTGCTCATGGTTTTCCTCTGGGCGAACGGAACCTTTGCCCGGATACGGGTTGACCAACTGATGTCATTCTGTTGGAAGTTCCTGTTGCCGCTGGGGCTGGTCCAGGTATTCCTGAACGGCCTGATCCTTGTCTACGACTGGCCCGACTGGACGCTGCTGGTCACGTCAGGCTTGGCGCTGGCGGCCGCCGGCTACGCTCTCCACGCCGGTCTGCGGGTGAAAGAGCCGCTGCGCACCGTATCTCTAAGGAGCGACGCCTGATGCTGGGAGTCTTAAGGGGCATGGCCGGCACCCTCCTGACGATGGTTCGCAAACCGGTGACCGTCCAGTACCCCGACGTGCACAAGCCCCTGCCGGAGCGCGAGCGCGGCTTCCCGGTCTTGCTCTGGGATCATGAGGTCGGAGAGCCGTTCTGCACCGGCTGCCACGCCTGCGAGCGCGCCTGCCCGACGGAGTGCATCTCCGTAACGATGAAGGATAATCCGCTGGCGGCGGAGGGAACGAGCAAGCGGCGCAAGATCGTCGACCGCTACCTGCTCGACTACGGGCGCTGCACCCGCTGCCGCATCTGTGTCGAGGTCTGCAACTTCAGCGCCAATGCTATGAACAACACGTGGCAAGGCCATGAGCTGTCGCGCTACGACCGCGCCGAGCTGGTCATGGACCTGGAGCAGCTACTGGCCCAGTCCAAAGCCAAGCAGATAGAACCGTGGGTGGCCCCATGACGGTAACGGAAGTCATCTTCTATTTCATCGCGGCGGCGGCCATCCTCGGCGGCCTGGGCGTCGTAGTCAGTCGTAACGTTGTCCATGCTGCCTTGTCCCTGGTCTTCACCCTGCTGGCGGTGGCGGCTCTCTTCATCCTGCTGGCGAGCGAGTTCCTGGCCCTCGTGCAAGTGCTCGTCTACGCCGGCGGCGTCGCCGTCCTGCTGCTGTTCGCGCTCGTCCTGACGCGCGCCCGCGACATGAACCAGACGCTGGACAACAACCAGAAGCCGCTGGCTGCGATCGCGGGGCTCGCCCTCATGGGCGTGCTTATCGCGATGACCGTGCTGACAACCTGGCCCCGCGCGGCGGACGAGCCGACGCTGGTGGACTTCAACGCCCTCGGCGACGCCCTTTTCCGCAGTTGGGTCGTGCCCTTTGAGGTGGCGTCCCTCGTGCTGCTGGTGGCGCTGGTCGGGGCCATCGTCCTGGCCGGGCCGGAGGAGGGAGAGGAATGATACCGCTGGAGCACTTCCTCGTGGTCAGCGCCGTCCTCTTCTCTCTCGGCGTCTACGGCGTGCTGGTGCGGCGCAACGCTGTTCTGATCCTTATGTCGGTCGAGTTGATGCTGAACGCCGCCAGCATAAACATGGTTGCTTTCGCTGCTTACACCTCGCCGGAGAGGTTCATCGGTATCATCTTTGCCATCTTCATCATCATCGTCGCGGCGGCCGAGGTCGGCCTAGCCCTAGGGATCATCCTGCGCCTCTTCCGCAACCGGCGGACGGCGAACGTCGATGAAGTGGACCAGCTTAAGTGGTAACGAGGAGACGGTATTGGCAACAATAGCTAGGATGGCGGTCGAGTAACGATGGGTATGGAGCAGGCGTGGCTGATACCTGCGATTCCTGCCGCAACGGCGGCCGTCCTCATATTGGTCGGCAAGTACCTGCCGCGTAAGGGCGACTGGCTCTCCGTTCTCGCCATCTCCGCTTCCTTCGTTATCTTCCTCTTCGTCCTCAAAGACCTCGCCGACGCCCTCGCATCCGGTGGCGAGTTTGAGCCCGGGCGCTCCGGCACCGATTGGGTCGCCTTCGCCGACTTCAAGCTGCGCATCGGCTTCGCCTTTGACCAGCTTGCGGCTGTCATGGTAACGGTCGTCAGCTTCATATCACTCATGGTGCAGGTCTACTCGCTGGGCTACATGAAGGGCGACTCCCGCTACGGCTGGTACTTCGCCGTCCAGTCCCTCTTTGCGGCGTCGATGCTCACCCTTGTCCTGGCCGATAACCTGCTCCTTCTCTACTTCGCTTGGGAGGGCGTCGGCATCTGCTCCTATCTGCTCATCGGCCACTACCACGAGAAGCAGTCGGCGGCGGAAGCGGCCAAAAAAGCGTTCGTCACCACCCGCCTGGGCGATGTTGGGCTTCTTATCGGGACGATCCTCCTCTGGCGCTCCGTCGGTACCTTCGACCTGTCTGAGATATTCGCTGCCGTACGGGCCGGTGAGGTCGACCAGGCCTACCTGACGGCGAGCGTTATCCTGCTCCTGCTGGGGGCGATGGGCAAGTCGGCCCAGTTCCCCTTCCACGTCTGGCTTCCCGACGCTATGGAGGGTCCGACGCCGGTCAGCGCCCTCATCCACGCCGCGACGATGGTCGTGGCGGGGGTCTACCTGGTGGCCCGCACGATGCCCCTCTTCGAGGCGGCGGACGGCACTCTGGTGATCGTCACGGTCGTTGGGCTTATCACCACCTTCCTCTCAGCGACGATGGGTCTCGTCATGACGGATATCAAGAAGGTCGTTGCCTACTCCACCCTCAACAGCCTGGGCCTCATGTTCGTCGCCCTCGGCTCGGGGTCGGTCACGGTGGCGATGCTCTACGTCTTCACGCATGCTTTCTTCAAGGCCCTCCTCTTCCTCGCTTCAGGCTCGGTCTACCATGCGACAGATGAGCTTGAAATAACACAAATGGGAGGCCTCGCTAGGCGGATGCCCTTGACCGCCACCGTCTTCACGCTTGGCGCCATGGCGATGGCAGGTCTGCCGCCACTCTCCGGCTTCTGGAACAAGGATGAGCTGCTGCTGACGGTTTTTGACAACCAGAACGTCGTCGTGTTCTTGCTCGTCCTGGTGAGCGTGGTCATAACGGCGCTCTACATGACGCGGCTGGTGCTGCTTGTCTTCGCCGGCGAGCCGCGCAATAAGCAGATCTACGAGCACGCCCACGAGCCCGTTCCCGCGATGAAGTGGACGACTGTGCTGCTGGGCGTCCTGACGGTTTTCGCCGGTTTCGTCGTCTTCGACCAGATAGGACGGCTGATGGGCTTTCCCGGTGGTTTCGGTAAGTTCGTGTTCTCAGAGGAGGGCGAGGCATTCCGCGTCAATGCTGGTGTGACCGCTTCCTCTATCGTCTTGGTCCTGGCAGGCATAGGCGGTGGGTTCTACTTCTGGTGGGGCCCCGCCCTGCGCGCCCAGGCTGCTGCTCAGGCGATACCGCGGCTCTATGACCTGGTGCGCAACAAGTTCTACATCGACGATGCCTACCAGTGGGTTATCAATCGCGTCGTGCTGGTCGTCGCCGCCGCCGTCTCCTGGTACGACCGCGCGGTGGTGAACGACACCGGCGTGAACGGCCCTGCCGACCTGACGCGGTTCGGTGGCTTCCTGCTCAAGTTCCACGAGACCGGTCGCATGCCGAACTACGCCCTCGTCATGACAGCGGGGATAGTCGTTCTGGCGGTCATCGCCTTCTTGGTTGGTACTTAAGGAAAGTGGATAGCGGAACGGAAAGCTAAGTGGAAGAATACGTTCTCCTGCCCTTGATAGCGGTGCCGCTGATCACATCGGTCATCCTCATCGCCGTGCCGTCGCGCTACCCGAACCTCGTGCGCTACATCTCGGCGGTGGCGGGCGCTATTCTGTTCGGCCTGTCGCTGTACATCTTCTTCGCCTTCCAGTTGGGGGGTAACGAGCCCTTCCAGTTCGAGATGCGCTGGCCCTGGCTGGAGAACGTCGGCTTCCTGGGGAAGGATGGCATCACCTTCCATCTTGGGGTGGACGGCATCTCTACGCCGATGGTGCTGTTGAACGGTATCGTTGCCTTCACCGGCGTCCTCATCTCCTGGAAGATCGATTATCGCAACAAGGACTTCTTCGTCCTCTTCTTCGCCCTCGTCGCCGGTGTTTTCGGTACCTTCACTTCGCTCGACCTGTTCTTCTTCTTCTTCTTCTATGAACTGGCGGTGCTGCCGATGTTCCTGCTCATCGCTGTCTGGGGGTCGAGCAGCCGCTTCCCGACCTTCGTGCGCACGAAGGAATACGGGGCGATGAAGCTGACCCTGTACCTGGTGGCGGCGAGTGTTCTCATCTTCGTCGGCATCCTTGCCGTCTTCGTCAAGGCCGGTCTCGGCACCTTCGACCTGCCGTCGCTCTATACCGTCGAGTTTTCAGAGAGCTTCCAGAAGGCCCTGTTCCCCGTGTTCCTCATCGGCTGCGGTGTGCTGGCCGGTCTCTGGCCGTTCCACACCTGGTCGCCCGACGGCCATGTGGCGGCGCCGACCGCCGTCAGCATGCTCCACGCCGGTGTCCTGATGAAGCTGGGGGCGTTCGGTATCATCCGTTTGGGTATCCAGCTCCTGCCACAGGGAGCGGAGTACTGGATGCCGGGCCTCATGGTGTTGGGCACCATCAACGTCACCTACGGCGCCATCTCAGCGATGGCCCAGCGCGACTTCAAGTACATGGTTGGCTACTCCAGCGTCAGCCATATGGGCTACGTCCTCATGGGGTTGGCGACGCTGAACTCGATAGGGGTGAACGGGGCAGTGCTCCAGATGTTCTCCCACGGCATCATGACGGCTCTCATGTTCGCTATGGTAGGCGCCCTCTATGACCAGGCCCACGTCCGCGACATGTCGATCTTCGGTGGCCTGGCGAACAAGATGCCGCGCTTCACCGCCTTCTTTGCCATTGCCGGGCTTGCCTCGCTGGGGCTGCCTGGGCTCTCCGGATTCGTAGCCGAGCTTCACATCTTCATCGGCACCTTCAAGACCTACCCGGCCCTCGGCGCCCTCGCCGTATTCGGCGCCGCGCTCACCGCGACCTACATTCTACGCATGCTGGCGATGGCCTTCTTCGGCCCCTTCAACGAGAAGTGGGACAAGCTGAAGGATATGTCCCGCTGGGAGCAGGCGGCCGGGGCCATCTTGATTGCGTTCCTGCTTTTCATGGGTCTCTGGCCGGCGCCCTTCATTGACCGAATCTCCAGCACCGTGCTGCATCTGGTGGCTGTGACATGAACCTTGACTATTCGCTGCTGATACCGGAGTACCTCCTGGCGGGACTGGCGGCCCTGATAGTGGGGCTCGACCTTTTCGTCGGGCGGCGTGTCCGCGACTATTTGCCCTACCTGACGGCGGCAGCGCTGGGCGTCATCCTTGTCGTCTCTCTGCTCTATGTGAACGACACCCCGAAGGACTTCGGCGGTCTCATCCAGATCGACAACTTCACGACGTTGTTCCGCGTCTTCTTCATCGCCACCACGGCGGTTGTGGCGCTGGCCTCGACCCACTTCGTCAAGGGTCACCTCCGCCATGCCGGCGAGTACTACGGCCTGCTGGTGCTTTCTACCATCGGCGCCATCTACATGGCCGCGGCCCGCGAGTTGCTCACCGCCTACATAGCGTTGGAGCTGCTGAGCTTCAGCCTCTACGTCCTCGTCTCCTTCGCCAAGATGGATCCAAAATCGAACGAGGGCGGGATGAAGTACATGCTGCTGGGCGCCTTCTCCTCGGCGCTGTTCCTCTACGGTCTGAGCCTCATCTATGGCGTGACCGGCTCCACCTTCTACAGCGACATCTCCTCCGCCCTCGCTGCCGGGATCGCCGACTTCGACTTGGCGATGCTGATGGGACTGGTGCTCGTCTTCGCCGGGCTGGGCTTCAAGGTGGCGGCGGTGCCCTTCCACATGTGGACGCCCGATGCCTATGAGGGCGCGCCCTTGCCCATTACCGCCTACCTCTCCGCTGCCTCTAAGGCCGCCGGATTTGCCCTGCTGCTGCGTCTCTTCTCCACCGCGTTCTTGCCTGTCTTGGAGAACTGGCAGTGGATGGTGGCGGCGCTGGCGGTGGGGAGCATGATCGTGGGGAATCTGGTCGCTATGCAGCAGCACAACATCAAGCGGCTGATGGCCTACTCCAGCATCGTCCAGGTTGGCTTCATGCTCATGGCGATCGCTGCCCTGTCCCACGACACGGCGAGCGCCCTCGTCCTGCACATGGTCGGCTACGTCATCACCAACCTGGCGGCATTCGCCGTGATCATCGTCTACTACAACCTGACCAACAAGGACGAGATACCCGGCTACAGCGGGCTGGCGGAGCGGGCGCCTTTCCTCGCGCTCTCTCTGACCGTCGCTTTCTTCTCGCTGGCGGGAATGCCGCTGTTTGCTGGCTTTGCCACCAAGTTCATCCTCTTCCAGGCAGTCGCCGAGGAAGGCTTCCTCTGGCTGGCGGTCATAGCGGTGGTCAACAGCTTTGTTTCCCTCTACTACTATTTGCTGGTCATCAGGCAAATGTACGTCTCGGAGGCGGAGGAGAAGACGCGCCTGCGGGTACCCTTCGCTGCCAACGCCGTCGTCTTCGTTCTCGTCGTCGGCATCTTCGTTGTCGGTCTCTTCCCGCGCCCCCTCTTCGACGCCGTGGACAGCGCGACGGAGTCGATCTTCCCGACGGCTCAGACAACCGTCATCACCGACGGCCGGTAGCGAGCAATGCGGCCGAAATCGGTCCTGCGCCTTGTTCCCCTCTTCCTCCGGCTGTTCACCATCGCCGCTCTTTCCGCCGGGGCCTTCTGGCTCCTCCTCCGCTACTGGCTGCGTGGCCCCTGCCCCTATGGACAGCGCTGGATTCTCGACAACCCCCTGCGTTGGCTGGTCCATCCCCTGGGAAGGACGCTCGACGTGTTCCCTCTGTCTCCAGGGGGTAGAGTGCTGGAGTTGGGTCCTGGTTCCGGCTACTTCAGCGTCGAGGCGGCCCGACGGTTAGGCCCCGAGGGAGGGCTGTTCTGTCTCGACCTGCAGCCGGAGATGACGCGTGCCCTACAGCGACGCTTGAGGAAGAAGGGCGTCAGGAACGCCCAGGTTGCCGTTGCCAGCGCCCTTGACCTGCCCCTGGACAACGACTCCCTGGACGGGGCGTTCCTCGTGACCGTGTTAGGAGAACTTCCGGACCGGCGACGCGCCCTGGCCGAGTTGCGGCGGGTGCTGAAAGAAAGAGGCGTTCTCTCTATCACCGAGAGCCTGCCCGACCCCGACTATCAGCGGGAGAGCAGTGTGCGCAGAGAATGTGAGGCCGGCGGCTTCCTGTTCCAGGAACTTGTCCGCCGGCCCCTCGGTTTCACTATGAACTTCGTCGCGCTGAAGGCTACAGGATAGGCAGGTAGCGCTCCAACTCGTAGTCCGTCACCTTCGTGCGGTAAGCGTCCCACTCTATCTTCTTGTTGGCGATCAGCGTCTCGAAAACGTGGTCGCCCAGGGCCCGACGCAGGAGGTCGCTGCCCTCAGCCACCTCTATCGCCTCGATCAGGCTGCCCGGAAGAACGTCGATGCCCCGCGCCTTCCGCTCCGTTTCCGTCATGTGGAAGACGTTCTCCTCTACGGGGTCGGGTAGCGGATATTTCTTGTCGATTCCCTCGAGGCCGGCCGCCAGCATCACCGAGAAGGTTAGGTAGGGGTTGCAGGCGGGGTCCGGCGAGCGGTACTCGACGCGGGTGGCTGTCTCCTTACCCGGCTTGTACTCAGGCACGCGGACCATGTCGGAGCGGTTGCGACGGGCCCAAGTGATGTAGCAGGGAGCCTCGTAGCCGGGCACCAACCGCTTGTACGAGTTCACCCACTGGTTCGTGACCAGCGTGATCTCGCGGGCGTGGTGGAGG
>Ga0315276_10000686_pt1 | contig 29282 bp, 27 predicted proteins | sample YL17G05_0_MG_FD_204542 | JGI IMG/M metagenome (GOLD analysis project Ga0315276, IMG submission 204542) | Sediment microbial communities from Yellowstone Lake, YNP, Wyoming, USA - YL17G05_0 | ecosystem: Environmental > Aquatic > Freshwater > Lake > Sediment | place: USA: Wyoming | collected... | reverse complement strand
CTTCTGGAAGTATATGATTATGGGCACGAGCGATCCTATGGTGATACCGAAATACTTATATACGACGATCCCCTTCTTTTCGACGATATTAAAGAACTCCTTCAACGCGACGCCCACCATTACAGAGGCAAGGAGCGTGAATATCCAGTTGGGAAAAGCGAACGTAGCGAGCCCGACGAGCGTCAGGATGAGAATGCTCGTCATGGTCCTTCGTGTGAGCGAAAGATTATCCACCGAACCTCCTCTCCCTTCTCTGGTATTCCGAAACGGCCTTTTTGAAATCCGCTCTCTTGAAATCAGGCCACAGCTTTTCCGTTATATACAGTTCGGCGTACGCTATCTGCCACAGGAGAAAATTCGATATCCTGAATTCACCGGACGTTCTTATCAAAAGGTCGGGATCCGGCAGGTCCTTCGTGTAGAGGTAGCGCGCAAAAAGGGCTTCATCGATATCCTCCGCAAGCACTTTCCCGTCCTTCACGTCCTTAGCGAGCGCGCGCGAGGCGTCCACTATTTCGGGCCTGCCGCCGTAATTGAGCGCCAGATTCAGAATGAGCCCGGTGTTATCACCGGTCATATTCATAGTTTTGTCAAGCTGCTCCCTTGTCGGGGCGGGCAGGCCGGAGATCCTCCCGACAACAGAGAACCGGATGTTATTCTTCATGAGCTTGGGGGTATTCTTATGCAGGTATGCTTCCAGGAGGCGGAACAGAGCGTTGACCTCTGCCTTGGGGCGCTTCCAGTTTTCCGTCGAGAACGTGTAGAGGGTAAGGACCTTTACGCCGAGCTCACGGGCGGCTTCAATGGCCTCTTCGCCCGCCCTGACGCCGGCGCGGTGGCCCATCATCTTGGGCAGGGCCCGCCTTTCGGCCCAGCGGCCGTTGCCGTCCATTATGATGGCGACATGCTGCGGAATATTCGTGCCCATGGGGCGCTCTGCTATGCGGTCAGGCCTTACAGCATCCATCTATTTCATCAGCGTGTTGGCCATGATGAACGATGCGAAGACTATCGAGACCATCGACATCAGTTTTATCAATATGTTGAGGCTGGGGCCGGAGGTATCCTTAAACGGATCTCCCACCGTATCGCCGACTACGACCGCCTTGTGCGCCAGCGAACCTTTGCCGCCGTAATGGCCTTCCTCTATGTACTTCTTGGCGTTATCCCACGCGCCGCCGGAGTTCGCCATCATGATGGCAAGGACAAACCCTGACACCGTCGCGCCCGTGAGCATTCCGGTGACGCTGTCGATGCCGGCGATTATCCCGACAAGGATCGGCGTTGCGATCGCCATGACGGACGGCAGGATCATTTCCCTCTGCGCGGCAGCGGTCACTATCTTGACGCACCTCGCATAATCCGGCTTAGCTTTTCCTTCCATGAGGCCGACTATCTCTTTAAACTGCCTGCGGACCTCCACGACGACGCCGCCTGCGGCCCTTCCGACAGCGCTCATCGTAAGCGCGCAGAAGAGGAACGGGAGCATGCCTCCTATAAAAAGACCGACGAGCGTCTTCGGATTCATGAGCGAGAGGTCTATCTTACCGCCCAGGATGTATATCTGGTCGCGGTATGCCGCTATCAGGGCGAGCGCCGTTAGAGCCGCCGAGCCTATGGCAAAACCTTTGCCGGTGGCGGCCGTCGTGTTGCCGAGAGCATCGAGCGCATCTGTCTTCTGACGGATCTCTTTCGGCTGATGGGTCATCTCTGCATTCCCGCCGGCATTATCCGCGACCGGGCCGTACGCGTCTGTAGCAAGTGTTATGCCGAGTGTGGAGAGCATCCCAACGGCCGATATTGCAACGCCGTAAAGCCCCAGACTCGGATTACCTGCTCCGCCGGCTAAGTAGTAACTGGCCATTATGGCGATGGCTACCACTATGACGGGTATAGCGGTCGATAACATGCCTACAGATATGCCGCTTATGATAACTGTCGCCGGGCCTGTCAGAGATGAAAGGGCTATTCCTTTAGTCGGCTTATATTTACTTGAAGTGAAATACTCTGTGGAGAGCCCTATCAACACGCCGGCAATAAGCCCGGTCAGGACCGACCAGTAGACGCCTATGTACTGAAGGCCGAGATTGAACTTCACCACGAAGAACGAGGCTATCGCGACCATGATGGAGCTCGAGAATACGCCGCGCCTGAGGGCCATGAGAAGCGCGCCCTGTTCGGCCTTCTCCTCGGTCTTGACAAAGAAGGTGCCGAGTATCGAAGAGACGACTCCGACCGCGGCCATGACGAGCGGTATCGTGACCGACTGGAGGCCGAGGCCCAAGGCACCGAACGCCGCTACGCCTAGCGCCATCGTAGCGACGATGGAACCGACGTACGACTCGTAGAGGTCGGCGCCCATGCCGGCCACGTCACCGACGTTATCGCCGACGTTGTCGGCTATGACGGCCGGGTTGCGCGGGTCGTCTTCCGGTATGCCGGCCTCGACCTTTCCGACGAGGTCAGCGCCGACATCGGCGGCCTTTGTGAATATGCCGCCGCCCACCCTGGCAAAGAGCGCCTGGGAGCTGGCACCCATGCCGAAACAGAGCATCGTCGATGTTATCGCGCCGAGTTTGTCCATGCCGTGGGGCGTCGCGTGAGAGGAGTAAAACCAGTCGAGAAGATAATACCATATCGAAAGATCTAAAAGGCCGAGGCCGACTACGACTAGCCCCATGACGGCGCCTGACGAGAAAGCGACATTGAGCGCCGAATTGAGGCTCGTCTTTGCGGCATGCGTCGTGCGCGCGCTCGAACGGGTCGAGATCGTCATGCCGATAAAACCGGAAAGGCCCGAGAAGAAACCGCCGGTCAGAAAGGCGAATGGGACGAATATCGTCAGGTGGCCTTTAAGCGCAAGGACAAGCAGCACAATAAACATGACACCAAAAAATATGGCAACCCCCGTATATTGCTTCTTGAGATAGGCATACGCCCCCTCCCGCACGGCGTCCGCTATCCTGATCATATCCTCGGTACCTTCGCTCTTCTTCAGTATCTTGACAGCGAGATAACCCGCAAAGGCAAGCGCCAGGATCGAGCCGAGCGGCGCCAGTATCAATAAATCTACCGTCATTATTACGCTCCCTTCGTAAATGTTTGGTTTCTCTCGGAGCCTACCGAGACAAGGGTGATCTTAGTCTTCATCAAAGCCTGGATCCTCTTCAGATAATCCTTTGCGTTCTTGGGAAGCTTCGAATAAGACGTTATCTTTGAAGTATCCTTCTTCCAGCCGGGCAACTCTTCGTAGACGGGCTGGCAGGCCGACAGAACCTTGATACTGGATGGGAATTCATTATATGTCTTGCCTTCAAACCTATAGGAGGTGCATATCCTTATGGAGCCGAGGTCGTCCAGGACATCCAGTTTCGTGACTACGATCTCGTCTATACCATTGACCAGTATGGAGTGCCGCACAACGACGCTGTCGAACCAGCCGCACCTGCGCGGCCTGCCGGTAGTGGCGCCGAATTCTTTTCCCTTCGTCCTGATGTGCTCCATCAGGTCTTTCGAGAACTCGGTCGGGAACGGCCCTTCGCCGACCCTCGTTGTATAGGCCTTAACGACGCCTATCACCTTATCGATCTTTCCTGGCCCGACGCCCGTGCCGGTCGATGCCCCGCCGGCAGTGGAGTTGGATGACGTGACGAACGGGTACGTTCCGTAATCTACGTCCAGGAGCGTCCCCTGCGCGCCTTCGAACAATACGCGCTTGCGCTTCTTGAGCGCCTCATTCAGCATCAGCTTCGTATTGGCTACGTACTTCTTTATCTTCTTTCCGTGGTCTAAATATTCGGCGTAAAGGCTGTCGAAAGCGAAGGGTTGCGCGCCGTATATCCTGGTGAGGACCGCGTTCTTCTCTTCAAGGTTATTCTGCAGCTTCTCTTTCAGCGTATCCTCTTCCAGGAGATCTATAACCCTTATGCCGGACCGCGCGACCTTATCGGCGTAACACGGCCCTATCCCTTTTTTCGTCGTGCCTATCTTCCTCTTCTTCTCCTCTTTCAGCTCATCGAGCAGTTTATGGTAAGGAAATATGACATGGGCCTCTTCGCTTATAAAAAGCCTGCCATCTACGCGGATGCCCTTATTCTCAAGCATCCCTATCTCTTCAAGAAGCGCCTTGGGGTCTATCACGACGCCGTTGCCTATTATGCAGACCTTGCCTTTGTGGAGTATGCCTGAAGGGATTAGGTGGAGTATGAAAGAATCTTCGCCGATGACTACGGTGTGGCCTGCGTTATTACCGCCCTGGTACCTGGCGATGAGGTCCATCTTTGCCGAGAAGATGTCGATGACCTTACCCTTGCCCTCGTCCCCCCATTGCGCTCCTACTACGACTGTGCTTGGCATGATCGTTTCCTTATCTTCTGGTTGGGGGAGGCGGTGCAGGCGGCGTCCTGGGGGTCTCGACCGTGCGTGGCGGCGTTTGAGGCGTTCTTGGAGGCTGCGCCGGAGGCGTCGTTACGGTCGTGATCCTGGAGGCCTGATTGGCTATCGCAGTGGCCTGCTGAGCCCGGCGTATGCTATCAAGCTGCCTGTTGATCCGCTCGGTATTCAGCCTGGCGCGTTCTTGCTGGACCCTGTAATACAGGGAGACGAGCTTGCCCTTTTCCAGGCCTTCCAGCCTTGAGCCGTTATACGTGTAAAACTCATTCCCCGCAGGATCTTTCTCTTTCTTGAAACCCGGAACGTAGCCCATGGCCTCTTCGGTCTGATCCAGGATCTTGGTAATGGCATCTGCGAGCTCCTGGACTGTCATATCCTTTAATTCCTTCGGTTTGGGGCGTTCGTCTGCGGAGGCGAGGGTCTGCGCCTTCTGGCTATCTGCGACGGTTTTACCTTTATCGGAAGAGCTGTTGAGCGCCGCAAAGACAATTGAGGCCGCAAGGCACAATACGAGTAATAAAAGTAGCCCTTTCTTCATGTCGTCTTCCATGCTCCTAAGGCGCCATCGTGAATATCTTGCGCGCTATCTCGGGATATTTGGCTATAAACCGGAGCTCGTCTTCGGTAAGGGGCTGCTGGGTATGGACGTTCGCGTATCTCACAAGCTCGAGTATCTTCGTCGCGTCCTTATCGTCCTTGAACTTTAATTCAAGCTTGTCATAGACATTCCTGAATCCCTTTATGCCCGAGTATTCACCCGCGGTGATCTGGCGGCCCGTCTCTATGATCTCCGGTTCGCCCCTGCCGAGTTCCTCAAAGTCATAAAGCTCGTAGTTGCGCCTGTCCTTCAGGGCACCGTCCGCATGTATGCCGGACTCGTGCGCGAAGGCGTTCGTACCGACGCCCGGCTGGTTTATAGGTATCGGGACGCCGAACGCGTAGGAGGCGTACTTTGCGATCTTCCAGGCGCAGTTCAGCTTCACGCGCTCGTCGAGTAAGTACTTGCCCTTGAAGCCGCTCGCGTACTTCACGGCGAGTATGACGCTCACCAGGTCGGCATTTCCGGCGCGCTCGCCCATGCCGTTGACCGTGGTGTTTATATAGGCGTCCACGCCGGCATCGACCGCGGCCTTTGCGCCCGCAACGGAACAGGCGACGACCATGCCGAGGTCGTTATGGCAGTGGACCTCGATCGGCAGCTTGACCTCTTCCGCGAGCAGCTTGATACGGCTGTAGATCGTGAACGGGTCGTCGTAGCCGAGCGTATCGCAATAGCGTATCCTGGCGGCGCCGGCCTTCTTTGCCGCGCGCGCGAACTTTATGAGATAATCGAGATGCGTCCGTGAGGCGTCTTCGGCGTTGGCGCAGACCTGCTTTATGCCGAGCTTGAGAGCCATCTGGACGGCCTCGGACATCTCTTTTATGACGTCCTCCCTGGTATACTTGCCCTGGAACTTGCCGCTGATCATCTGGTCCGAGGTCGATATGGAGAGATTCAGATATTCGACCTTCGTCATCTTGCAGGCCTTCTCGACATCTCCCTTTATCGCCCTGATCCAGCCGCTCAGGACTATCGGCTTCAGCACCCCCATCTTAGCCAGCTCGAGGTTCGCGTTGAGATAGTTCGTCTCGTGGCGCGTGACCGGGAAACCGAACTCTGACTGCGCGACCCCCATCTCGTTGAGGTAGATGTTGATCATCGTCTTCTGCAGTTTTGCCAGGCCGAGCCTGGAGGTCTGCACGCCATCCCTGTTGGTTACATCCAGTATGTAGATCTTAGCCTGTTTTTTCATGCCGCGCTCCTCGTTTATTCAACTTGAGTTTTTATAACTTCACCAGTTTCACGCTGTAGATATTCTGCGCCTTGCGTATCTCTTCCAGGACGCTCTTCGGAACATCGCTGTCTATATTGAGGACGCTGACGGCCTTGCCGCCCTTCTCCTCGCGGCCGAACGACATGCCGGCTATATTGACATTGTTCTTACCGAGTATCGTGCCGATCTGGCCGATTATGCCGGGCACATCCTTGTTGCTCATGACGAGCATGTAGCCTTCCGGGACCGCGTCAACGTACGATTCGTTTATCTTGACAATGCGCGGGTCTACCTTTGTGAATAGCGTCCCGGTCAGAGAGCTCTTCATCTTGTCTGTCTCGACCTCGACGACGATGAGGTTCGCAAAGTCCTGCGCCTCGGCTACCCTCGTCTCCGTGATATTGATGCCGCGCGCTTTGGCGATGACCATCGAGTTTACGAAATTCACCGTCTCCTGCAATATCGGCGTAAGCATCCCTTTTATGATGGAGAGCGTGAACGGCGAGAGGTCGTACTTCAGGAGGTCTCCCACATACTTGATCTTCACCGTCTTCACGTGCCCTTCGACCAGCTGCGACTGCATCGAGCCCATCTTCTCCGCAAGCTTCATGTAAGGATCGATGACCTTGCAGATCTCGGGATCGAGGCACGGCGCGTTGACCGCGTTCCTGACGCATCCGGTGAGTAGCGCGTCGCGGACGATCTCCGCGACCTCGATCGCGACGTTCGTCTGCGCCTCTTCGGTGGAAGCCCCGAGGTGCGGCGCCAGGACGACCTTGTCTGACTTCAGCAGCTTCATCTCCTTGGAAGGCGGTTCCTGTTCATAGACATCGAACGCGGCGCCCGCGACCTTGCCCGACTCGAGAGCCGCCGCAAGGGCGTCTTCATCGATAATGCCGCCCCGCGCGCAGTTGATCAGCCGCACGTCCTTCTTCATCATCGCGAACTGTTTTTCTGAGATCATGTGCCTGGTCTCTTCGGTGAGCGGCGTATGCACGGTGATATAGTCGGCGTTCTTGTAGATGGCGTCGAGGCCGGCGGGCTCTATGCCGAGCTCCTTGGCCTTATCCATTGAAAGATACGGGTCGTAAGCGAGGACCTTCATGCCGAACGCGAGAGCCCGTTTTGCGACCTCGGTCCCTATCCTGCCGAGGCCGATGATGCCGAGCGTCTTGCCGTAGACCTCGTGGCCCATGAACTTCTTGCGCTCCCACTCTCCCCTCTTCATGGAAAGGTCTGCCTGCGGGATGTTCCTCGAAAGCGCCAGCATCATGGTGAAGGCGTGCTCGGCGGTCGATATGGTATTCCCCGCCGGCGTATTCACGACGATGACGCCTTTCTTTGAAGCCGCGTCGACGTCGACGTTGTCCAATCCGACGCCGGCCCTGCCGACGATCTTCAGCTTATCGGCCGCTTCGATGATCTCCTTGGTCACCTTAGTGCTCGAGCGCACGACGAGGGCGTCGTACTCCCTGATCGCCTTCTTCAGCTCTTCGGGGGTCATCTTCGTATTGACATCGACTGAGAACTCCTTCTCTTTCTGGAGTATCTCCACAGCTTCCTTTGAAAGTGAATCGCTTATCAGGACTTTGTATTTCATTCTATTCTCTCCGTTATTTAGACCCTACCCCAGTATCTTCTTCGCCGCCTCCAGGCCGCTTCCCGCTGTGAATTTGTAGCCGAGCCTGGCGAGAGCGCCCTCGAGGGCCTTTATCGACTCGAGCGTGTGCTCCTTGTCGATACCGCCCATGTGGGCGACCCTGAATATCTTGCCTTTTAGGTTTTCCTGGCCGCCGGCGAACGTCACGCCGTATTCGGTCTTCAGGAGTTTGATGATCGCATCCGCGTCTATGCCTTCCGGCGCATTGATACCGGAGACGGCATTAGACGGCGACTTAGAAAATATACCAAGACCCATCGCCTTTGCGGCAGCGCGGAACGCATTTGCCTGCGCCGTATGCTCGGCTATGACTTTATCTATACCTTTACCGTTGATGGTTTCGATCGCCTTTTTAAGTCCTATCACGAGAGTGATCGCGGAGGTAAATGGCGTATCAGTATCTAGCCATGCTTTCTTGTACTTTTTGAAATTAAAGTAGAACTTCGGGAGCTTCGAAACCTCAGCGGCCTTCCACGCCTTCTGGCTGACCGAGCAGAACGCGAGTCCCGGCGGTATCATGAGCCCCTTCTGGGACCCGCATACCGCTATATCCACTCCCCACGCGTCGTTCTCGAATTCGTCGGCACCCAGGCCGCTGATGACGTCTACGACAAAGAGCGCATCGGTCTTGTTGACGATCTTACCGATCTCCTTTACGGCGAAGACGGTGGCTGTCGAAGTCTCGCAGAGCGTGGTGTAGACACCTTTCACGCCGGGATTCTTCGTCAGTGCATCCTCGATATCGGCCGGACTGGGGCTAGCGCCCCACTGGACGTCGATCGGGATGACATCCACCCCGTACGCCTTAGCTATATCGCCGAACCTCTCGCCGAACTTACCGCCGCGCACGACGATGATCTTATCGCCGGGAGAAAGGACGTTGACTATAGACGCCTCCATGGCGCCCGTGCCGCTCGAAGTGAATGTGTAGACATCGTTTGAGGTCTTGAATATCTTCTTCAGCCCCTCAGTGACATCCTTGAATATGGCCTGATACTCCTTCGTCCTGTGGTGGATGATGGGTTTGGCCATCTCTGCTCTTATATCCTCGGGGACCGGCGTCGGGCCGGGCGTCATCAAATAATTCTTTGCCATGATTCATACCCTTTCTTGTTTAGGCAAGTTAAGCCAGTTACTTCTTCTTCGAAATATTCTCGACCACCTCATCCACTATACCGTATGTCTTCGCCTCTTCGGCGGACATGAAGTAATCCCTGTCTGTATCCTTCTTTATCTTGTCGAGAGGCTGCTTCGTATGCTTGGCGAGTATTTCTTCCAGCCGTTCGCGCAGCTTCAGTATCTCCTGCGCCTGTATGCTGATGTCGGTCGCCTGCCCCTGGACTCCTCCCCACGGCTGGTGTATCATGATCCTGGCGTGCGGAAGCGCGTAGCGTTTTCCCGGCGTCCCGGCCGCAAGCAGGACTGCGCCCATGCTGGAGGCCTGGCCCACGCAATAGGTATTAACGTCGGGTTTCACGAATTGTATGGTGTCATATATCGCCAGTCCGCTGGTAACGGCCCCTCCCGGGGTATTGATGTATATACTTATGTCCTTCTGGCCGTCCTCCATCTGCAGGAATAGAAGCTGCGCGATGATGAGGTTGGATACCATATCGTCGATCGGTGTTCCTATGAAGATGATCCTGTCTTTGAGCAGCCTCGAATATATGTCGTAAGCCCTCTCTCCTCTGCCTGTCGTCTCTATCACCATCGGAACGAGTATGCTCACATTAACCTCCTTACGGTTATTATTCCTTCTCCGTTATATTCGCGTTATCGAGGAGGAGCTTGACCGTCTTCCCTTCGCGGATCTTGTCGCGCAGGTTATCGACGAGCTCTTCCTTCTCGTAATGGTCCCTGATGAACTCTTCGGTCTTGCCTGCCTGAGCCGCTATCGACTTGTAGGCGTCGCTCACATCGCTGTCGGTAGCGTCGATCTTCTCTGCGGTCGCTATGGCGTCGAGTATGAAGAGGAGCCTTACCTGGCGCTCGGCGTCTGTTTTGAACTTCTCCCTGAACTCCGCGTCTTTCTTGCCAAGATCCTCTTTCTTGAAACCCTTCTCCTCGAGGCGGCGTTTGGCATCCTCCACCATGAGGTCAAGCTGCCTTGCGACAAAGGTCGACGGGACCTTGAAGACGTGGTCGTTTATTAGCTTGTTGAGAAGCTGGTTCTCCGCCTCTATCTCCGCGCTGGAAACGGCGCGCGCCTGCAGCTCTTTCGCGATCTCCTTCTTCAGGTCCTCGAGGCTCTGCCTCCCCATATCTTTGGCGAAAGAGTCATCGATGGCCGGCAGCCGGCGCTCTTTGACCTCTTTGACAAGGACGTGGTACCTCGCGGCCTTGCCGGCAAGGGCCTTGTCCGGATATTTCTCCGGCAGTGTAACGTCTATATCCCGCTCCTCGAGCTTCTTCATTCCCACCATATTCCCGGTAAGAGAGTTCATGAACGAATCCTTGTCTATTGCGAGCCAGAGGTTCTCCCTCTTCTTGTGGACGGAGTCCCCGTCCACAAAACATTCGAGGTCGGTGACGACGTAATCATTCATCATGACGGGCCGGTCCTCGACGGCGACGTACTTGGCGCTGATCTCCCGCAGGTTCTCAAGCATCTTGTCGACATCCACGTCGCTTGTCACGGCCTTCTTCCGCTGGACGCTGATCGACTTATACTCCTTCAGCTTGAATTTAGGCCTCGTATCGACTTTCGCCTTGAAGGTAAGCGCCCTGTCCTCAACGAAGGATACATCGCTTATCTCCGGCATGCTCACCGGTTCGATATTATGCTGTTTGACGGCCTGGCGGTAGGCTTCCGGTATGAGGCGCTTCAGGACCTCTTCCTTGGCGTCTTTCGCATAATGTAGCCTCACCATGTCTACAGGCGCTTTTCCTGCCCTGAAACCGGGGATGTTGGCGGCTTTAGATATCTCCGCGTAGACCTCTTCGAAGGCCCTGCTGATCATCTGGGGAGAGACTTCTATATCGAACAACGTCGTGCACTCTTCCAGCGATTTCGCCCTGAACTTCACTCTTCACCTCATCAATGAAGCGCACATTATACCACAACTCTTTGCTATCCCGCAACCAGTCCCGCCTTCGGCGGGACGGGCGGGATAATTCGCACTTATGACTTATGTCACCTATCGGTGACATAAGTCATGTGCTCATTACATTTTAAATTTTTCGCCGAGATAGATCTCTCTCGCTTTAGGGTTCGATATAAGCTCTTCCTTCGTGCCGGAGATCAGGATATTCCCGTCTGCCATGATATACGAGCGGTCGGTGATAGCAAGTGTCTCCCTCACGTTGTGGTCCGTGACAAGTACGCCGAGCCCCTTCTCCTTAAGTTCCTTTATTATCTCCTGGCACTCGGCAACGGCGATCGGATCGATGCCGCTGAACGGCTCGTCGAGCAGTATGAACATGGGATTGGTGACGAGCGCGCGCGTTATCTCGACGCGCCTCTTCTCGCCGCCCGACAGCGTATAGGCCTTGTTCTTCCTGAGGTGTGTTATCTTCAGTTCGTTCAGAAGCTCGTCGCACCGCCTCCTGCGTTCCCTCGGAGAGAAGCCGAGCGTCTCCAGGACGGCCATTATATTCTCCTCGACAGTCAGTTTCCGGAATATCGATGGCTCCTGCGACAGGTAGCCTATACCGCAGCGCGCCCGCATGTGCAGGGGCATCTTCGTGATATCCTTGCGGTCGAATATTATCTTGCCTTCGTCCGGCGGGATGATGCCGGTGATCATGTAGAAGGTCGTCGTCTTGCCGGCGCCGTTAGGGCCGAGAAGCCCCACGATCTCGCTCCGCTTGACGTCGATATTGGCGGAGTTGACGACGCGCCTGCCGCCGTATGACTTCATCAACCCCTTCGTCTCGAGTAGATGCACTTTATTTCTTTCCCTTAATGTCGCCCATGAAACTCGTATCGATACCGCCTTGCGAGCCTTCCTGGTATATGACGAGCTTCGGCCTGCCTGCCAGGCTCACCTTCTTCGTCACCGCATCGTAGGTGGCCTTCTCGCTGTACGTCATGTTCTCGCCTCTCTTTATCTTCACGTTGCCCTCGGCGACTATCTCCCTGGCCTGTTTTGTATCGGGGTCGAGATGGACCGTGATCTTATCCGCTATGATGGAACCGTCCTCGCTGTCGACACGGACGTTATTGACGAAGTTAGCGATATTCCGCTCGTAATCGAAGAGCACCTCGCCGTCGCAGGTGATGACGGTCTTCGTCTTCTTCTGGTCCGCCTCATTCTGTTTGGGATCCCCTTGCGCCGACTGGCCGGAGAAATCGACCAGGCCGCCGGTGAATCCCGATCTCGACTCGATGGTAGCCTTGACGTTCTTCTGGAGTTTCACGCTGTTCTTCGATTTGTCATAAACGCCCTGGTCGGCAGTTATGACCGCCTGTGCCTCCTCGCCGTAAGCCTTCGCCACGATGTTGTCGAGCTTCACCTCGTTCTCGTTGATAGCCTCGGCAGACTCTCCTTTGACATCCCACTTCTTCGTGCCTTTCTCGCTCAAACCTTCGAGATTGAATGAAAGCACCTTGTGCTTCACCCCATCCACGGAAGCGGCATCCTTGGCCTTGGCATCTCTCTGAGATGCCCGGCCATCTTGCGTCGAAGACGCAGGCGCTCGGGTTTGACTTATGGCGACCGACGCCTCCGGCGTCGGAGCGCCCTTCGGCGCTTCTTTTCTGGCGCAGCTGGCCGTGAATAGAAATGTGAGGGCTGCGAATAGCAACAGATACCGGCCGGTCTTCTTCATGTCATATTCCTCGTCTTATTCTGGAACTTTTATCCGCCCTGCGGGGTGGTCTTCCACCTGCGGTGCATCCAAACCCACTGTTCGGGGTATTTCCGTATGAACGACTCCAATATATCGGACCACGCCTGCGTATTGGTCACGAAATCCCTCTCTTTATCACCGGTATCGACAAGCTCCAAAGGTTTCTCCACAATGAACCTGTGATGCAGGCCTTCCCGTATGATGAAGGCCGGCACTATGGCTGCCCCTGTGGCCTTCGCCAGCGCGACCGGCCCGATCGGCGTGTAAGCGGGCCTGCCGAAAAAATTCACGAATACCCCTTCTACGGAATCTACGTCCTGGTCCGCCAGAATTCCCACTATCCTGTTCGACTTCAGGATCTTGAGAAAGGCTCGCGGCGACTGCCCGCGGTCTATTACATTGACGTCGTGGATCTTCCTCAGGGAGTTGAGGTATTCGTCGTACTTGTGGAAGTATATCTTCCGTCCGACGGCCACCCCGGGATAGCCTTTGACCCTCAGGGTCATCGCCAGGAGCTCCCAGTTGCCGAAATGGGCCGTCAGGATTATCGTGCCGCGGCCGGCCCTGAACGACTCGTCGACTATCCGGGAGTTCTCCATGCGGACATACTTGTCGATATTCGAGGAGTTTATCCGCGGGAATTTGACCATCTCGACGGCGATCATCGCCAGGTTCTCGAAGGCCTTCCGCGCTATCGAACGTATCTCGGCCTCCGTCTTCTCGTTGCCGAAAACCGATCTCAGATTCTCCAGGGCGATGCGCCTGTAGCTGCCGAGGACCTTATAGCCGATAGTGCCTATGAAGCGCGCGATCGGCAACCCTACACAGAGAGGGAGTATATAAAATTTAAAGGCCAGCGCCCGGCCCAGATAATATAGGTAATACCGCCTGTATTTGCGTTTCATCAATAGGTCCTATTAACAGCTGATTACTATATTATAATACGCTACCTTTGTCAACAAAAAGGCGCCCCGCATTTAGGCAGGGCGCCTTATAGCGACGCTTTAGACCGGCTTACAGACCCTTCTTAACCATGAATTCGATCAGGTCCACTACCCTGCATGAATACCCCCACTCGTTGTCGTACCAGGCGATGACCTTGGCGAAGTTACCGCCGATCACCTTAGTGAGCTTCGAATCGACGGTGGACGAAGCGGGGTAATGGTTGAAGTCGACCGATACGACGTCGTCAGTGGTATAATCAAGGATGCCTTTCATCCTGCCTTCCGAGGCGGCCTTGAGGGCCTTATTGATATCCTCGGCGGTCGCGTCCTTCTTCAATGCGCACGTCAGGTCCACGACGGAGACGTTCGGTATCGGCACCCTTATCGCGAAACCGTCAAGTTTGCCCTTCAGTTCCGGTATGACCAGAGCTATCGCTTTAGCGGCGCCGGTCGATGTCGGTATCATGGAGACTGCCGCCGCGCGGGCCCTGCGGGGATCCGAATGCGGCAGGTCCTGCACGCGCTGGTCGTTGGTGTAGGCGTGTATGGTCGTCATGAGGCCCTTCTCGATGCCCCACGTATCATTCAATACCTTCGCGACAGGCCCGAGGCAGTTCGTCGTGCACGACGCGTTCGAGACGACCGCGTGGTTCTTCGGGTCGTACTTATCATCATTTACGCCCATCACTATCGTGAGATCCTCACCCTCGGCCGGAGCGGATATGATGACCTTCTTGGCGCCGCCCTTGGTGATATGGTTGATAGCGCCCTTCACCTCTTTGCCCTTTTTATTGACGCCGTCGTTCTTCACGGTGAAGAGGCCGGTCGACTCGACGACTATCTCTACGCCGAGGTCCTTCCACGGCAGCTCTGCGGGATCCTTCTTCGCCAGGACCTTTATCGCTCTTCCGTTCACGACGATCGAATCCCCTTCGGCCTTCACGTTACCGCCCGGGAAACGGCCGTGGACGGAATCGTATTTCAAGAGGTCCGCCAGCATCTTCGCGTCCGTGATGTCGTTTACGGCGACGAGCTCTATATTCTTTGAATTCCTCTCAAGGATAGCGCGTCCGACCATCCTGCCTATCCTGCCAAACCCGTTGATGCCTATCTTCACCGCCATCTCTACCGCCCTCCTTATTTAGTTTCGAGCTCTGAATAAACGCAAAACTGATTTCGAGATACTATACAATAACTCCGGTTATTTTTCCACTAATTTCACGCTCAATAAATTTTTCGCGGCTATCTCAGGCGGAACGGGATTTATATAGAAGCCGCTTCCCCACTCGAATCCCGCGATCTTCGTCAATTTAGGCATGATCTCGATATGCCAGTGGTAATCTTCGCGGTCGTGGCCGTTTATCGGAGAACTGTGTATGATAAAATTGTAGGACGGGTCGCCGAGGAGCCCCTTCATCCTCGCCAGGCAGTCCCGCAACGCTTTCGCGAGGCACGAGACGCAGTCGCGCTGGAGGAGTGCAAAGTCCGACTGATGTTTCTTCGGAAGTATCCATATCTCGTAAGAGAACCTCGAGACGTAGGGGCAGAAGGCGGTGAAATATCTTCCGTCATAGATGATCCTCTCCTTCTCCATCTGCTCCTGCCGCAGCATGTCGCAGAAGACGCACCGTTCCTTGTAATCGAAATACTTGGAGGCGCCGTCTATCTCTTCCTGGACTATCTTCGGCACGATCGGCAGCGCGATCAGCTGGCTGTGCGGATGCTCAAGAGACGCCCCCGCAGACTCGCCGTAATTCTTGAAGATGAGGATATATTTGAAGCGTTTATCGCGCCTCAGGTCTATCGACCGCGCGAGGTACGCCCAGACGACCTCCTCCATCTCGGCGTAACTCAAGTCCGCCATGTCCCTGAAATGGTCGGGCGTATCTATGATCACCTCGTGGGCGCCGACGCCCGTCATCATGTCAAAGACGCCTAAGCCTTCCTTGATCAGCTCTCCCTCTATCCTGAGCGCCGGATACTTGTTGGGCAGGACCCTGACTGTCCAGCCCGGTGAGTTCGGCGGCCCGTACTTCCGGTGGGCGATGATCTCGGGCATATCATTCTCGTTGCCGTAACAGAAACGGCAGCCCTGCGGATCCTTCGGATGGGGTTCGGACTTGAAATCGGAGAGGTCCGCTATCTTGTCCAGGACCACGATATTCCACCTGCCGGTTATGGGATCGCGCCTGAGCTCGTTCATCCCGTCACCTCACTGACCGCTTTGCAGGCGTCTTCAGGCGCAAGAGGGTTTATATAGAAGGCGCTGCCCCATTCGAAACCGGCGACGCGCGTCAATATAGGTAAGAGCTCGAAGTGCCAGTGGTAGTCACGTCCTATCGTATCCCAGTAGCCTTTCTTGTGCAGATCGCGCCTGAATGGCGCGGTGTGAAGAACGAAGTTGTATGGAAAATCGCCTATCGCCTTCTTTATCTTAAGGTATACGAGCTGTGTGAGGTCGGCAAGATCGGGGACCTTCGCCCTGTCGATCCTGTAAAAATCGCATGAGTGCTCCTTCGGCAGTATCCAGGTCTCGAACGGAAAACGGGCCGCAAACGGCGCTATCGCGATGAAATGCTTCGATTCCGCCATCACGCGCTTGGCGCTCGAGAGCTCCTGTTTTATGATATCGCAATATATGCACCGGTCCTTGTACTCGTAATAGCGCTTGGCGCCGACGAGCTCCTCCTTGACCCTCTTGAGGTTCACCGGAGTGCCTATGAGCTGCATCCTCGCATGCTTTATATGGCCGCCGCCTGCGGCCTGGCCGTAGTTGCGGAAGATGAGGACGTACTTTATGCCCGGATCCTTCTCGAGGTCGACGATCCTGTCGATCGCGACGTTCATGCTCTTTGTGAACTGGTCCCTAGAGAGCTCGTATTCCTTCAGGTGCTTCGGCGTATCGATGACTATCTCATGGGCGCCGCGCGCGTTCATGAGGTCGTACATGCCGTGGCCGTGCCTGTCGAGGTTGCCCTCGATCTGCAAAAGAGGCGATATGCTCGGTATGACCCGCACCTCCCAGCCGGGGCCGTTACGAACGCTGCCCGGTTTCCGCAGGGCGTAGATCTCAGGCGGCGTCATAGACTCGTTGCCTTCGCAGAACGGGCACTTTTCTCCGCCGGGAAGGCCCTCTTCCTCGGCTGCGGGCGCCTTGAACTGGTTCGGACGTCCACCACGCTCAGTCGAGATGATAACCCACCTGCCTACGACCGGATCGCGCCTCAGTTCAGGCATCTATACGGCCCTCCCTCTCAGGAATACAAGGAAATCTGCGGGATTCACAACGCCAAGTATATTGCCGAACTCGTCCTTCACTATTATGAGGTCTCCCTTGCGCGCCTCGACCTTGTCGAGCGCTGATTTGAGCGACGTCTGGGGGCTTACCGTTATGAACCGGCGCTGCATGACCTTTGAGACGGACGAATCTAGCTCCTGCATCAGCGCATCGGGTATCTTGAAGACGACCTCCTTATTGATGCTCCGGAGCTTCTCCCTCACAAAATCGTAGAGTTTCGTTATGAGCACCCGCTTGTAGCTTATCGCGATCGGCAGAAAGGGCTTACCCTCTATGAAGTTCATGTGCGTCTCGAACGTCGACTGCCCTGTCTCCTGGTCCACAGCCAGCAGGTATCTCAAAGAGCTGTCCGGCACTTCGTCGATCTTATCCTCAGGTATCGCCGCCAGATACGCAAGCTCATAGACGTCATTCTCATCCAGATCCAGAAACGAGTACTTATCTTTTATATACATGGCGAGTTCTTTATCCTGGTCGCGGTATATATTCACATACTTTTCGAACGTATCGATGGCGTCCGCCAAGAATACGCCGAGCGCGACGTCCGCGCTGTATAGGAGCCCGCTCGTTACGATAGCCGCGTCATCCGATTGCCCCGGCCCGACGTGATGGCGTATATACATGAATTTAATGTACTTGGCGGCGCTGTGCTTAAGTTTCGCCTCATCGACTATGAGGCCGTGGGACTTGTAGTAGTTGAGCCTCTCGCCGTGCTCCTGGTGGGCGAGCATCTCGCCGTCCAGCCCCATCTCCTCCATGACCTTGGCGTTCACCAGGTAGCACCTGCCGTAGCCGATGTTTATATTGTAGAGACCTTGAGTCTTCTTTCGTATGTCCGGGTCATCGCGAAGCCCGCCGAGGTAGAGGCCTCTGAGGATATCGTGGTAGTTTACGGTGCGTTCCTTGAACTGCGGTATGCCGAGGAGCGGCCTGCCGTTGCGGGTGACGAGCTTGTCGCGGGGGTCGTCGGCGAGGACGCTGTCGACGAATTCGACTATCTCGTCTATCAGCTCCTGCCGCTTTGTCTTGACCGTTTTAGGGGAACGGCCCAACGCGCTCACGACATCGTCGATGGTGGTGTTGACGAAGAAGCGCTTATTAAACGGCCCGGCGCCGTTATGGGCGCGGCCCTCTAGCGACTGCATGAAGATGAGGTCTTCGATCCGCGGGATCGTGTAGAGCCGTTCGGAGGTCTTGAGGTTATGGAAATCCTGCTGGATGAGTTCGGCAGGGGCTATCTTCTTCGGCATAATTGGAAAAATTATAGCACAGCGTCCGCTTTACGCAAAGATTATTCGCGCGCCCCGGCAGGCGCGTCCTACCGGAAGAGGTCCCCTTTTGATATCCTGTGTCCCCGGACGAACGAATCGGCGTCAAGGACCTTCTTACCTTCCAGCTGCAGGTATCTTATGGCAACAGCGCCGGAGCCGGACTTCACGATGATGCCCTTATCCTTAATCACATCCAGGACCTCACCGGCTTCTGAAGCAGCGCTTACCGGATAGTTGCAACTTTCTATATTCAATATCTTCAGCGTCTTTCCGCCAAAATATGTATAGGCACCGGGCCATGGGATCAGGCCCCTAACCCTGCCATGGATCGCCGCGGCAGGAGCTTTCCAATCGATGAGCCCATCTTCCTTCTTCAGCTTAGGCGCATACGTCGCCTGCGCATCGTCCTGTTTTAAATAAACGGCTTTGCCCTGTTCGATCAGGTCGACGGCATCCAATATCGCCTTTGCGCCGAGCTCTGAAAGTCTTTCGCTCAAGGTTATATTGGTATCCTCGGCGCCTATAGCGGTCTGGCGCTTCAGGATGATATCGCCCTCGTCCATCCGCTCGTTCATCTTTATGACGGTGACGCCGCTTGACGCATCGCCGTTCATGATCGCCCAGTTCGTAGGCGCGGCGCCGCGGTATCTGGGAAGGAGCGACCCGTGCAGATTTATGGCGCCGTGTTTCGGTATGGAGAGGGCTTCCTTCTTCAGGATCTGGCCGAACGCTATGACGACGAAGAGGTCGGCATTCAATCCCTTCAGGTACGCGACCGACTCAAGGCTTGAGGCATCCTGCGGCTGGTAGGCTGGAATGGCGTGCGTCGCGGCGAGCACCTTAGTCACGGGAGGCGAGACCTTGAGATTCCTGCCCTTCGCCCTGTCAGGCTGAGTCACGAGCGATGTCACCTTATGGCGCGAAGCGATGAGCGCCTTCAGCGCCGGTACCGCGAATTCGGAAGTCCCGAAAAATACAATCTCCATTTACGCTCCTGCAAATTTTACCTGTCCTGCCACAACTGCAGCAAAAATTTCCCTCGGGTCCTGCCGCTCCTAAGCCTTTTTCTCTGAAGGGCTGTGTCCCGTACCCTTGCGCGTCAAGCTATGCGATGGCGCTAACCCCACCCCGTACCGCCCTTTATTGCGAAAAAGGCTTAGGAGCGTCACCCACACTTGGATTTTTGCACCACCACTATATACCAAATCACTATCTACTCGCAAAACTGACGCGTGATTCAATAAAGCCAGTCGCTTCGGCGGCACGCAAAGGTAACCGCCTTCACGCTGTGCCGAAAAATTTTACTGTAACTTCAACGTCGCCAGGCTGAAGAGCGCGAGGACGATCGCGACTATCCAGAACCGTATCGTCACCTTCGTCTCGGGCCAGCCAAGGAGCTGGAAGTGGTGGTGTATCGGCGAGCATAGGAACAGCCTCTTTTTCGTCGTCTTGAACCAAACCACCTGCAGGACGACCGAAAGCGCCTCTATGACGAATATGCCGCCCACCAGAAAGAGCAAGAGCTCCTTCTTTATGAAGATCGCTACGACGCCGAGCCCGCCGCCGAGCGCGAGAGACCCTGTATCACCCATGAAGACGTTGGCTGGAGGGGAATTGAACCACAGGAAGCCCAGCCCGGCGCCCACCATCGCCGCGCAGAATACAGTGAGCTCACCCGAGCCCTCGAGATAAAATACGTTAAGATAATCGCTTGCCTTGAAGTTGCCCGCGACGTAGCTCAGGATGGCATATGACAGTGCGGCGATTATCGTGCACCCTATCGCGAGGCCGTCGAGGCCGTCAGTGAGATTCACCGCGTTAGACGCGCTTGCCAGAACTAGCACCACGAAGAGTATGTACCATAGACCGAGATTCAGGATGAAATGCTTGGTGAACGGCACTGAAAGCTCTGTGGGTATCGGCGTAAAGCGCATCACATACAGTGCCAGCAGGACGCCCAGCGATACCTGGCCCAACAGCTTCATTCCGGCCCGCAATCCCAGGTTGCGTTTCTTCACTATCTTCACGTAATCGTCCGCGAACCCGACTGCCCCGAGCCACAGGAACGCGGCAAGCGTCAGGAGGACATACTGATTGGCAATATCGGCCCATAGGAGCGTGGAAACCGTTATGGCCAGCAGTATCAAGAGCCCGCCCATTGTGGGGGTACCCTGCTTGTGCTTATGCAGGTCGTATAGCGATTCTACGTGCTCCCTGCGTATGTGCTGGCCAAAACTTAGTCCTTTTAGCCACTTTATCACGAACGGGCCGAATATTATCGACACCAGAAAGGCCGTCAGAGCGGCCATGGCTGCCCTGAAAGTTATATATTTGAATACGTTGAACCCGAACCAGATTTCCCGTAACGGATAAAGAAAGTGATATAACATGCTATATTTTGCCTTCCGTCAATTTCTCGACGACCCTCTCCATCTTCATGCCGCGCGACCCCTTGACGAGGACGAGGTCCCCTCCCCTCACGACCTCTTTCAGGATACTCACTATCTCATCGTGCGTAGCGCAATGCCATAAGCTCTTCTCATCCATGCCCGCGCCCAATGCCGCAGACAGGGTATGCCGCGAAAGCTCGCCAAAGGTGAGCAGCCCTTCTATGCCTGCAGCGGCTATCAACTCGCCCACCATCCTGTGAAAATGCGCGCTCTTCTTTCCGAGTTCGAGCATGTCACCGGACACGATCCACCTGGCCCTTGCGGGACAGCCCTTCATCGTCTCCACGGCCGTCTTCATCGAAAGAGGGTTAGAATTATACGAATCGTTTATTATCTCTATATCGCCCGCGCTTATAAGATTGAGCCTCATCTTCATGGGCCTGTAGCCTGCGAGCGCTTTTCTGATAAGGTCATGCTCTACCTTGAACTGGGACGCCACCGCTATAGCAGCTAGAGCATTGTAAACGTTATGGACACCGAGGAGATTCAGCTCGAAACCTTCCTTGTCGTTCAAAAGGAAAGCTATGCGGTCCTTGTCCGTCGAGACGATCTCTGCGCTAAAAGCATTTGACTTCTTAAGGCCATACCGCACCACCTTCGCCCTTCTGCCCTTTATGCGCGACAGGAATTCATCGTCCCCGTTGAGTATTATAAGGCCTCTCTTTTTGTCGAGGAAATTCAAAACATCCTTCTTCTCTTCATAAACGCCTTCCAGGTCCTTCAGGAATTCGAGATGAGAAGCCCCTATGTTGGTCATGACGGCGATCGTGGGCTTCGCGATGGCGGCCAGCGCCCTTATCTCCCCCCTGTGATTTGTGCCGAGCTCGAGGACGCAGATATCGTGTTCCGGCTTCAGCTTGAGGAGCGTCTGCGGAACGCCTATATGGTTGTTCTTCGTCCCCTCGTTCTTCAGGACATTGTAATGCGTTTCAAGAATGGCGGCTATCATGTCCTTTACCGTCGTCTTGCCGTTCGATCCGGTCACGCATATCACCGGGATATCGAACTTCATCCTGTGGCAGGCAGCGATCTCCTGCAACGCCTTGGTGCCGCTTCCAACCCGTATCAGCACCTTCCCGCGGCCTGCGGCCGAAACGGTAAGTCGCTCTGCAATAGCGCCTGCCGCGCCCTTCTTCAACGCCTCTTCCGTAAAGTCGCTGCCGCTGAAATTCGGGCCGTCGAGCGCCAAAAAATACTCGCCCTTTTTGATCGCCCTCGAATCTGTACAGATCTTCGAAAGGTCGATCTGGGCATCAGGGCTGCCTGAGAGAAGCTTTCCGCCTGTTATCTTCACCATCTCTTTCACTTTCATCTTGAACCTTCTTCTCCGGTCCCCGCCCCTAATAAGGCGCATCTCCGGTATTTAGCTTTCAACATATCCCTGGCCACTTCACGGTCGTCGAACGGCAGTGTCTTGCCTTTTATTATCTGGTAAGTTTCGTGGCCTTTGCCGGCGATGACGACTATGTCGCCCTGCGATGCCGCTTCAAGCGCTTTCGCGATCGCTTCCCGCCTGTCGACAACTATATCGTAATTTGAAAATGCCCCTTCAACCCCGCCCTCGATCTCCGCGACGATATCACCCGGCTCTTCGGACCTCGGGTTGTCAGACGTTATTATGACATGGTCTGATAACCTGCACGCCACCTTGCCCATGCGCGGCCGCTTCGTCCTGTCGCGGTCCCCGCCGCATCCGAATACCGTCACGATGCGCTTCTCGGCAACCTCGCGCAGCAGGCTCAAGACATTTAAAAGCGCGTCTTCCGTATGCGCGAAATCTACGAATACCTTGAACGGCTGTCCCGCCTCTACAGCCTCAAGCCTGCCCGGCACAGCCGCCACACGGCTGACGCCTTTTAATATCGCTTCTTTCGGTATATCGAGCGCGATAGCCGCGCTTACTGCCGCCAGTATATTCGATACATTGTGCATGCCTATCAGTTTCGTATCGATCCTTAAAGAGCCTTTGGGCGTCTTGACCGTGAACAACGTACCGTTCATGGAGAGGCTGATATCCTCAGCCCTGATATCGGCGCCTCTTTTAGTGCCATACACAAGAGCCTTCTTCAAAGAACGCTTAAGAGAGGCGACCTTCTTGTCGTCGCCGTTCAATATCGCGATGCCTCCCTTTTTCAGTTTTTCAAAGAGGCGCGACTTGGCCTTGAAGTAGCTGGCCATCGTCTTGTGATAGTCGAGGTGGTCGCCTGTCAGGTTCGTGAATATCGCCGTGTCAAACAGGATCCGGTCGACCCGGCCCTGGTCGAGGGCGTGGCTCGAGACCTCCATCACCGCATAGCCTATCCCCATCTTCACCATATCGGCTAGGATCGCCTGCAACTCAAGCGCTCCGGGTGTCGTATTCTTGGCATCCAGGACCTTCTCCTTGAGCCTGTGACTTATCGTCCCTATAATGCCCGCATCTCGGCCGGATGCCTTTATTATGGCCTCCATTAGATACGTTATCGTCGTCTTGCCGTTCGTTCCGGTTATCCCTACGACCTTCAACTTGGCCGAAGGATGTCCGTAGAAGTTATCCGCTATCACAGGTATCGCGCTCCTTGTGCCGCACACCAGTATCTTCGCCACGCCTTTAGGTGCGTCGAACGCCTCCTCCGCCGCAACGGCTGAAGCCCCTCTCTTGACGGCATCGGCTATGAACTTCGACCCGTCCTGGCTGTAACCCTTCTTTGCGATGAAGAGAGCGCCTGCCGATACGTTGCGCGAATCATCCGTCACTGAACGTGCTTCCAGCCGCGCGATATCGCCTTTGGCCTTGAATCTTACACCTTTGAGGATATCTTTCAGATACATAGCTGCCTTAAATGGGCTTCAGCCCTTTAGCGTGGATATACTTCAACGATTCATCTACGACGCCCCTGAAGACCGGCGCCGATACATCGCCGCCGTAGTAGACGGGATGCGGCTCGTCCACGCTCACCGCGACGACGAGCACGGGTTTATCGGCAGGCGCGAACCCTATGAACGAGGCGATGAACTTACTGTGGGAGAACGTGCCATTTTCTATCTTCTGCGCGGTGCCGGTCTTGCCGCCGACTTTGTAATCTTCTATCCTCGCCTTCTTGCCGGTGCCGTTCTCGACAGCTCCGTTCAGGATATACCTCATGTAGACCGCCGTAGCCGGGCTCAAGACCTTACGCGTTATGACCGGCGGGAACTCTTTCACCACCTGGCCTTTTTCGTCGACTATCTCTTTCACGATGCGCGGCTTCACATAAAAACCGTTGTTTGCGATGACCGCTATGGCGCAGGCGAGCTGCATCGAAGTGACGGTGACCTCCTGCCCCATGGGTATCGCGTACATGCTGAGGCCTGACCATTTCTCGGGAGGCCTGTTTATGCCGACGACTTCACCGGGTAGGTCGACACCCGTCCTGTCGCGGAACCCGAAGGCCTGGATATACTTGAACATCTTTTCCGGCCCGAGCCGGCTGGCAGCCTTGACGGTGCCTATATTGCTCGACTTCTCGATAATCTCCTTGAATGTGAGCGTACCGTACGGATGGACATCATGGAGGGTCTTCGAGCCGTGCTTCCACTCGCCGTTTTCGCAGAAGAACGTGTCATTGATCGTCACCGCCTTCTCCTCCAAGAGCCCGCTCGCCGTGACGACCTTGAATATGCTGCCCGGTTCGAAGAAGTCGTTTATCGCCCTGTTCCTTATAGACTCCTCCTCGCGCTTGTTCATGTTATTCAGGTCGAAATTCGGGAGGTTGGCCAGCGCGAGTATCGCGCCGGTGCGCGGGTCCATCACCACTATGGAGCCGGCCTTCGCGTTGTGTTTCTTGCACGCCTTTTGAAGCTCTCTTTCGGCGATGCTCTGGATCACCTCGTCTATCGTAAGCACCAGGTTGAGCCCGTTCTTAGCCGGCAGGAACTCGTCCTGGTAAGACTCCAGGAGCTTTCTCTTCGCATCCTGCGTGGAGATGAGCCATCCGCTCTCGCCCTTCAGATATTTGTTGTACTTCAGCTCCACGCCCTCCAGGCCGTTATTATCGATATCTATGGTGCCGATGACATGGCAGGCCAGCGTAGCGTCGGGGTAGACCCTCTTGGATTCCCCGACGATCTCTATGCCCTCTATCTTCAATTTCTTTATCTTTGCGGATTCCTCCGGCGACATCTTGCGCTTTATCCATACGAATCCTTTGTCGCGCGAGATCCTTTCAAGCACGAAATCTTCTCCAAGATTCAATATGCCTGCAAGGATCCTGGCTGTCTGGGCCTTGTCTTTGATAACGCGGGGATTAACGAATACGGAATCTGTGTTGAGGCTTACGGCGAGCACCTGCATATTCCTGTCGAATATAGTGCCGCGTTTCGGGGGCATTTCTGTGGAGACTATATGCTGTTCATTGGCTATCTTATAATAAAAATTATGACGTAATGCTTGGATATAAAAGAGGCGGAGCAATAGAATGGTTAGGGATAGGAGAAAAAAAAGAAAGATGGCTAATTGCCGGGCCCTGGATATTCCGCTGTGCACGAGTTGAAAAAATCCTTACGCTGCAAACTCGAAAATGCTTTTATCCTTCGGACCTTCTGAATGTTTACGCCGAAGGGTTATCATCAGCTCTTGGTCTGTGCCTCTGCCCTGGGGCTGAAGATCTCCAGTATACCGAATATGTTGAACGGCTTTTCGATCCCGATCGTCCGAATGCTTCCTGCCGTCCTTTTACTATTAGCTGTTGCCGCACGGACGATATTGCCCGGCCTGGGAAAAGCTATATCGATCTTCTTTGCAAGCAGGATCTGTTCCAAGCGAGAAGGATCTTCTAGGTTTTCAATATTATAACCCAGCCCTTCATTGCGGTCAAGCATATCCTTGAGCTTCTTCTCTTTGCACCCTATGACATAGCTGAGCTTCACCAGCTCGACCTGCTGATGGACGTAGACGAGAGCAACTAGCGTCACGAACGCTATAAATGCTGCCGTTCTGAATACTCTCATGTTACACTGCACCTTTCTGCTACCCTTAGACGCGCGCTTCTGGAACGTGGATTTGAAGCCGCCTCTTCATCCGACGGCCTTAATGGCTTCTTAGTCATGATCTTTAATACACCCAGAGAGGAAAAACCCTTGAAGAGGTTTTTGACTATCCTGTCCTCAAGGGAATGGAAGGATATGACGCATATCCTCGCGCCCGGATTGAGCCAGGAGACCGCTTTCTTCACGCCCTCTTCAAGGGCGCCCAGCTCATCGTTCACGACGATCCTGATCGCCTGGAACGTCCTGGTCGCGGGATCTATCCTCATGTATCCGCGCCGGCCGCCTATGGCCCTGTATATGACGGCTTTGAGTTCGGCCGTCGTCTCTATCGGCTTCTTCGAGCGCTCCTCAACGATGCGCCTTGCGATACGACGGTGGAAACGCTCCTCCCCGAAATTCTTTATTATCTCCGAGAGTTCTTCCTCTCTACACCGGTTTACTATATCGTATGCCGACTTCCGGAGGCGCTCATCCATCCGCATGTCGAGCGGGCCGTCCTGCTGTATGCTAAATCCCCTCGAGGCATCCTCGAGATGGTATGACGATAGGCCGACATCGAACAGGGCCGCGTCAAGACCCTTTATCCCCTCTTTTGAAAGAACGGTGTCCAGATCCCTGAAATTCTCATGCGCTACTCTGAGGGAGGGCTCAAATTCCTTGAGCCGCTCCCTCGATATATTGACGGCCGATGCGTCAGCATCAAGGCCGATGAGTAGTCCGCCGGGCTTGATCCTCTTAAGGATCTCAATGGCATGGCCACCGCCGCCGATGGTCGCGTCCAATGCTCTGTCGCCCGGCTTTAGGTTTAAGAAACGGATCACCTCATCAAGCATCACCGGCTGGTGCATATAAATATTGATCCGCCAAAACTAAAAGATCTTTGCTGCGAGATGCGGCCTGGTGGTGGTAATGAACTTTTTCCACACATAGCCGTCTAAACCCAGGTCATATGGATTAGTGCAGTTGAGCGCCCGTATCTTCTTGAAGCGTTCTATGAGCGTATCGACGCTCACATCACACATATCGTCCTTTATCCGACGTACGCGCTTATCCACCATCTTATCCTCCCTCTTGCATCATTAACTTCTCGGCGATCTCCTCAAATGACTCTTTCGCGCTGCTGTAATAATTCTGCCAGGCGTCTTTTGACCATACCTCGATCCTGTTGGAGACGCCGATGATCATCACATCCCTCTTGATAACCGCATAATCTTTGAGATATTTCGGGATGAGGATCCTGCCCTGCCTGTCGCATTCCATCTGGGTCGCGCCGGCAAAGTATATCCTGTTGAACTTTCTCGATTCCGCCTTCGTGAATGATATCGATTTGAACTTCGACTCCTGGGTTTTCCACTCGCTCTCCGTAAATACGAAAAGGCACTTATCGAGGCCCCTCGTGATGTACAGCTTTTCGATGTCGTACTCTTTGAAGGACTCTCTGAATTTTGATGGGATTATGAGCCGGCCTTTCTTGTCTATCGTATGCTCATATTCGCCGTAGAACATCCTGGGCCTTCCTCCCTTTTAACCCACTTTGCACCACTTCATGGATAAAGTATACACTACGCCACCCCCATTGTCAAGAAAAGAGGTGATGAAAAATTTCCTAAGGGTGGCTGGCTGGAAACCTGAGGTCCGGGCATTGAGCGGGACGTCTCCGCCTTCGCACTCCGTGCTGCGGCGGATCCGCCGATAATTGTGGCGGAAAAAGCCTCGAGCGGCTTTTGTAGAGCGAAGCCCGGCCTCGCTGGGGCCGGGCAAGCGGTCCCGCGAGATGCCCGGGCCTCAGGTAAAACAAAAGGGGTGATAGAAATTTTTCTATCACCCCTAATAGATCGCAGGCCTGTAAGCCGAGTTCTGTCTTGCTTCGCCCCTGCAAGCAAGGGCGAAGCGAGGCGTTCATCTATCTAGCCGCCGGATCGCTCCGGCGGTCAAGCGACCTTACCCGTTCCGATACTGACGTTTTTCCAGTAGGAGCGAGCAGCTCCTGGATCGGAACCTATTTGGTCTTGCTCCGCGTAGAGATTGCCTCGTTTCACCCTACTCCGCTGCTACAATCAAACCGTGTGAAGCTTCGTAGGGCAAGCCCTTTTACGGGACCTTGGTGCTACGAAGCTTCATCCGGTATTACTGTAGCAGCGGAGTAGACTCGTCTCTGTGGCTCTTATCCCGGGCCAGAGGCCCGGGATGGTCGGGCTTTTCAGAGAAAAGCCCAGACCTATCCTCGTCTTTCGACGGGCGGCCGTTAGCCGCTACGCTGCTCTTTGGAGCTCGGACTTTCCTCCCCGCCAGTAAACCGGCGGAGCGAACGCCCAGCCTGCGAAAATCTGGTGTCTGACTCAGGATTTTCGCGTCCCGAGCCCTGCTATGCAGGGCGAGGGACTGCGACAACTTTATTAAAACAAGCCTGCGAGGTTTATCGCCCTGTTCACAAGCCTATCCGCTTCCTTATTCTTCTCGCGAGCGATATGTTTTATCTCAAAGGACTTAAATCGTTTCAGCATGCCGAGCGCCTTTTCGAAGAGCGCTTTCATATTCTCGTCTTTAACCCTATACTCTCCGCTGAGCTGTTTTGCGAGAAGTTCACTGTCCATGTATATAACGACCTCATCGGCATCCAGGGCAGCGGCCTCTTCCAGTCCGCATACGAGAGCGCTGTATTCCGCGATGTTGTTCGTCGCCTCGCCTATATATTTACAGGCCTCTTTTATCTTCTTGCGCTTCGCGTCGAGTATGATGACGCCGATGCCTGACGGGCCCGGATTTCCACGGCTGCCGCCATCGGTATACAGAAGCAGCTTCTTATTCTTCAATGTAGAGTATCCTCGCGCAGTTCTCGCAGAATATCAGAGCGTTATTCATCTTTATCTCGTTTATCACCTGCGGCGGCATTATCCTGAAGCAGCCCTGGCAGGAATCGTTGGCGACCGGCACGACCGCCAGACCTCCCTTACTTGCCACGATCCTCTCGTATTTAGGAAGGAGCGTACCGTCCACTTTACCAGCCAGCGCCGCCCTCTGCGTCTTAAGGCCATCGAGTTCGGCCTTGGCTCGGCCGGCCTCTTCGCTCAGCTTCTTCTTCTCCTCGCCAAGGAAAGCTTCCTCTTTCTTCAGGAACTCCTTCTCCTGCGAGATCTTCTTATTCTCCGCATCGATCAGGTCGAAGAGTTTGATAATATCTTCCTCTATGATGGAGCCGTCGGCCTTGGCCCTCGCGATCTCTTCCTGGAACGCGGAATATTCCTTGTTGGTCTTGACCTGGTACATCTGCGTCTGGAATTTCTTTATCGCGTCTTCTTTGGCCTGGAGGTCCCCCTCCCTCTCTTTACGTTTCACCTGTAGCGTCTTTACGCCATCCTCGAGGCTCTTCAGGTTTGCGGTCTTATCTTTAAAGTGGTCCTCCATCTCCTTTATCTTGCGGGGGATAGATTCGAGGTCCTCTTCCAGTTTGAATATCTGCGTATCGAACCCCTGCAGCTCCACCAGCAGCTTTATCTGTTCTTCGAAATTTATTGCCAACATATGCCGCCTTTTTGAAATGGTGGGCCCGCAAGGATTTGGCCCTGCAATGGCCCTGAACATCAACCTCCTTTTTTGGAGGAGGAATATTAAGGAGGAACCTTTTTTCTAAAAAGGTTTCTCCTTAAAACGATTT
>Ga0315276_10000685_pt1 | contig 29316 bp, 26 predicted proteins | sample YL17G05_0_MG_FD_204542 | JGI IMG/M metagenome (GOLD analysis project Ga0315276, IMG submission 204542) | Sediment microbial communities from Yellowstone Lake, YNP, Wyoming, USA - YL17G05_0 | ecosystem: Environmental > Aquatic > Freshwater > Lake > Sediment | place: USA: Wyoming | collected... | reverse complement strand
CGAGCCCGTCGTCCGGAAAGCGGAGCGGGTAGTACGCCGCTCTGCTCTCGTCCTGCGGCCGCGCCGAGAGCGTCCCCGCCTCCTCGCCCTCGAGTGCCTCGAGGAGGAGTTCCGGAAAGACGGCATTTGCTCTCTCGTTCAGCTCGGCGATCGTCTCGTCGAGGCCAACCTGAAGTGTGCGTTCGAGCACGATGTCGCCGGTGTCCACTCCGAGGTCGACACGGATGACGGTCAGCGTCACCTCCCTCTCGCCGTTGATCAGCGCCCAGTTGAGGGGCGACGAGCCGCGGTATTCGGGCAGCTTGCCGCCGTGGAGGTTGAGGCAGCCACGAGGCGCGAGCTCGAGGAACTCCCGGCGAACGATCTGACCGTAGCCGGCGAGCGCCACCACATCCGGCCCAAGGGCGCGGAGAGCCGCGGTCGACTCGCGCGAGTTTACGTCGACCGGCGCGACCAGAGGCAGGCCTGCGCTGCGGCCGGCCGCTGCAAAGGTCTCGGGCGCCGGTTCGCCGGAGAACGGATGGGCGAGCACGCCGACAACCTCGTGCCCGGAGTCGAGCACCGCCTTCAGGCAGGCGACTCCGCGACGCTTGTTTCCACCGAGCAGGACCCTCACGTAGGCGTTCCGACGCCGGCGGCGTGACCACTCGCGACAAGATCCGCATACCACCGGATGTAGTCCGGCAGGCCGATCTCGATCGGGTGCCCAGGCTGGTACCCGAGCAGCTCGCGTGCCTTCGCCACGCTGAGCGTGCCGCGCTCCGGCATGAGCCGATCGCGCTCCGTACGCTGGATCTCCACGTTCGGGAAGTGCTCGCGCACGATCTCTGCGACCTCGGCGATCGAGCGCCCTTCTCCATACGTGAGGTTGAATGCCTGGTTGCGCGCAGCGGGGTGGTCGATCACGGCGATGAGGCCTGAGACGAGGTCGTCGATGTAGGTGAAGTCGAGGCGGTCGGAGCCGTCACCCTCGAGGCGGAGCGGCAGCCCCTCCAGCGCGTTCTCGATGAACACCTGCCCCACCCTGCGGCTGACGCAGCGGGGCCCGTACAGCGCGGAGGGCCGGACAATCGTGTACGGGAGGTCGAAGACCTGGTGGTATCCGATCACGATCTTCTCGCCGGCGACCTTGAGCGCCCCGTAGATGCCGATCGGGTCGAGCGGGTGCTCCTCGTCGGCCTCGGCGCCCTGGAAGTTCCCATAGACCATGCTCGAGGAGAGAAAGACGAAGTGCGGCAGGCTCTCGCGTGCCCAGTCGAGCGCGTTCTCGAGCGTCCGCAGGCTGTGGTCGAATGTGCTGTACGGATCCTTGTTCGACTGCCCGGCGTGTGAGACCGCGGCGGCCTGCACGATCACATCCGGCTCGATCTCCCCGAGGAGGCGCGAGAGCGCGCCGTAGTCGCGCGCATCCTGCACGTGAAGCGGGATGTGCGCCGCCCGCAGCAGGTCGAGCCGCTGGTTCAGCATCCGGAGGTAGAGGTCGCGGTTCCGGTCCGGCACGGCCGAGGTGATCGAGAGGATGTTGTTGACCTGGAGGCCGTCGATCACCTCCACATCGGCTCCCGCCGCGGCCAGGGCAACGGCGAGGTGGTGGCCGATGAAGCCGGCACCGCCGATGATCGCGACCGAGCGGCCTGCAACGGACGAGGTCACGCGCGGCCCTCGGTGAACACGCGTGCGGCATGGGCTGCGACGTACTCGGCGTCCTCGGGCTCGAGGTGTGGCCCGACCGGCAGGGCGATCGAGCGGTCGCTGATCGCCTCGCTGTTCGGAAATCGCGCCGGATCGTAGCCGTACTTCTCCCGGTAGTAGGTCATGCGCGGGACCGGCTGCGGGTAGTAGACGCTGGTGCCGACGCCGACGGCGGCGAGGTCGGCGATGAGGCCCGCGCGCAGGGCGGCCAGCTCCTCGTCGAGCACGACCGTAAGGCAGTAGTGGCTGTTTTCCGCGCGGGGGTCGGTCGCGTCGAGGACGCGCACCCCTTGAACCTCCGCGAGGGCGTCCTTGAGGATTCCGAAGTTCGCCCGGCGTCGAGCTAGGTTCTCGTCCACACGCGAGAGCTGGACGCGGCCGAGCGCCGCCTGGATCTCGCTCATGCGGAAGTTGTGGCCGAGCATCGGCACGTCGTACATCCCGGGGATCGCGCGCTCGTCGTGGCGCCTGTCGACGCCGAGCGCGCGCAGGCGGGCGATGTGCGTCACGAGCTCCTCCCGGCGGGAGACGAACATGCCGCCCTCCGCGGTCGTGAGATGCTTGACGGGGTAGAACGAGAAGCACCCCGCGTCGCCGAACAGGCCGACGTGCCGCCCGTCGAAGCGCGCACCGACGGCGAGTGCGCAGTCTTCGACGACGTGAAGGCCGCGCGAGTCCGCGAGCTCGACGATCTCGGGCATGCCGCAGGGAATGCCGACGAAGTGGACGACCGACACGGCGCGCGTGCGCTGGCCCAGGTGCGGCTCGATGAGCTCCGCGGTGAGGTTCCCGGTCGCGGGGTCGCAGTCGACGAACACCGGCGTCGCGCCGACCCACTCGACTGCGTGTGCCGTGGCGGCGTGGGTCTGCGCCGGGACGATCACCTCGTCGCCGGGCCCGATACCGAGCCCGAGGTACGCCAGGTGAAGGCCGGTCGTGCATGAGCTAACCGTCGAGCAGTGCGCGCCCTTGCCGAGGAACCCGGCGAACTCGGATTCGAACGCGGCGCATTCGGGGCCGTGCGTGAGGATGTGCCCGCGGAGGACGCGATCGACAGCGGCGCGCTCCTCATCGCCGATCCACGGGCGCCCGAACGGGATCTCGCGTGTCCCATCAGGAGCAGTACTCGATGTCAACCCTTCTCCTCTCTTCGAGTGCCCGGTCGGCGGCCGCGCAAGCGGCTATTAAAGCGAACTCGTGCTCAACCTCCGGGATCGGGTCCGCCCCTTCGAGGATAGCCTCGATGAAGCCGGGGATGAGTACGCCCTTGTCCGGCGGCAGTGCGGCGAGGTCGAGCCGGGCCGGTGCCCGCGACGGATCGCGGCTCTCGTGCAGGCGCGGCCCCTGGTCGTCGTACGTGACGGTCGCCTCGGTGCCGAAAACGCGCACGACGTGCTGGTGCGGCTGCACGCAGCCGAAGTTCGCGCTGATTCGACCGACGAGTCCCGACTCGAACTCGTAGGTGGCGGCGACGTAGTCGGCGTACTGGAAGGCCGTGCCCTGCGTGGAGATCCGGTTCCCGACAGCTGTGACCGAGTGAGGGCGCTGGCCGGTGATCCGGAGCATCAGGTCGACGAGGTGGATGCCGCCGCCGAGCAAGACCGAGTAAGCCTCGACGTCCCTGCGCCAGCCGTGCGTGATCTTGTGCAGCCGGCCGTAGAGGTAGTCGCCGTCGAAGGCGTAGACGCTGCCGAGCGCGCACGCGGCAACTTGCTCGCGCACCCATCGGTAGAGCGGAGCCGCTCGCAGCACGAGGTTCGAGCCGAGGTGGAGGCTGGGGTGCGCGAGGCGTGCCTCTTGCAGTGCGACGAGCTCGTCCAGGGAGCGGCAGAGCGGCTTTTCGACGAAGACGTGCTTGCCGGCGCGGAGCGCGGCGAGCGCCTGGCCGAAGTGCGCGTCGTCGGGCGACGCCAGCGAAACCACCGCGACTTCGGGGTCGGCGAGCAGATCCTCGTAGGCCGGCGCGACACGCCCCGCGCCGAGCTCGGCGGCGAGCCGTTGGGCACGCTCCATGTCCGGGTCGTAGAGCACGCGCAGGTCGCAACCGGATGCCAGGTAGGCGCGAGCGTGTGCCTCCCCGACTCCGAGGCCGACCACCGCGACGCCGAGCCCGCTCACACCCCCGCCTCCAGCCGCTTCAGGTCCTCGACCGTGTCGACGACCAGGCTGCGGCCGACGGGCGCCGGATCGCCGGACTCGACGTTTCGGATCCGGTAGCGCTCGGGGTGCAGGTAGAGGAACCGCGTCACGTGCTCGCGGTCCTCGGCGGTCAGCTCCGGGCCGTCGAGGCCGAGCAGCACCGCCTCGCGGACGAGCTCGACGTTCTGGCCCTTCGCGAACGTGCGCGGCGACGTCGTCGTGACGACATCCACATCGTCGCCCGCAGCGTCGAGCACGAGGCGGATCACTTCCGGGTCGAGCAGCGGGCTGTCGGCGCAGACCCTCAGCACCCAGTCGCACGGGTAGGCGTCGAGGCAAGCCTGGAAGCGGCCGAGCACATCGTCGAGCGCCCCGCGAAACACCGGCACACCGAGGCCCTTGAGATAGGCGGCGAGCGGGTCGTCGGACGGCTCGGCGCTCGTCGCGACGACGACCTTGTCGGCGCCGAGCGCCTCCCCGACCGCGCGCACCACGTGCAGCACGATCGGGTCGCCGCGGAACGGCGCGAGCACCTTGCCGGGGAAGCGGCTCGAGCTCATCCGCGCCTGGATGATCGCGCGGACCGCGAGGCGCGCGGCAGCTATCGGGGAACCGCCGTCGGGGCCTCGGCAGCGTGCGCGGGTCGCTCGTAGAGCGGCAGCGTCTTGGTGAGCAGAGAGCGCGGGTTGTAGACGCTGAGGCGCACACCGTCCTTTGCCAGGTGCTCCGCCCAGGCGCCCATCAGCTCGACCACGCCCGTACGGGCGGTGTTGTGCACCTCGTCGTAGCGGATGTCGCGCACGTTGTTGACCTCGGCCGGCACGAGCCTGGCGGTCGCCTTGTCGTGCGCGAGCGTCTTGTCGGGGTCGAGCCAGAAGTAGCGCGAGTCGTACAGGTCGACGCCGACGAGCACGATCTCGTTCCAGCCCATGCAGTACGCGCAGTGCACAGCGTCGGTCAGGGTCCCTCCCTGGTGCTCGATCCCGTCGTGGAACGAGCGCCCCGGCAGGTCCGAGGTTCGAGACGTCTTGTAACGGAACACGCGCGCCCCCTCGGGCAGAAAGCCGTAGCCGACGAGCTGGTTCGTGAACTGGGCAAGGTACTCGCCTTGGAGGAGATAGATGGTGTCGTCGAGCAGAGGCGTCGTGCGCAGCGCCTCGCCGACCTCCTCGGCGTACGGCCGCCAGCGCAGCTCGCCGTACACGCCGCCGCGCAGGATGTAGAAGCGAACGGGAACCCAGCGCTGGTTGTAGAAGGCGTTGAAGCCGAACGTGTCGTGCTCGCCGAAGTGGTCCCACTCCTCGGGTGTGAGGTCGTTCAGTGAATAGCCCGAGCCGAAGATGAAGACGATGTTGGAGGAGCGCGCCGCACACAGCTCTTCCTCACCCACGGTGTGGTAGCGGCGGCGGGCGAGACGGTCGCGGGCCCAGGCGGCGGCGAGCATCCGGTTCCAGCGGAGGAAGTCCCGGGGCCCAAAGGAACCGAACTGCTCACGCTCAACCCCGAGGAGGTACCGCTGGCGCGGTGTCAAGAGGTGTGCCAACCGCACGGGTCGATTGTAGAGGCTAGATTGGGCCGCGATGAGGAAGCTCCGTCGGGCTCCGGGCGCTGTGGTGAGACGAATGCGCGGCCGGCTAGGAACGCCGCCGGGGCTCGATCAGCCTGCGGCCGTCTTCTCACGTGACGGGCGGCGCCCGGTCCGCCTCTTCGCCGGTTACCGGGACGTGCTCAAACGGAGCTGGCGACTGTACTGGTGGCAGACGCGTGTCCTCCTCGGTCTACGGTTGCGCACAACGCTGGCTCCGGAGCTCGAGGAGCTCGCGCGGGAGCTACTCGAGGCACGGGCGCTCCCCTACCCCGTGGAAGAGCTCACGAGCGCTCTCGGGTCGCTCGCCCACCGCTATCCCGCGGAGGTCGTCTCCACGGGGGAGAACGGCGCTTTCGAGCTGCGGGCCGATGGGGACGCCGTCGCTCGCACCTGCGCGCTCTACGAGCGCAACGCCTGTGTCGTCGTCGAGGCTCTGCAGCCGCACGGCTTCGAGCTGATCGGGAGCCGGGTGCTGGAGATCGGCACGTCTACGGGGGCGATACCGCACGCGCTCGCCGCGCTCGGTGCGGAGGCGACCGGCGTCGACCTGCACATCCAGCGTGCCGCGCCGGGGACGGAGCTCGCCTTGCTGCGCGAGCTGCTGGCGAACGGGCGGCCGGTGGCGCTCCTCGAGGGCGACGCTGCGCAGCTTGCATTCGACGACGGTAGCTTCGACCTCGTCTGCAGCTTCTCCACGATCGAGCACCTTGTCGACACGCCGGCGGTGCTGCGGGAGACGCGCCGCGTCCTACGTCCCGGCGGGTTTGCCTACCACACGGTGCACGCCTGGTTCGGGCCGACGGGCGGGCACAGCCTGTGCTCGCTCGACTTCCCCTGGGGGCACGCTCGTCTGGCCGGGCCCGAGCTCGAGCGCTACCTCCGTGAGCTGCGACCCCATGAGGCCGTCGAGGCGCTCGCGTTCTACGAGACAGGCTTCCAGCGGCCGCGCCTGACCCTTGCAGAGAGCGCGCGCGCGGTGCGTGAGGCCGGCTTCGAGGTGTTGGCCTGGCATCGCTCGGCCACCGACTCGAGGTACGGCAGGCTTGTCCGGCGCGCCCTGGGCGAGGTGCGTGAGGTCACGCCGACGGCGACCGGGGAGGACCTCCTGACCGACGGGTTCACAGCGATCCTGCGGGCGGCGTGAGGAGGATCTCGGGGCTGGTCTTCGATCATGACCGCGCGGTCGGCGCCGCGGACGACGAGCCCGCGCGCGCGATTTGTGGCCGTCGGTGGCACTGAGGCGTCGGGACGAGCCGGTAGTCTCTGGCGAGTGAGCGAGCCGACGACACCGGCGCACGACGTCGAGCGCGAGTCGCCCGCGGGCCCGGCGGAAGCGCGCTACCTCACGCTGCCGGAGCTCTCGCCATATCTGAGCGCCGAACGCTACGAGCACCCAAAGGAGCTCTTCCGGCACGTGGTGCGGCGGCTGCACGAGCTCACGGAACCCGGGCGGGCCTACCGCTACGCCGACATTGCCTGCGCGAACGGCGAGTTCCTGTACTACCTGCAGAGCGAGTTCCCGCACTGGCAGCTGCACGGGTTCGACTACGAGCCGGCGTTCCTCGACGTCGCACGGGCGCAGCCTTCCCTGGAGGCTGTTCGATTCGAGCTCGTCGACCTGTTCGAGATCGACGAGACGCATCCGTACGACATCGTGAGTCTGCTCGGGGTCATGTCGACGTTCCAGGACCCCGAGCCCGTCCTGGCCAAGCTGCTCGCCCTCTGTGCGTCGAGCGGCCTGATCTTCATCGACGGGTACTTCAACGAGTACGACGTCGAGGTTCGGTCGGTCTACTCTGACAACTCGACCCCAGAGGGCCGGGGGAAATGGCGCGTCGACTGGACGCAACACACGCAAGCGAAGATCGGCGAGTACCTCGAGCCGTTGTGTCAAAGCGTCGAGTTCGAGGAGGTCGTGATGGGCGTCGAACTCCCGCGTGACCCGGCGAAACCGCATATCGATGCGTGGACGTTCCGCGACGCTGACGGGAAGATCATCATCACGAACGGCACCCGCTTCATGCTCAACGACGTGATGTTGACCGTGCGCCGGTAGCGCGGAGGCGGTCGTGAGGATCACCTTCCTCGCGGGCGGGGCCGTGGATCGCACGCTCGACTACCAGCGGTACTACCTGCTCGGACTCGAGCGCATGGCCCGGCTCCGCTTCGCGGACTTGCCCACAATCCTCCGCTTCGTCCCGGGCGTGGATGCGAAGGTTCGTGTCGCCCGCCGGCTCGACGGCTCCCGGCTCGTGGGCGGCGCTCATGACTCGGGTCATGTCCGCCGTTACCTCGCCGAGCAGGGGGGACGGATGCTCCGCTTCGCGATCGATGCCCGGGACAACCACGCCGTACTCGACCCTGACGTGTGCGAGTGGAGCGACGTCTACTTCAAGGCCAACCGTTGGCCGGCCGAGGCGTACGACGCGAAGGTCGTGCCGATCGTGAACGGCAACGGTCTACTGGATTGGTCGCGGATCAAGCGGCTGCGCGCCTTCCGTGGCCGTGACAGGGACGTCGACATCGTCTTCGTCTCGCGGATCTGGGGCGGGCGTGAGCACAACGTCCGGCTGTTCGAGGAGCTCGCGCGGCTCGACGTGCGCAGTGACCTGCATGCAATCCTCCCGCACGGCGCCGACCCGGATGAGGACCGGGCGATAGAAGCCCGGCTCGAACGCGCCGGAGTCACGTGCAACTACGACACGGTTCCGCCGCACGAGCTGTGGGACAGGCTCTCCCGGGCCCGGATCGTCGTCTTCCGGTCGGGGATGCACCTCTGCATCCCGTGGCGGATGATCGACCTGCTCGCGATGGGCGCCTGCATCCTGTTCGACGCGCCGCCTCTGTCGCAGTGGCCCGAGCCGCTCGAATCCGGTGTCCACTACGCCGAGATGGGGATCGAGCGGGCGCCCGTTGGGTCTCCCGCCGAGGCCGAGTACGGCAAGGTCGCGGGCGCCGTGGGGCGGCTGCTCGACGACGAGGCAGAGGCCGAGAGGCTGCGCGCAGCCGCGGCAGCGTACTTCGACGCGTACGCAGCTCCGGAGCGCGTCGCCGAGTACGTTCTGGGGGCGCTTAGAACCCACAAAACCTTCACAGACCTTGGCTAGCATCGTTGCATCGTGACTGCGATCCTGGGGCTCAACGCCTTCCACGGTGACGCGGCCGCAGCTCTCGTCGTCGACGGCGAGCTCGTCGCCGCCGCCGAGGAGGAGCGTTTCAACCGCGTCAAGCACTGCGCTGGCTTCCCGGCGCTCGCCGCAGCGTGGTGTCTCGCGGACGCCGGCCTGAAGCCCGAGCAGCTCGACCACGTCGCCGTCTCGCGCGACCCGAAGGCGAACCTGGGCCAGAAGCTGCTACGCACGATCCGCCACGGCGCGAGCGCCCGCTACCTCAAGGCGCGCCTCGAGAACGCCGCCAAGGTACGCGACGTCCGCACCGCGCTCGCGCAGGGGCTCGGGATCGAGCCTGACGTCCTCACGGCGCGCTTCCACAACGTCGAGCACCACCAGACCCACGTCGCGAGCGCGTTCTTCGTCTCGCCGTTCGAGGACGCGGCGATCCTCTCGATCGACGGCTTCGGCGACTTCGCCTCGACGATGCTCGCCGAGGGGCACGGGAACCAGTTCAAGGTGCTCGAGCGCGTGCTCTACCCGCATTCGCTCGGGATCTTCTACACAGCGGTCACGCAGTGGCTCGGCTTCCCGCACTACGGCGACGAGGGCAAGGTGATGGGCCTCGCTCCCTACGGCGAGCCCCGCTACCTCAACAAGATGCACGAGCTCGTCAAGCTCGACGGGCCCATGTTCGAGCTCGGCCTCGACTACTTCCTGCACGACAAGGAGGGCGTCGACATGACCTGGGACGAGGGCTCGCCGACGATCGGCCGCATCTTCTCCGACCGGATGATCGAGACCTTCGGCCCTGCCCGCGCCCCCGAAGAGCCGCTGACCGCCCACCACAACGACGTCGCCGCCTCGCTGCAGACGATGCTCGAGGAGGCCTATCTCCACGTCCTGCGCACCCTCTGGGAGCGGACGCAGCTCCCGAACCTCTGCCTCGCGGGCGGCGTCGCCCTGAATGCGGTCGTGAACGGGCGCATCCTCCCCGAGACGCCGTTCGAGCAGCTCTACGTCCAGCCCGCGGCGGGCGACTCGGGCACCGCGGTCGGCGCGGCCTACTACGTGTGGAACCAGGAGCTCGGCGGCCCGCGCGGCTTCGTGATGGAGCACGCTTACACCGGGCCGGGCTACGACGAGGCCGAGATCGAGGCCGCGATTGCAGCGTCGGGCTTCCCGAGCGAGCGGCTCGACGACGACGAGCTCTTCCCGCAGGTGGCCGAGCGGATCGCCGACGGCGACGTGGTCGGCTGGTTCCAGGGCCGGATGGAGTTCGGCCCGCGCGCGCTCGGCAACCGCTCGATCGTGACCGACCCGCGCCGCTCCGACATGAAGGACATCCTCAACGCCCGGATCAAGCACCGCGAGCCGTTCCGTCCCTTCGCGCCGTCGATCCTCGCCGGCAGCTGCAGCGAGTGGTACGACCAGGACTACCCTTCGCCGTTCATGGTGCTCGTCTACAACACGCTCGAGAGCAAGCGCGAGCAGGTGCCGGCGGTCGACCACGTGGACGGCACCGGGCGCGTGCAGACGGTCGAGGAGCGGGTCAACCCGCGCTACTTCCGGCTCATCTCCGAGTTCGAGAAGCGGACCGGGGTGCCGATCGTGCTCAACACCTCTTTCAACGAGAACGAGCCGATCGTGATGACGCCCACCGAGGCGCTCGACACCTTCGCCAAGACGAAGATGGACCTGCTCGTGCTCGACAACCACATGGTGAGGCGCTCTTGAGCACGACCGTGACTCCAGACCCTCGTGACCCGGCTCAGCGGGTCTTCCGCGTCAAGCCGTCGCGGCCGTTCTTCTCCCTCGACATCCGCGAGCTCCTCCGGTATCACGAGCTCCTCTACGTCCTCGTCTGGCGAGACGTCAGGGTGCGCTACAAGCAGACGGCTCTCGGCGTGCTCTGGGCCGTGATCCAGCCGTTGGCGGCGATGGTGATCTTCAGCATCATCTTCGGTCACCTTGCGGGGATCCAGAGCCCATACGGCGTTCCATACCCGCTCTTCGTGTTTACGGGCCTGCTCCCGTGGCAGTACTTCGCCGCCTGCCTATCGTCGAGCACGCAGTCCGTCGTCGGAAATGCCAACCTCGTCACGAAGGTCTATTTCCCGCGGCTGATCGTTCCGCTCGCGGCGGTCTGCTCCCCGGTGATCGACTTCCTCTGCGCCTTCTGCGTGCTGCTCGGGCTGTTCGTCTTCTACAGCTACCCGCCACACTGGCATGCGATCGCGATCCCGGTGTTCCTCGGCATGGCGCTCTTGACCGCGTTCGGGGTCGGCCTGTGGCTCTCGGCGCTCAACACGCGCTATCGCGACATCCCGTACCTGCTCCCGTTCATCACGCAGATCTGGTTCTTCCTCACCCCGGTGATCTATCCGGTCACCATGGTGCCGCAGCGCTGGCACTGGGTCATCGCGCTGAACCCGATGTCCGGGGTCGTCGACGGCTTCCGGTGGGCCGTCCTAGGGAAAGGGCTTCCGCACTACGGCGTCTACGCTCTGAGCGCGCTCGTCGGTGTCTGTCTGACTACGAGTGGGCTGTGGTACTTCAAGCGCGCCGAGCGGACGTTTGCGGACGTGATCTAGGCGATGGCGGACTTCGCGATCAGGGCGGTTGGACTGTCGAAGCAGTATCGGATCGGCCAGCTTCTTCGGCGCCACGACACGCTGCGCGACCAGATCTCCAGTGCTGCCAAGGCTCTTGTGCACGGCGATCTCAAGCGCACGCCGCCCGAGATGATCTGGGCCCTCGAGGATGTCAGCTTCGAGATAGATCAGGGCGAGATCGTCGGCATCATCGGCCGCAACGGCGCCGGGAAGACCACGTTGCTGCGCTTGCTCTCGCGGATCAGCGAGCCGACCGCAGGCTACGCCGATGTCCGTGGGCGCCTCCGCAGCCTGCTAGAGGTCGGCACCGGCTTCCACGGGGAGCTCACTGGTCGCGAGAACATCTACCTCAACGGGGCGATCCTCGGAATGCGACGTACCGAGGTCAACCGCAAGTTCGACGAGATCGTCGAGTTCTCCGGCGTCGAGAAGTTCCTCGACACGCCGGTCAAACGCTACTCGAGCGGCATGTACGTACGGCTGGCATTCGCGGTCGCCGCGCACCTGGAGCCGGAGATCCTGATCGTCGACGAGGTGCTGGCGGTCGGCGACGCCGCGTTCCAGAAGCGCTGTCTCGGCAAGATGGAGACGATCGGCCGCTCGGGGCGCACCGTCGTGTTCGTCTCGCACAGCATGCCGACCGTCACGCGGCTGTGCAGCCGCGCGATCCTCCTCGACGGCGGCCACGTCGTCGCGGACGGCCCGACCGAGAGCATCGTCGCTCGGTACCTGCAAGCCGACCTGGGGACGACGGCGCGTCGCGAGTGGCCGGAGCCTGGCAGCAGGCCGGGGGACGACGTCGCACGGCTGCGCTCGGTCACTGTCGTCGGCGCCGACGGCCAGCCGGTCGAAGCCGCCGACTTGCGCGAGCCGGTCGGGATCGAGCTCGCCTTCGATGTTATCTCGCAGCGCGAGCCGATCACGCCGATGATCGCCGTGTACAACGAGCAAGGCGTCCACGCCTTCAACGCTCTCGACCCCGACCCGCGCTGGGAGCGCCCCCAGCCGCCTGGACGCTATCGGAGCTGCGCGTGGATTCCGGGAAATCTCCTCAACGAGGGGAGCTACATCGTGTCGGTGTTCCTGAACACGGTCGGCCACGGGAAGACGGTCAAGCACGTCGCGGCCACAGAGATCGTCTCGTTTCAGGTCGCCGACCTTGGCGCGGGGCCGTCGGCGAAGGGCACCTTCGGTCAGCCGTGGGGCGGCGTCATCTCGCCGCTCCTGGAGTGGACCATCGACACCGAGGGGGTCGAGACGATCCGGGAGCGGTCCCATCTTTAGTTCATTCCGCGAACGGCTCAGTTTGTTCGTGGCGCAGCTCGTGCCTCCTGAGATGGTTCACCAGCGTCAGGCTGCCGACGTGCTCGCCCGCTGCGTCTCGGTCGGCCAGTCGGTGCGGCTGCGAATGCCCGTCGTCGTCTACGCGCCCGAGCACCTCTCCTTCGGCAGCAAGGTCGACGTGGGCGAGTTCGTGGTCCTCCGCGCCAGCGGTGGTCTGACGATCGGCGATCGTGTCCTCATCGCCGCGCACGCAGTCCTGACGACTCGCGGCCACCCCGCCGACCCGCCCCGTTACGGACGGACAGTGGACGCCCCGATCGTGATCGAGGACGACGTGTGGATCGGGTCCGGGGCGGTCGTACTGCCGGGGGTGACCGTGGGACGCGGCGCGATCGTGGCCGCCGGTGCCGTTGTCACACGAGATGTCGCGCCTATGACGGTCGTCGGCGGCGTGCCCGCGAGGCCGATCAAGTCGATTGCGGAGACCGCGTGACGCGCGCTCTCGTGATCGGCTCGGAGGGAAACATCGGCGCGCCGCTCGTTCGCTACCTTCGTGCCGACGGCTACGACGTGCTGGAGGCCGACATCCGGCCGGGGATGCGCGACGACTATGTCATGGCCGACATCAACCACCCGATCGACCTGCTCGAGGCGTTCGACTGGGCCCCCGAGGTTGTGTTCATCCTCTCGGCGATGGTCAGCCGCGTCACCTGTGAGCAGGCGAGCGGGCTTGCGATCTCGACCAACCTCGGCGGAATCAACAACGTGCTCCAGCTCTGCAAGCGCGTCTCGGCGCAGACGGTCTACTTCTCGACCTCGGAGGTCTACGGCCCGGAGATCGAGCCGATGGCAGAGGCGGCCGCCGACCCTCGGCCGAACAACCGCTACGGGCTCTCGAAGCTCCTCGGCGAGCGCCTCGTTGAGTACGAGGTGCGGACGTACGGGCTCCGTGCCGTGACGCTGAGGCCGTTCATGATCTACGACGAGCACGAGGAGCTCGGCGACCATCGCTCGGCGATGATCCGCTTCGCGTCGAACCTCGCGCGCAGCCTGCCGGTCGAGGTGCACAGTGGCAGTGCGCGCGGATGGATGCACATCTCCGATGCGGTGCGTGCGGTCGAGGCGGCCGCCTCGCTCGACGAGTATGCAGTGATCAACATCGGCCATCCGGACGTGCGGCCGATCGAGGAGCTCGCCGAGCTCATCCGCGCGGAGCTGGACGCAGACCCAGAGCTCGTGCGCGTCGTCGATCTGCCGGCGCGTATGACGCTCAGGAAGCGCCCGACTCTCGAGCGCCAGCAGGAGCTGCTCGGCGTAGAGCCGCAGGTCGGCTTGGAAGAGGGCGTGGCTCGCGTCTGTCGCGAGATCCGGCTCCGTCTGGCCGGGTAGATGCGACCGACGCGGATCCTGCTCCTCCACGCCGAGACGGAGGAAAACCGAACGCTCTCCTATCAGCGCGGCTGGCCGCGCGAGTTCGAGCGCCACCCGCGCTTTCGCACCGTCTCGGGCGTCGCGAGGCTGGGCCGCCGACTTTCCTCGCCGCGGATCGACGCCGTGGTGATGCTCCATTCGGTCCTCTCCAACGATCTGATCCTCGATGAGAGCGTGCTCCGCCGACTGGAACGGCTGTCCGTGCCGAAGGCGTACTTCATCGGCAACGAGTACAAGCTGATGCCCCAGAAGATGGCGTTCTGCGAGCGCGTCGGCGTCGATCTGCTCGTTTCCCAGCTCTCGTCGGAACGCGCGCTCGATCTCTACCGCGCCAGGCTCGGCTGCACTGTGGTCGCGATCCCGAACACCGGCGTCGACCCCGCGTGGTTTCGGCCGGAGCGACCGTCGGCCGAACGGCCGGTCGACCTCGGCTACCGCGCCTACGACAGCCCCCTCTATCTCGGGCACCAGGAGCGGCGAGAGCTCGCGGAGCGGTTTCTCGAGGTCGCCGGCCGGCTCGGGCTGGCCGTCGACATCTCGCTCGACCCGGCCGACCGGTTCGGCGAGCGCGACTGGGCTGCCTTCCTGAATCGGTGCAAGGGCCAGCTCGGGACGGAGGCGGGAGGCGACTACTTCGAGCTCGGCGACGAGACGCGGAATGCCGTCAACTCGTTTCTGCGAGATCACCCCGGTGCCGGTTTCTCCGAGGTGTGGGATCGGTTCTTCGCTAGGTACCAGCACCCCGTCTCGGGGCGGGCTCTCAGCGGCCGGATCGTCGAGGCGGCGGCGACGAAAACCGTCCAGATCCTTCTCGAGGGCGAGTACGGAGGCTACTTCCGGCCGGATGTGCATTACATCCCGCTCCGCAAGGACTTCTCGAACCTCGACGAGGCCGTGGCCAAGTTCCGGGACCCCGAGCTCGGGTGCGCGGTCGCCGAGCGCGCCTACGAGGTCGCGATCGGCGAGCTCACGTACGCGGCTCTGATCGATCGGTTCGCGCGGGCCCTGGAGCCGCTGCTCGGATGAGGGCACCGACGTCTCTACGGCGGCCGACGGTGCGCGTCGGCTGGATCGCGTACGACACGCTGCGCTCTACGCGGCCGACGTTCGCCAGGCTCGACCCACCGTTCGAGATGCGGATCGCCAACGTCGCCCGCTGGATCAACGGGAAGAGCTCCCGGCTCCACAACGAGCTGTACCGACCGTACCGCCGTTACGACCTCGTCGTGTTCCACAAGGCCATGGACGAGGCGTGCCGCCGCGAGGCCCGGCGTATCCAGGCGGGCGGCGGGCGGGTCGTCTTCGACGCCAACGTGAACTACTACGAGATCTGGGGCGAGTACGACATAGAGGGCACGAGGCCGACGCCCGAACAGCAGCGGGAGGCGATCGAGATGACTCGGCTCGTCGACTGGGTCGTCGCCGACTCGCGCTACCTCCTCGGCATCGTTCGAAAGCACACCGAGCGGGCGGGCTGGATCCCGGACAATGTCGACCTACGGGTCTTCGGGCGCCGCGAGCGTATCCGCCGCCGCCGGCCGTTCCGGCTCGTCTGGTCTGGAGTGGCGAAGAAGGCCAAGCCGCTGCTCGAGATCGCGCCGGCCCTCTCCCGGCTCGAAGGCGCGGAGCTCGTGCTCGTCACCGATACCGAGCCTGCGGTTGCGCCCGCGCTGAGCGAGGCGATTCGAACCAGGGTCGTGCCGTTCTCGGTGCCGCGCTACGCGCGCGTACTCGCGCACTGCGACGTGATTCTCTCCCCGAAGCGCCTCGTCAACGGGTACGAGCTCGGTCACACCGAGTGGAAGATCACGCTCGGGATGGCGAGCGCTCTGCCGGCCGTTGCGAGTCCCCAGCCCTCCTACGTCGAAGCGATCGGAGCGCACGGCGGCGGCATCGTGGCCGACGGGGTCGAGGAGTGGCGGGACGCGCTCTTGCGACTTGCCGGCGACGACACCTACCGCCGCGAGCTCGGGCGCCGCGCCCGGCAGACGGTCGAGGAGCGCTATTCGCTACCCGTCGTCGCAAGGCAGTACCTCGACCTGTTGGAGTCTCTCCTGTGAGCAGGCTCGCCCTCCGGCTGAAGGCCCGCGCGGCCCGACCCGACATCGCCTTCGGCCATACGTTCCAGCCGCCGCCCTACGGTGGCTCCAACCAGTTCCTGCTGGCGCTGCGCGGCGAGCTCGAGCGCCGCGGCTATCGCGTCGGGGAGAACCTGATCGCGCGCTCGACGAGGGCGTGCCTGCTGAACTCGTATGTCTTCGACGAGGAGGCGCTGCGGGAGCTGCGCCATCCCGGCTGTCGCGTCGTCCATCGCGTCGACGGCCCTCTGTCGGAGTACCGGGGCTTCGACGACGGCACCGATCACTACATCGCGGAGGTCAACGCCGAGCTCGCGGACGCGACGGTCGTTCAGTCGCGGTATAGCCTGGATGCAAACGAGGAGCGCGGGTTCGCGTTCGTGAACCCGGTGGTGATCCCCAACGCCGTGGACCCGAGGGTCTTCCGGCCGGCACCCGCCCGCAGCGCGCTCGGGCGGAGGGTGCGTCTGATCTCGACGAGCTGGTCGGACAACCCGAACAAGGGCGCGGAGACCTACCGCTGGCTCGAGCAGCGGCTCGACTGGGACCGCTTCGAGTGGACGTTCGTCGGCCGCTCCCCGGTCTCCTTCGAGCAAATCCGGACCTTGCCGCCCGTCGGCTCGGAGGAGCTCGCGGGAATCCTGCGCGAGCACGACGTCTACGTGACCGCCAGCCGGCACGAGCCGTGCTCGAACGCGCTGCTCGAGGCGCTCGCGTGCGGGCTGCCCGCGGTGTACAGGGCGAGCGGCGGCAACGCGGAGCTGGTCGGCGAGGGGGGCGTTCCGTTCACCGAGGACGACGAGTTGCCCGGCGCGGTCGAGCGGCTCGTCGACGAGTACGGGCACCGACGCGACGCGATCGCGGTCGCGAGCCTCTCGGAGGTCACGGACCGGTATCTGGCGGCGATGGGGCTGGATCCGTGGCCGTGAGGCCGGCACCGGCCGGGGTGCGCGCCGAAGGGCGAGTGCGTACGGTTCGCAGCATGCTGAAACGGGTCGTCGGGCGTGGGATCGCGTTCGTGGGGCGGGTCGCGCCGAACCGGGTGATGCGCGCGCTGTTCCGCGCGTGGCTCGCGCGCGTCGAGGGCTGGCCCGACCCTCGCGCCGCGATGCGCGAGCTGCTCGAGCTCGACGCCGAGGTCGAGCTCGCAGCCGACCGCACTGCGATCCGCTACGACGGCGGCATTCATGCGAAGCACCGGTTGACCGGGTACCACGACTTCTTCGTCGAGCGGATCCGGCCCGGCGAGCGTGTGCTCGACCTCGGCTGCGGCAAGGGCGAACTTGCCGCCGACATCGTGCGTAGGGCAGACGCACGTGTGACCGGCGTAGACCGCGACGTTGCATACCTCGCGTTCGCGCGCGAGCGCTTCGCGCTGCCGGGTCTCGAACTAGTGGAGGGCGACCTGCTCGAACACGTGCCCGACGGGCACTACGACGTCGTCGTGCTCTCGAACGTGCTCGAGCACATCGGCCCGAGGGTCGAGTTGCTGCAACGCGTCGCCGAGCAGGCGCAGCCGGACCGATTCCTGATCCGCGTACCCGTGCACGCGCGCGACTGGACCGTGCCGCTACGCCTGGAGCTTGGGCTGCCCCACTTCAGCGACCCGACACACGAGGTCGAGTACGACCTGGAGGGGTTCGAGGCGGAGATGCACGCCGCAGGCCTGCGCGTGGAGAGCTCGCAGATCCTGTGGGGCGAGATCTGGGCCGAGGTGCGCCGCTGAGGGGCCGGGCCGTCGAGCTCGTCCGACGCGCGCGGGCGGCCGCCGCTCTCGCGCGTCGCCACCGGGCGATCGCGCGCGCGGCGTCTGCACCGCGCTCGGCGCCGAGGGTCTCCTACGGGCACGAGCACATCCCGGGACCGGACGAGCTCGCGTTCGGCGGCCTGGTCAAGTTCCAGGGATTGCAGCCGCGCTTCCCGAACGCGCCGAGGGACTTCAACCTGCTCTACCTCGGCTCGAGCTCACTTCCGCCTGATGCGGTGAAGCTGATCGAGCTCGCCCGGAGCCGGGGCGCGCCCGTCGTCTGGAATCAGAACGGGGTCGCCTATCCGGCGTGGGCCGGAGCTGACACTGACCGGATCAACGCGCCGAGATCGGCCGGGTTGCATGCGGCCGCGCACGTCCTCTACCAGAGCGCCTACTGCAAGCTGAGCTCGGATGCGGCGCTCGGCGAGCCCTCCTGCCCGTGGGAGGTGCTCCACAACCCCGTCGACACGCAGCGCTTCCGGCCTGCGTCCGGCGCGCCGAACGGTCTGGTCGTCCTGCTCGGGGGGAACCAGTACGAGCGCTACCGCCTCGAGACCGCGCTGCGCTCGTTCGCCGTCGTCGCCGCGGGCCGGCCGGATGCGCGCCTGCTGGTGACCGGCAGCCTCTCGTGGAGCTACGACCGCGACGCGAACTTGGCGGAGACGCTCGGCCTTGCGGCCCGGCTCGGCGTCGCGGACCGGATCGACTTCCTCGGCAGCTACTCGCAGGCGGAGGCGCCCGAGGTGCTGCGCCGGGCGCACCTGCTCCTGCACACGAAGGTGAACGACCCCTGTCCGACGATCGTGCTGGAGGCGATGGCATGCGGCCTGCCGGTCGTCTACTCCGCGAGCGGCGGCGTGCCGGAGCTCGTCGGCGACGCGGCAGGCATCGGGATCGAGACCCCCGTGCGCTGGGACGAGATCGACCCTCCCGCGCCCGAGCTGTTTGGCGCGGCCGTGCTCGAGGCCTCGGAGCGGCTGCCGGAGCTCGGCGAGGCCGCCCGGGCTCGGGCCGTCGAGCGCTTCGACGTGCGCCCCTGGATCGAGCGGCATACCGAGCTGTTCGAGGAGCTGCTCGGTGGCCGCTGACGCCGCCCCGCGCGTCACAGTCCTTATGGGCGTCTACAACGGTGAGGCGTACCTGGCCGAGGCGATCCGCAGCATCCTCCAGCAGACGCTCTCCGACTTCGAGTTCCTGATCGTCGACGACGGATCGACCGACTCCAGCCGGCAGATCGTCGAGTCATTCTCGGATCCGCGGATCCGCCTGATCGTCCGCCCCAACAGGGGGCTCGCGGCCTCGCTCAGGGAGGGGATCGAGCTTGCTCGCGGCGAGTACGTCGCGCGACAGGACGCGGACGATGTGTCGCTGCCGTCGCGTCTCGAGCGCCAGGCCGCGCTGCTCGACTCGGATCCCGAGGTGGGGCTCGTCGGCACCAACTACGTGCACGTCGACCTGGAGGGCCGGCCGGTGGGCGCGACGAAGCTCTTCACACACGAGGACGATCTCAAGGTGGCGCAGATCGTCTCGAACCAGTTCGGCCACGGCTCCGTGATGATCCGCAAGCGCGTGCTCGACGTCGTCGGGAACTTCGACCCGGGCGTCTACACCGAGGACTACGACCTGTTCGCACGGATCGGCCACGCGGCGAAGACCGTGAACCTCGGCGAGCCCCTCTACCTGTGGCGGCGCAACCCGGTCGGGACCACGTTCTCGAACCGCGAGCATCAGCTCGAGCAGTCGTTCGTGATCCGTGACCGGGAGTTTCAGCGGCTGCTCGAGCGCCGGAACGAGTACAGGGTCTTCTCCTCGTTCCACCCGCTCTCGTTCCACTTCGGGCCGATCGAGTATCTGGTCAAGAAGTCGAACCTGCTCCGAGGCCTGGCCTACCTCTACCGCGTGCACGGAGAGCGGCGCGCCGCCCTCACGATGCAGCTCGCGGCGACGGCGCTCGCACCCTGGCGCCGGGTCAACTACGCGTGTCTCTGGCGGCTGCTCGTCGTTCGGTCGGGCGATCCTCCCTGGGAGTACGAGACCGTATGAGCGCCGGGGAGAGCGTCGACGTCGTGATTCCGACGTACAACGACCTCGAGTACCTGAAGGAGGCGGTCGAGAGCGTCCTCACCCAGACGCACACGGAGCTCACCCTCTACGTGGTCGACGACGGCTCCACCGACGGCACCGAGGGCTACGTCGAGTCGGTCACCGACCCGCGCGTCCGGTATCTGCGGAAGGAGAACGGCGGGCAGGCGAGCGCGCGGAACCTCGGCATCCGCGCCTCGTCGGCTCCATTCGTCGCCTTCCTCGACGCCGACGACCTCTGGTACCCGGACAAGCTAGAGCGCCAGCTCGAACTGATTCGCGGCGACGACCGGCTCGGACTCATCCACGCGCACCAGCGCAGGATCGACGAGCGCGGAGCGGTGGTCGGAACGGTGGAGTACGACCTGAGAGGCATGGTCTTCGAGCGTCTGCTCGACGGCAACTTCGTCTCCGGGAGCGGCAGCATGGTCCTTGTGCGACGCGAGGTGTTCGATCGCCTCGGGCTGTTCCGCGAGGACTTCCTGATCGGGGAGGACTGGGACATGTGGCTTCGGCTTTCCCGCCACTACGCGATCGACTACGTCCCGGACTACCTGGCCGCTCTTCGCGTCCGAAGCGATTCGCTGCAGTTCAACTACCGGATGATGGCCGACGGCTTCGTCTACATGTTCCCGATCATGGCGGACAAGCTGGAGCTGCGAGGGCGACAGCGCGCTCGCCTGGCCGACGCTGCTCTCGGTCGGGCGGCGGCCGCGTACGCCGAAGGCGGGATGAATCGCCGTGCGGCCGCGACGATGGCGCAGCTGTTTCGCGAGGATCCACGCGCCGCTCTCGACACCTCGAGGCTCCGCTTTGCGGCGGGTGTCTCGGTACGAGCGCTCGGCCTCCGCTAGTCGCCTTGCGCGACGACCACGATCTCGTCCCCGGCCCGGACCGCCGGCCCGAGCATGAGCGGTCCGACGAACACCGCCCCGTAGAGGGCCTTTGCGGGCGACTTGGCGAGCGCGCGCGGCCCCTCGGGAACTAGCGTGTAGCGCACGGGCGAGCGGCCGTGGCGAACCTCGACGGTCCGGAGACCGGTGCGGTCGAGCAGACGGGTGATCGTGCGCTCGGAGAACTGAAACAGGTGCTGCCTAGGCTCTACGTGTGGCCAGTAGCCCGTGCGCCGTCCGAGGGGATACGAGAGGCGAGGGAAGAGGCCCGTGACGTTCGGGGTCGAGAGGAGCAGGACGCCGCCAGGGGCGAGCAGGCTGCGGGCCAATCCGAGCGTTCGCACGGGGTCCGGAACGTGCTCGATCACGTCCCAGAGCGTCACCGCGTCGAATGATCCTGCGGCGAAATCAGCGTCTTCGAGCGTTCCCAGTCGCGCCTTCAGGTTTCGTGAGACCGCGACGCGCACGCTGTCCTCGTTCACGTCGATGCCCTCGGCCTCCCACCCGCGTCCCGTGGCTGCTTCGAGGAAGTAACCGTTCGAGCAGCCGACGTCGATCAGGCGTCCCGGGGGCCGACGGTGCCGATCGAGGACCTCGAGGTGGCTCACGGCCCAGCGCTGCACACGGCGAAGGGCGTGCGGAGCCGTCGTGGACTCGCGGGCGTATCCGCTCGAGTACGAATAGAGCCGCGCGAGATCCTCGGGCCCGGGCGGGTTGGCGACCCAGACCAGCCCACAGTCGCAGCATCGCCGGAGCTCGTATCCGTCCTTGACGAAGAACGGCTCGGACGTGCTCGATCCGCAGAGCGTGCAGGTGTCCATCGACCCGGTCAGCGGTCGCTGACGACTCTTCGGTAGAGGCGCGCCAGGCGTTGCGATCTGCGCCCGAGGCTCTTCAGGCGAGCGGTCCGGGGGCTGTGGTGGAAAGAGTCGGTCGCGCTGATCCGCAGCCGACGGGCGCGGTAGAGCGCCGGTGCGGCTGCGACGGTCGCCCGGTAGGGCCATTGGCGCCGGCCCCCCAAACGGCCCGAAGCCCACGCCCACAGCTCGCCCGCCTGGTCGCGTTGGGCCGCCGGGCTCGTCTTCCACGCTCGTCTTGCGACCCGCTCGACGTGGGCGGCTACGAGCTGAGCGAACCTCGTCGCCTCGGCATCGGAAAGCGCAAGCTGCTCGCCGGCGCCGGCCAGGAGCGCATCGAGCGCGCGCGGAGCGCCCAGGCCGAGCCCCTCGTTCCAGAAGCGCGCCGGATCGCGTGCGAAGAGCAGGGCGAGTGCGTGCCCGTGCTCCGGGCCTGCGAGCGCGCCTACGAAGTGCTCCTGCACCTTCGCAGCAGCGGCGAGCTGGAGGGAGCGGCTCGTCTGTGTCTGCTGCTCGGTGTGCCAGCGATAGACCACGAGCGCCTCCTCGATCACCACCGCATGCCAGCGTGCGAGGGCCAACCGAGCCCAGAGCTCGCGGTCTTCGGCCCACCGGGCTGCCTCCTCGTAGCCGCGGACCGACAGCACGGCCTCGCGTCGGAACATCACCGCGGGGTGCCCGAGCAGGCGCCGCTCGGTGAGGATCGCGTAGAGGAAGTCGGGGTAGTCGGCGACGCGGTTTGCCAGGGGCTCGGGCGCGGCTCCAACCTCGTCGCGCATCTCCATGAAGCATCCGACGACTCCGACGTCCGGGCGTGTGTCGAGCACCGCCACCTGGCGTTCGAGCCGTGTTGGGCGGCAGACGTCGTCGTGGTCGAGTCGGGCCACGTAATCACCGCGGGCCTCGACCAGGCCGCGGTTGAGGGAGACGACCTGGTTCAGGTTGGTCTCGTTGCGGAGCAGGCGGATGCGCGGGTCGTCGTACGACTCGACGATCGCCACCGTCTCGTCCGTGCTCGCGTCGTCGACGATCAGCAGCTCGAGGTCGGAGAACGTCTGGCCGATGACGCTGTCGATCGCCTCGCGCAGGTACTCGGCGCCGTTGTAGACCGCCATCAGCACGGTGACTCGCGGAGCGCTCATCGCGCCGCCTCCGCATAGACCTCGAGCAGCTCGCCGCCGATCCGCGTCTGCCCGTAGTTCTCGAGGGCGCGCCGCGAGATCCCGGCCCGGTCGTAGCGATCGAGTCCGTCGAGCGCCTTCGCCATCGCCTGCGCAAATGCCTCGGGATCGAGCGGCTCGACGAGCAGGCCGCTCCGCTCGTCGACGGTCTCGGGGACGCCGCCGACCGCGGTCGCGACGACGGGCAGGCCACTCGCCATCGCCTCGATCAGCACGCACGGTTGGTTCTCGAAGCGGCTGGCCAGCACGAACAGGTCGGCCGCGCGCATTAGCTCGGCGAGCCTCGCCTTCGGCTTCCAGCCGTGGAAGGTGACGAGCTGCGAGACGCCCAGCCGCTCGGCGAGCGCCTCGTAGGCCGGCCGGTTCCGGCCCTCGCCGATCACGTCGAGGTGGAAGTCCGTCCGCTCCTCGGCGAGCCGCGCGACCGCCTCGAGCAGGATGTCGACCCCCTTGCGCTCGCTGTCGAGCGACCCGATCGTGAGCAGCCGATACGGACTCGTGGACACGGGCTCGCGAGTCGCGGGCGGATGGAACACCCGCTCGTCGACAACATTCCGGATCACCCGGAAGCGGGCCGAGGGCTCCAGCTCGGCGAGAGCTGCACGCAGGTCGTCGCTGACGGGGAGGACGAAGGCCGAGCGCCGGAGCGCGAGCTTCGTGAACATTTGCTGGACCCGCGCCAGCCGGCCCGGGTTCTCCGGGATGAAGATCGTCCAGTGCTCCGTGTAGACGATCGGCTTTCGGTAGACCGACCCGAGCATCACCGCCAGCCCGGACGAGAGCGGGGAGTGCGCGTGGATCACGTCCGGGTCGAGGCCCGCCCGTCGGACCCGGCGCATGCCCGCGAAGGCGCCGAGCACGAACGAGAGATAGCTGAGAGGCCGCGGGAAGCGGCGATAGCGCACGCGCCAGGCGGGAAGGGTCTCGCCCGGGATCGGGGCCAGGTCGTAGAGGCCGTGCTCCCCGGGCAGTCGCGCGATGTGCACAACGGCCACGGAGCACTCCGAGGCGACCGCGGCGGCGTGCTCGCGGATGAAGATTCCGTCCGTCGGGCGCTCCTCGGAGGGCCACTCGGTAGTGAGGTAGAGGATGTTCATCCGCGGCGCCAGCCTAGCCGTCGAGGTAGGCGCGGGCCCACAGCTCGAGGTTGAGGGCACGCCAGAGCTCGAAGCCCGCGTCGAGCTCGCCGCGGCGGTGGCGTTCGAGCCGCTGGCGGGCGGCCGGCGCGTCGACGAACCCGCGCGCCGCGAAGGCCGGCGAGGCGAAGACGTCCGCCGCGAGTTCGCCGAGCGGCCCGCGCAGCCAGCGCTGCTCCGGGGTGACGAAGCCGAGCTTGTCGGTGCGGTCGCGCACGGCCGGCGGGAGCAGGTCGCCGAGCGCGCGGCGGAGCACATCCTTCGTGCGCCCACGCGCGATCAGCTCCTCCGGCGGCAGCGAGAAGAGCAGCTCGACGAGCCGGACATCGAGGAACGGCACCCTCGCCTCGATCGAGTGCGCCATCGAGTTGCGGTCCTCGTACCGGAGCAGTTCCGGCAGGCCCCGGCGCGTGAGCAGCACGGCCTGGTGGCGGCGGAGCCGCGCGTCGAACGGGCTGCCGTTCTCCACGGCGGGCCGGGGCGCGGCCCGCAGCGCCGAGTGGGCCAGCGACGCGCCGCCGCGCGAGCGCGCGCGGACCGCCCTGGTCAGCGACTCGGGCGCGAACGGGCGCGCGACCGCGGTGGCGAGGGCCGCGCTGCCGAGCTGGCCGCGGAAAGCCCCGAACTCGGTCCGAAGCGCGCCCAGCCGTCCGTGGGCGAGCAGATCGGCGAGGTGGAAGCCGACGAGCGCCCTGTAGCCGGCGAGCACCTCGTCCCCGCCCTGCCCGTCCAGCATCACGGTGAGGCCGGCCTGGGCCGCAGCACGCATCACGTACCACTGGGCGGCGATGCTGGTCGACCCGAACGGCTCGCCCTGCGCCTCGACGATCGCCGGCAGGTCGTGTACGAGGTCGGCCGCGCCGAAGGTGACCCAGGTTGGGGCCGCACCGGTAGCCTCGACGACGGCGCGGGCGTGGGGGCGCTCGTCAAACCCCGGCTCGTCGAAGTAGGCCGTGATCGTGCGCTGCCGGTCGCCGATCGGACGGGCGACTTCCGCCTCGGTCTCGAGCAGGCGGGCGACGCCGACGGCGATCGCGGACGAGTCGAGCCCTCCGGAGAGGCAGGTCCCGATCGGGACATCGCTGCGGAGGCGCAGGCGGAGCGAGTCGAGGAACAGCTCTCGCACGGCCTCGGCCGCGTCCCCGGCCGGCGCCTCCTTCGGCTCCAGCGACCAGTAGCGGCTGAGCCTGAGCCCGTTGTCGTCGAGGACGAGCGAGTGCGCCGGCGCCAGCTTCTCGATCCCCGCGAAGAACGTGCCTGCGGTATGGTCGAGGTACCCCTGCTCGAGGTACTCCCGCACGGCGACCGGGTTGGCCTCGAGTCCCACGTCCGGGTCGGCGCGGAAGGCGCGCGGCTCGCTGGCGAACACGAGGCGGCGGCCGTCGAAGCGGTAGTAGAAGGGCTTGACGCCAAAACGGTCACGTGAGCAGAAGAGGCGGCGGGCGCCTGCATCCCAGAGCGCGAAGGCCCACATCCCGTTGAAGCGCTCGACGCAGCGCTCGCCCCACTCGGCGTAGGCGGCGAGGATCACCTCGGTGTCGGTCGCGCTGCGGAATCGGTGCCCCTTCGCCTCGAGCTCGACCCGCAGCTCGCGGTAGTTGTAGATCTCGCCGTTGTGGACGAGCCGGAGGCTGCCGTCGTCGCTCGCGAACGGCTGGTCTCCGGCCGGAGTCAGGTCGATGATCGCGAGGCGCCGAAAGCCGAACGCGACGCCGGGCGCGGACCACTCCCCCCGGCCGTCGGGGCCGCGGTGGTCGAGCTCGGCAGCCATGCGCGAGACCGCCTCGGTCTCGGCGGGGCGGTCGAGCGCGACGATTCCGCAGATCCCGCACATGCCGGAATGATCGCCCTGCTAGGTTCGCAAACTGTGAAGGAACCGCTCCGCAGCCGGCTCCTCTTCCCGCTCGCCGAGCGCGACTTCACGTACCGCCGCTACGACGAGTGGCTGGCACGCCTCGACCCGGCCCGGATCGTGCCGCTCTGCGAGCTCGAGGAGGCGGAGTCGCCCGTGCTGGGGCTGCGCCACGACGTCGACTCGCGTCTCGAGAGCGCGCTCGAGCTCGGCCGGCTGGAGCATGAACGGGGGATCCGCGCGACGTACTTCATCCTCCACACAGCTCCCTACTACCGGCAGGACGGCGCGCTGCTCGAAGTGCTGCGGCGGCTGCAGGACGGCTACGGCCACGAGCTCGGCTGGCACAACGACCTCGTCACGCTCCAGCGCGTCGAGGGGATCGACGCAGGCGACTACCTCGAGGGAGAGCTGGAGTGGTTGCGGGGGAACGGGATCCGGGTCCGCGGCAGCGCCGCGCACGGCTCGCCCTGGTGCCACCGGCTCGGCTTCCACAATAACTACGTCTTCTCGGGTTGGGACGAGCCCGTGCCGGGATTCCCGAGCACCGAGGTGCCGCAGAAGCTCGACCCGGCCGACTTCGGGCTCGAGTACGAGGCCTACCACCTCTCCTACGACACCTACTGGTCGGACTCGAGCTTCTCGGCCGGGCGGCGCAGTCACCCGGACTCGTTCCGGCTCGGAGAGCGGACGGTCGTGCTCGTGCACCCGTGCCACTGGGACCGCTCCGTTGCCGCCAAGGCGCGCCGGCTCGCGGACAAGGTCGGCGCCCGGCTCGCCTAGAGGCCCCAGGCGCGAACGAGCACGGCGCTCTGGGCCTCGGCGTTGTACTGCTCGACCGCGAGCCGTCTGGCGCCCGCGGCCATTTGGGCGACCCCGTCGCGGTCGGCGGCCAGCGCGCTCAGCGCCGCGCCGAGCGACTCCGGGCTGCCCGGCTCGAACGTGACGCCGATGCCCTCGCCATCCACGAGCGGCGCCATCCCCGGCAGGCGCGGCACCGCGACGGCGAGCCCGGCCATCATGTACTCGAACAGCTTATTCGGGAAGACAAGCTCGTCGTTACGGGTCACCGGCCGGTTGATGATCAGGCCCACGTGGAAGCCGCGGAGCCCTTCGAGCAGGCGGTTGGGCGCCACCGGCGGAACGATCTCGACCCGGTCGTCGAGGCCGCGCCCCCTGACCGCGGCCCGGAGCGCCGCGGCGTCGGCGCCGGCGATCCTGAGCGTCATGTGCGTCCCGACCGCCGCCTCGGCCGCGCGGAGGAGGTCGTCGAGCGGCCGGCCCGGTCCCATCGCGCCCTGGTAGATCGCGCGCAGCGGTCCGTCCTTCGGTGCGGGCTCCGGAGCCGTGTCGGTGCGTTCGGGACAGTTCATCACCACGAAGGGCTCCCGTTTGAGGCGGAGTCGGCGGGTAAGCTCGGCGGCGATCGGCTCGCTGACGGTCACTACGGCGCCGGCGCGGCGCGCGAGCGCGCCCTCGAGCCGCTCGGCGACGAAGCGATGGAGCCGTGGCGGATCAGGCTCTTGGTCGCTGTAGAGCTCGTGGGCGTCGTAGACGAGACGGGCGCCCAGGCGGCGGGCAACGAGGAAGCCGGCCGGCAGCGTGTCGAGGTCGTTGGCGTGGACGACCTCAACCGGCGCGAGCCGCCGCGCAGCCCGCGCCAGCCGCGCGGTCGTCGTGGCAAGTCGGGCGAGCCGGAAGAGTCCGCGCAGCTCACGGACGAGCGGACGCGAGGCCTGCATGCCTCCGACGCCCGCGCCGCGTAGGGCAGTGGTGACCCGCGGCGGCGCCAAGCGGACGATCTGGACGCCGTCGAGCGGGACGGGCGCGCCGCCGTCCAGTCCGACGGATACGCCGATGACGTCGAGGCCGTGAGCCTTCCCGGCGAGCGCGGCCCGGCGGGCACGTGGATCGCGTGTGAGCTCGCCGGGTGTCAGGACGAGGAGCCGGCTCACGAGCCGACGGCCTCGAGCGCACGCTCGGGCTCGGTGGGAGCCTCGGGTCGCACGCCGACGAGCTCGTCGTACACCGCCTCGACGGCGCGGGCGTTCTGGGCCGGGTCGAAGCGCTCGCGAGCGTGCACGGCGGCGGCCTCGCCGAGCCGGCGGCGCAGGCCGGGATCGTCGATGAGAAGCCGGAGAGCTGCGGCGATCCGCTCTGGACTGGCGTCATCGAGCAGCAGGCCCGTCTTGCCGGGCAGGAGCACTCCTGCGCCGGTCTTCGACCCTGACGCGACCACGGGCTTGCCGTACATCGCGGCCTCGAGCACCGGGCGGCCGAGGCCGACGCCCTGGTTCGGGAACGTGACGATGTCGAGCGCGCTGTAGATCTCCCCCGTCTCCGCGGTGAACGGGAGGAACGAGAAGTGGGCCTCGAGCCTCTTCTCCCGCACGAGCTCCTTGATCGCCGACTCCTCGTCGGTGAGCAGGTTCGTCGCAGCGAGCGCGCGGCCGCGCACCGTCTTGAAGTACGCGGGCGGGCGGACGCCGCCGCCCATGATCACGAAGTGGGCCGGGACGCCCTCGCCGATCAGGATCTCGGCCGCCGAGACCAGCTCCGGCCACCCCTTCTGGCGGCGGACAAACCCGGCGAAGCCGATCGCGACCCGGTCCTCCGGCAGGCCCAGGCTCGCCTTGCCCCGCCCGTCGAGCGTCGCGCCGCCGCCGCTGACGCTGTTGTAGACGATCTCCAGCGGGAGCCGGATCGGGAAGCGGGCCGCGACGTCGCGGTCGATCGCGATCGCCGCGTCGCCCCAGCGCTCCATCAGCGAGGCGATCGCGCGGCTGCGCCGGTCGCGCCCCTCGCCGGCGAGCGCCGAGCGCAGGTGCCAGACGACCTTCGCCCCGTGGCGGTGCGCGACCTGCGCGGCGGGGAGAAGCGGCGAGTCGTTGAGGTGGACGATCGGGAAGCGGTGCTCGCGCATCAGCCGCTCGAGCTGGCGCAGGTGCGGCGGCAGGGCTGCGACCTCGCGCCCGAGCACGAGCCAGCGCAGGCCCTCGTAGGGGCTGTCCCAGGCATGGGCGAAGATCGAGACGTCGCCGGTGTGGACGGTGGCGCCCGCGCGCTCGAAGAGCTCGGCGGCGGGCCCCTCGGGGCAGAAGACGTGCGGCTCGAAGCGCGGGTCGAGGTTCGCGATCAGCTGCGCGAGGCTCGACGGGGCGCCGCCCAGCTGCGGGCGGTGATGGACGTAGAGGATCGGGATCCGGTCGTGCGACGGGACGATCGAGCGGTAGATGTCCTCGATCCGGCGGGCGTTGCGGGCGGGGTCGAAGCTCTCCTCGGCGTGCAGCCGTGCGGCGTGGCCGAGCCGGGCGCGCCGCTCGGGGTCGCGCAGCAGCTCCTCGACCGCGTCGGCCAGGGCGTCGACCGCGAAGCCGTCCACGAGCACGCCGGTCTCGCCGGGGACGACCACACCGCCGCCCGTGCGCGAGCCCGATGCGACGACCGGGACGCCGCTCGCCGCCGCCTCGATCACCGGACGGCCGAGCTCGGGGCCGCGCGAAGGCGCCACCACGACGTCGCTCGCCTGGTACAGGTTGGCCGTGTCCTGCGTGAACGGGACGAAGCGGACGTCGTCGGTCAGCCCGAGCTCGGCGACGAGTTGGTTCGCCTCTGACTCGTAGTTCCG
>Ga0315276_10000681_pt1 | contig 29369 bp, 14 predicted proteins | sample YL17G05_0_MG_FD_204542 | JGI IMG/M metagenome (GOLD analysis project Ga0315276, IMG submission 204542) | Sediment microbial communities from Yellowstone Lake, YNP, Wyoming, USA - YL17G05_0 | ecosystem: Environmental > Aquatic > Freshwater > Lake > Sediment | place: USA: Wyoming | collected... | reverse complement strand
ACTCGAAGGCAATCTATCGATCTTAGCGAGCGTTCAGGAAGCAGTCTTACTGACTACCAGTTCAACATAACTCTTGATACGCAATCGCTCATAGGTGCCGGCAAGATGAACAGCAGCTGCAAAGACCTGAGGTTCGCAAACAATAACTCAGTGCTCCTCAGCCATTGGGTCGAGGGAGGATGCAACACGACCAGCACCAGCATATGGGTAAAATCTAATCTTTCGGCGAATACCAATGCCACAATATACGTTTACTATGGGAATCCATCAGCAGCCGATATCAGCAACGCCAATAACACCATGCTTGTGTATGAGAATATGAGCGCAACTCCCGGCGGGACTTTGAGCGGAGACGCATCCTATATCAACTCTACCAATGGTGTGAGGCTGACAAGAGCAGTTGACGACTTGTCAGGATTCCTTTACTATGATAATAAGAATCCCGGCAAAGGAATGCACGCTAAGTTCCAATCATGGGCGGGAGGGGGAGATGGAGCAGACGCTGTTTGGCTGGGTGTGCACGATACTACGACTGTCGGAACATCAGAAGACGTTGTCGCTGGCGGATACCACTTCACGGCGGATGAATACCAGGACCGGGTGGCTTACACAAGAAGCCCATCTGGCGGAAACCCGCTGGCAAATTGGAGCAACAGCACCATAGACAACTCCCAATGGCATAGTGTCGAGGTCTTCTTTTACAACAATGGAAGCGTAGCAAGAGGCACAATCATCTATGATGGAGTCAAGAGGGTAGATTACAATGACACAACTCCGCAGAGCATAGCAGGAAACTATGTGACTCTTGGAGCAAGGACTGGCGGATCAAATAACGAGCACAGGGTACGAAACATATCAATAACCAAGTATGTCAGCCCTGAGCCACTAATCACGCTCGGATCTGAGACTAACTTCACCCAAGGCATCATACCAATGAACTCCGGAAGCCCATTCTATACGATAGCACAAAATCCTATGTATTCTAACAACAACAGCTGCCTGGCAAACATGATAGTAGGGAGCAGCTGCAACACAACCTGGTTCATCAATGCGACAGGAGAGGCAAACACCACCTGGACTTTCTTTGCGACCTATATTTCGCAGAATTACTCATCAATCACCACCAACACCACAAGGATAAATGTGACCATCATACCGAACATAGCACCAAGTGTCTCAGCGATATCAATAAGCCCAAGCAGGGCAAAATATGATCAGGACCTAAACTGCACATTCACAGTCACAGATCCTAATATAGGTGATTCGCTGTTTGCAAATGTCAGCTGGTATAAGGATGGCACACTCATGCTCTCCAGCGGTGTAAGTGTCAGCTCAGGAGTCTCAAAGACAGATATCCTTGGATACGGCAATCTCACAATCGGGGATGTCTGGTGGTGCGGCGTGTTCCCCTTCGACGGATTCGTCTGGGGAGAGCAGGCTAATTCCTCAAATGTTACCATTCTAGCATCATTGCCGCCTGAAGCCAGCAGCATAGAGTGCCAGAAGAACAGGGCTATCTGGGTTAACTGCTCAAGCATAGCCTTTGGCCAGAATCTCACTGCTGTGAGGGCTAAATGCTCTGATCCCGACGGCACGGTGATCAATGCCACTTTCAGCCTGGCAAACATAGAAGATTTGAAGTTGTTCTTCACAGACACGACATCTGACAATTCCAGCGGCTATTTCACACTGGACAGCCCTGATGTAACGATACTTGACTCTGGTAATTTCAACCTTAGCGTAATGTGCGTCGACAATAATGAGACCACAGGCTACGGAAATTCAAGCTGGCTTGTGCCATGGGGAACATTGACTGCCACGCTCATAAATCCGACGGCAAATGCCAATGTTACCAGGAACAAGTTCTTCAACTTCAGCGCCATGATAAACTGCTCTGGAGGAGAATGCGGATTCATCAACGCAACCCTCGATCCGGTCAATTGGTGGAACACATCATGGAACTATAGGCGAGCCATAGTCATCGGAGAGAACTCCAACAGGACGCTAAGCCTTTATCAGTTCATGATAAATATAAGCACCCAACCAATCATTTCCGCCGGAAAGATGAACTCTGATTGCAGCGACATCAGGTTCACCACCAATGACTCAAAGCCATTGGATTACTGGATTCAGTCAGGATGCAACACAACAATCACAATAATCTGGGTGGAGAACAACCTGAGCGCATTCATCAACTCATCGATGTACATGTACTACGGTAATGCTAATGCGAGCGCCCAGAGCAATGCTTCCCATACATTATTTCTCTATGAGGACATGACCGTCCCACCAAGCGGAACGCTAACCGGCAACGCCACATACATAGATTCGAGCTGGGGAGTTAGGCTGACTGTCGCATCCGGCGACTTGCTGGGATACCTTTACTATGTAAAGAACCCTGGTCTTGGTTTCTATGGCGAGTATGAGACCTGGGCTGGCGGAGGAGATGCAGGAGGAGGCTCAGGAGCAGACGCAACCTGGATCAGCATCCACGATAATTCTGCAAGCTCAGCAAGGGAAGATGTTGTCGACGGAGGATATCACTTCACAGTGGACGAATGGGGAACCAGCGGCACAGACCCTGGAAGGGTCGCATTCACGAAGAGCACGGTGGACAATGGAGGGGCTATATCCCAGTGGAACAGCACCACCATCGCAGACTCAAGCTGGCATAATCTTAAGGTTTATTTCTTCAACAACGGAACCAGGGCCACTGCGCGCGTATACTACGATGGGACATTGAGGATCAATGCCACAGACACCTCGCCCCAGGCAACCACAGGAAACTACATGGGATTTGCAGGAAGGACAGGAGGATCAACCAACAACCACTACATCAGGAGCATAATAATCAGGAAATATGTCGACCCGGAACCAACTGTCACAATCGATGATGAAGTACAGCAGACAAAAGGAATAATTCCAATGGGCAACGGCACACCGTTCTACACAACCACAGCCAACCCAATGTACTCAGAAAACAACAGCTGCCTAGGCAACATGAACATGATATCAGGGATCAGCTGCAACACCACATGGCTGGTAAACGCCACAGGCAGCACAGGCATCCCGTGGACTTTCTTTGTGACCTATAGCTCACTGAACTATTCAAGCTATGTGAACATAAACACCACTCGAAGAATTAACATAACCATAGTAAACAATACTGCGCCAGCAGTGTCTGCTATCTCATTAACACCAGATTATCCTCTACCGACAGAGGACCTGAACTGCACATTCACTGTGACAGACCAGAACATAGGAGATGACCTGAGCGTGAATGTCACATGGTACAGGAACAACAGCTGGTTCAGCTCATCAAACATGACTGTTAGCAATGGTGTGGAAAAGATAATCACTCTAGGCTCAGGGAACACTTCGTTAGGTCAGGTATGGCACTGCGGAGTCACTCCGTATGATGGCCTGCTCTTCGGGCCGCAGGTGAACTCTTCAAATGTCACCATAGTGCTAAGCAAGCCGCCTACAATTCATCAGGTCCAGTGTTATATAAACGGATCGACATGGACCAACTGCTCAAGGCTAAGCTTCAGATCTAACCTTTCTGGCGTGAGAGTTAACTGCACGACAAACTACATGCCAATATCAAACGTCACAATAAATTTCACCAACACACCAGATTCGACGCTCTTTTTCACCAACACCACCAATGTCAGCTCCGGCGGATTATGGACTATATACAATAACGTGACCATCAACGACTCAGGAGAGTTCGTCGTCGGTGTAACCTGCACCAACAATGAATCAGCGAAAGACACAGAAACAGTAAACTGGACTGTTCCCTGGGGAAAGATAACCATCACGCTGATCAATCCTAGCAGCGACGGCTATGTGGAATATAATAGGTTCTTCAACTTCACCGCGCAGATGAATTGCATCATAGGCGAATGCGGCGACTTGAACGCGATGCTTGATCCTGAAAGTGAAGAGATTGAGCCGCACAGCGCCTCTTTCCTACCGATCGATCACGAGATAAGAGAATCGGTCACTGCTCCTCCCAAACAATTCCCAAGCATGGAAATGAAAACAACGGATGCTGATGCAAAGACAGGCAAAGGAGGGAACAGTGCATATCCTGATGGAATGGTGACCATAAACTCCATGAAGCAAAGTTATAGCGTCGGAGAGGCTGTTGAATTGGTAGGGACTGTGCTGGACAGCAGAGGCAATCTCGTGCCGAGCGCTAATCTTAATATGATAATAACAAGCCCCGGCTCTGAGAATATTGTCTTCACCACGGCTGATCTCAGAGAATTAGCTCCAGGCCTGTATGCATTGATCTACGACCATCCTGTTGAGGCCGGCACCTATTCAGTAGAATTCATCTCTGCAGGAGATATCAAGGACAGAATGAGAACCTCATTCGAAGTTAACAACATCAAGGATCATTCTGGATTCGAAATAGCCAGGGATGCTCCTTTCGCAGTCAATCCTTGGGCAGGAGCCAATGGTCCTTTTGACATATCGATCACAGCAAAAAGGCGCGACAGGACATTGCCTGACAGGTTCACATTGACAGAGACCATTCCCCTGGCGCTGGAAATCATAGACTCAGGAGGAGCAGACCATTGGATCTCAGAGCAGGAGCAAGAGCAATACCTGGTCTGGTCAGGCCTAAGCGATAACTCAAGAGTGAGCTATCGCGTATCAGCGCCAAAGATCTCGCCTGAACGTTATGGCCTCAGCGCAGCCATCTCTGCAGGCGGAGAAACATTCAAAGAGCTGAGGAGCTGGTTCATCGCAGCAGACCCTGCCAACTACTATTCTGCGAGCAATGGCAGTGTAGCGTATTATGTCTCGGCAGGGACATATACTGCGGCCAACGGAGGAAGCTATGCAAACACTGCATCAAAGGACTGTTCTGGCGGAACGTGTACGCAATCCAACTCATGGCTGACCGGCTTCATAGACATGAACACCGCAGACATAACCTGCCGCCTGAACACCTCGCTCAAGTTCAACATCAGCAACATAAAACCTGAATACGTAAATAATATTACCATCAGCTGGGGCGGATGCTGGCACGGCGACCAGGCATTGGGCAACAATAGGTGCGACAATCTCACAAGGCCAGAGTTCAGCTCAGGGACAGGAGGCGGAACATTCGACATGTGGATGCTGAGAAACACAACCTATGAGAGCATGAGCTGCATCAACACCGCGGGAAGCGAATGCGGATCAGCAGATGAGATAAGTCTCGGGACAGCCGGAGCATCTCCTTCATGGGGGAACGCCCAGGGATATCACACATTCACCTTCAGGAAGGCAGATCTCAACAGCAGCTATGTGAACAACAGCATCATCACCCTGCTCTGGAAGACCTGGGGCGCAGGAGTGTGCGCCGATGCCGCCGACGACGACATACTCTTGGCGCTTGATTACGCAAACCTGACAGTCAACTGGAACTATCTCATCAAGAATGGGTCGATGGTCTCAACAGTGATAGGTACAGATCCATTTTATACAATCGATGCCAATCCCATGAACAAGACCAACACCAGCTGCCTCTCAGGGATGAGAGTCGGGATGGATGGCTGCAATGTCACATGGAAAGTTAACGCAACAGGTGGAGTCAACACCACGCACGTGTTCTATGTCATAGCAAATACATCAATGTATCCAACTACTGTGCCAGAGAACGAGAGCGCCCACATAAGATTGACGATAAGGGACACCTCAAGGGTGCCACCGACAGTCACCCTCAATTCTCCGGAGAACAACTTTGTCACAACCAACACCACAATCATCTTCAACTGCTCAGCCACAGACAATAGCGGCCTGGCCAACATGACATTGTACATAAACGTAAGTGGAAGCTTTGATGAGAACGGCACCAACAGCATCGGCGGGCTGAGCAACAGCACACTCTTCAACAGGACTTATTTTGAAGGAAGGTTCCTATGGAACTGCAAAGCCGTCGATATCGACGGCAACGAGCGGTTCGCCTCCTCCAACAGAACCTTATTGATAGATTATACGGCGCCATACATAGTGCTGTCTTCTCCCCAGAACTCAGACAGTTTCGGCAGCTCCAACGTAACATTCAGGTTCACTGTCTTTGATAATATAGCCATGACACTCAACTGCAACATAACAATAGATGACTCTGTACGTGACTTGAATTTCACTGCATACGCTGAAAGCCCAACCGCGAGGAACATATACAACATATCACAGGGAGATCATTTCTGGAATGCCACGTGCTGGGACAGCGCAGGCAACTGGAACATCAGCGAGACAAGAAATTTCACCATATTGAACACACCTCCATCGGTTGTTCTTCAGACAATAGACAATTACACCATTAATTCAGGCGACCTAGAGCTGTTCTATCTTCCCAACGACAACTCAAACTTGAGTGTGGCAGACCTCTACATCAACGGAAGCTGGTATACAAATACTACTGGTATAGATAAGGGAAGCACCAACTCCTTCAGCCTGTTCGGATTCAACGAAGGAAGATACAATTGGACGGTCAATGTGACAGATGATGGTGGTCTGACTGCCCAGGCCTCTGTGCGGTGGTTCATCATAGACATGACAGGACCTTTCATCAACCTCACATTCCCGCAGGACAATTATTCCACCAACTTAAGCTCGGCGGTGATAAATTTCACAGTAACAGACAACTATGATCCAATAATTATCTGCAGGATAATGTTGAACGGGACCAACGCAACCTCTTATTTCAATGCAAACAACAACACTCCAATATCAAAGACTATCTACGGCCTGAAAGATGGATTGAACAGCTGGAATGTGAGCTGTACAGATGACGCCACCAACAACAATGTAAGCGAAACCAGAGGCATCAATGTCAGTGCTCCCCCAACTATAGCGCTCAACACGCCAGCGGACAACTATTCGCAGGCCAGCGGCAACATAAGCCTAAATTATACTCCAACTGATAACTCAGGCATAATTAACTGTACGCTCATCCTTAACGGACAAATAAACCAGACCAACAGCACAATCAACAACACAGTGCAGAACCGCTTCTTCCTGACAAGCCTCCCTTCAGGCGATTATAATTGGAGCGTCAACTGTACTGACACCGCGGGATTGGTCGGATACTCAACGACCAGGCTCTTCAGAATAGACTCAAGCGCGCCCAACATCACCCTAAACCGGCCACAGAACAATGATACTGTTTACGGTGGATTCGCCATCTTCAACTGGACAGCCTATGACAACCTAGACCCAGTCCTTATGTGTAATCTCACCCTCGACGGAAGCCTGAACAAGACCAACATAGCATCGCCCAATGGGCAGTCGGTGAACGTCACTGTCATGATACCTAATGAAACCTCGCACCTATGGAACGTGACATGTGTAGATGATTCTGGCAACAGGAACACGAGCGCGACATGGAACTTCAGCAGCATAAATGCTCCCACGGTCACGCTAACATTCCCGAAAGCCAACGAGATACTTAACTTCTCACAGAACATAAACTTCACATACATACCGGCGAGCAGCAACTCGCTCTCGATAGCAAGATTTTTCCTGAACGGTAATGAGAACCAGACAACGCCAAATCCTAGCAGAGGAGTGGAGAATTATTTCTACCTCAACCTTTCGGACGGGATATATAACTGGAGCGTCAGCATAACAGACAACATGAGCCTCAATGGCTCTAGCGAGACAAGATCATTCACAGTTGACACGACGCCGCCGATAGTCACCATAATAACACCAACACAAGGCCAGACCGTGAACAACAACAACGTGACATTCACATTCAATGTGACAGATAACGTGGCTAGCTTCGTCAACTGCACAGTATACGTCGGAGGAACTACTGAGTGGAGCAACATCAACGCTTCAAGCGGCGCCACAATCACAAGGTACAAGACATTATTCGACGGCGGCTACAATTGGAGCGTGAGCTGCCTAGACCGTGCCAACAACACCAACTCATACCAGCTGATTAATTTCACAGTCGATGCTCCGCCCAACATCACCATCAATTTTCCGCCAATCAACTACAGGACCAGAGACACTAACATCTCATTCAACTATACACCGCTCGATCCCATAGGATTTAATAACTGCTCATTGTACATAAACGGCTCATGGATTCAGAACTCGAGCGACGTGGCAAGGAACACTCCCAACTTCCTGAACGCCACAGGACTCAATGAAGGAGCCTATCTCTGGACGATAGAATGCTTTGACCAGGCGCCAGACCTTAACAACTACACGACTCCGCCGCGCAACCTGACCATAGACCTGACAGGACCTAACGTATCGCTGCAGTATCCTGGAGTAGGAGATTATCTCAACAGCAACACAGTTCAGTTCAATTGGACTGCGGCTGATTACGCAGGAGTCAACCTTAACTGCTCGCTGTTCATAAATGACACCTTCAATAAGTCATTGGTGCAGCAGTCAGGCAGCTATTTCACGCCGACAGTCAACAACATGAGCGACGGAACATATAATTGGTATGTAAACTGCAGCGATGATCTCAACAACTCAGCAGTCAGCGAGACAAGGGATTTCACCATCAACAAGGCAGACCTATACATCAACAGCAGCAGGATAACATTCAACAACACCAATCCTGATGTGAACCAGACCATAAACATAAGCGCGAACGTGAGCAACATAGGAGGAATGCCCGCATATAACGTCGTCGTCAGCTTCTGGGATGGCGATCCTGGCAGCGGAGGAACTCTCATAGGAAACTCCACAGGCACAATCAACTATGGCAGCTCAGCCAGGCTCTCGGTGCTGTGGAACATCAGCGGATCTATGCACATAATATATGTTATAACAGACCCTGGAAGCCTGATAGCTGAGCTGAATGAGAGCAACAACAACGCAACAATAAACATATCGCCGCTGTATTCAACCATAACATATCCGACGCAGAACTTAACCTTCAACAGCAACAATGTGACTGTGAACTTCACGGTCTACGATTACAACGGCAGCACCCTTGACTACAACATATTCGCAAATGAGACTATTGTCGGCAGCGGCACAGCGATAGACGGAGCTGAACAATCAGTCCCTGTGACCATCAATGACGGCACTTGGATAATAAAGGTCGGGATGACTGATGCGCTCGGAAGGAAGAAGAACAGCACAGGAATAACTATATACGTAGACGGCACTCCTCCATCAATAAGCTATCTCACTCCTCCGACACCAATCAATAACTGGGTACAGAGCAACACCACTGTAACCATAAATGTTTCGCACTATGATGTGCATCCTAACCAGATAATACTGTACTGGCAAGGAGCAACCAATGAGACCAGGCCATATACTGGCAGCTTCTCCAACTTCACCCTCTCAGACTTAGCCGACGGTATCTACACTTATTATGTCTGGCTCAACGACACATTCGGATTATCAAACCAGACAGCAGAGCAAATAGTCAGAATAGACCTACTCAACCCTGCAATAAATCTCGAGGCCCCGGCTCCAGGAGCTACTGTGAACTCATCCGTAGTTGAGTTCGACTTCAATGTGACTGACTCAAGCCAGTACGTCAACTGCTCGCTTTACATAAACGACACATTGAACAAGAGCAGGAGCAACCTCTTGACAAACACTCAGCAGTTCATCGTGCAGCAATTCGAGGTTGGGACATACAATTGGTTCATCAACTGCACAGACCAGCTAGGGAGGAGCAACATCTCTGACACAAGGTCATTCACTGTCCCACCTACCAGCATAGATTGGACAAACCAATGGTATGAGCAATTCAACACCAATGTCCTCAACACCACAGCAATCATAAACTTGATGCCGAACAGGGATGGTGGAGAGAACAGGGTCAACATATCAATACCAGCAGAAACATTGTACACCATGGCCATCGCATACTCTCCATACATATCAGGCTTTGGAGCCAGCATTCCTAACGGAACAAACGTCAGCTTCAGCGGCCTCTTCAGCGTTGTCGACTCAAACGCGATGGTAGCAGGCTATGTCACCTGGAAGGTCTACCTCAGCAATGAATCAGGAGACTTCCTGATCGCACAGATAGGAAATGATGACAATACAGAAGTTGGAAGCAACAAGCTGAGCGCTAAGGACCTGAGGACAAGCCTTGGGACAAGCATGATAATCAACAGGAGCTGGTTCTTCACGCCAACTGATCGATTGAAGCTGGTGGTAAACATGTACAGCGACGACCGTGTAGAGGAAAGATATATCCATTACTGGGACAACAGAGTAGAATCATGGATCAATTTCAGCAGCTTCTCTGTGATCGGAGCCATGAGCCTCAACATGACTGAGCCGTCGACAGATATCACAGTGGCTCCTGGCGAGACATTCAACCAGACATGCCTGGTCAACTGCACCTATGGAACTTGCATCAACGTATATGCCTATGCGCAAAACAACGCAACTCTCCCTAATGAGACAGGCTGGAGCAATACCACTAACTCATCAGGCAACATAAGGCTGACCACAGGGCAGAGCAACCCTATTTTCCTGAGCAATGTCACAGGAATATCATATGTGAACTTCACAGTGAACGGCAGCATTGCCTCGATTGACAACATCAGGTGCTATGCTAAGAGCGACTACAATGATGCATACAGCATCTCTCGACAAATCAGTGTGGCTGATTTCAGCGCTCCGAACGTCACCCTTTCCAGCCCTAGGAACAATAGTTACTGGAACGCTGTCAACATGACATTCTATTTCAACACCACTGAGAACGTACAGCTCAAGAACTGCACACTGATAATCAATGGAGGCGAATGGACCACAAAGAACACCAGCGACCTCATCAGGAATGGAAGGAACAACCTCACGGCAGTGGGCATGGATGAAGGCGTGCACAACTGGAGCGTTATATGCTCAGACCTAAGCGGTAACCAGGGCAACTCATCAGTCTGGTGGATAGGCATCGATAGGACTGCACCAGGGATAACACTCAACTATCCTGGCCCTGGAGACAACTTCGCCAACACAACAGTGATACTTAATTTCACAGCGACAGACAGCATCGACCAATCGCTGACCTGCAACCTGACATTGGATGGAACTATCAACAGGAGCAACTTCGAGGCGCAGAACGGCACATGGACCAATGTGACAGTATCTGGCTTGACTGAAGGAGCGCACAGCTGGAATGTGACTTGCTGGGATAACGCGAGCAACACCAACACCAGTGAGACCAGGACGTTCAGCACGTTCATCTCGCCAAGAGTCGTACTTGTCAGCCCGCTGAACAACAGCATCAGCAACAACGCAACACAGATGTTCTACTTCAATGTTAGCGATGACACAGGCCTTACCAACTGCTCATTGATGCTCAATGGCGCGACCAACACAACCAAGACAACAGCTGATCTTGTTAACAACGCCACCAACAACTTCACAGTCGCCAGCATGAACGGAACCTATCTCTGGGCAGTCAGATGCTTTGACAACACAACGCTCACCATGTCAAACACAACTGCGCCATGGAACTTGACCATAGACCTTGAGTCGCCAATGCCGATAATAACCACGCCAAACCTGAGCTGGTTCAACACAAGCTCCCCGACCATACAATTCAACATAACAGATAACGTGGCATATCAGATAAACTACACGTTCTTTGTTAACGGAACAATAAACACGAATGGCACAGCCACCAACAACACACCATCATCAGCAGCATTGACAGGGCTTATTCCTGATGGAGAATACATCATCGTTCTCCAGGCTTCGGACAGGGCTGGCAACATAGCCAACAGCACAGCAATAACAATATATGTAGACACTGCCAAGCCAGGCATAAACCTTTCTGCGCCAGAAAACGGCCTGGAAATAGATAATACGATTGTGCAATTCAACTTCACGGCGACAGACAACATGGCCAGCTATATTATGTGCAACCTGACAATCAGCAACGGGATGCGCGAAGATAACATAAACGCCAGCAACGGCGTGCTGCAGAACATAACCAAGAGCGGATTCCTATCAGGGACATACTTCTGGAATGTCAGCTGCATAGACCTGGCTAGGAACAGGAACACGAGCGTGACCTGGAACTTCACCATAAACGCACCAGACTTGGTCATCACCTCAGGCAACATATCATTCAATGAAAGCACGCCTGAGGAAGGCAAGAACATAACCATCTTTGCTAACATATACAACCGTGGTGGAACGCCTGCCTATAATGTTACCGTGCAGTTCTGGAGAGGAGACCCTGATGCAGGAGGAACGCAGATCAATGGCAACAGGAGCGTCTCGATAATAAATGGTAATGATAACATCACCTTGAACATGACCTATCTGACAGTCATAGGCGACAACAACATCTTTGTCGTAGTAGACCCGCCGACAGCCACCAACGGCACAATCATCGAGGAGAACGAGAGCAACAACAAGGCCAACAGATCTCTGGGAGTCTCGCTCTACCATGTATTCGCTGGCAACACGACAGGGATCATAAGGATTGAGAAGCAGAGCATAAATAACAGCCTGTTCATCTGGAACGTCAGCAACTACACAGGAAGCAACATATATGTGACAGACCTTGAGGCCAATCCTAACTTCCTGAAGCTCCAGGCCATAGGAATCAATACAAGCAACACCTCAGCCGCAGGAGACTTCGCTGACATAGACATAAAGCTCGGCACCGCAAACTTCACTGACTCGATAAACACCACATACACTTACAACGGAGCGCCAAGGGCGACCAAATCGTTCGCTGTGTTCAGCAAGGCAATAAATAATGTGCCTATCATAAACAGCACCAACACCAGCAATTTCCAGACAGGAATACTGTGGGATACTAATGATGGAGGATCAGAATACAACGGAACCCAGGACCTCATATTCATAACAGAAGCAAACCAGCAACAGACAGGATTAAATGGATTATACGACTTCGAGATAAAGGTGCCTGCTCTGCTTAGGAACTACAATGCAGCAGGATCAAGCATAGCATTTTACGCTGAACTCAAATAATAAAAAAAGAATATAAGATGAACAAAAAAAAGAGGTGTGGCCTGAGATTGGTAGCTATGATAGCCATAGCCCTCAGCATGCTCTTCATCAGCGCCCACAGCGCAAAAGCAGATGCTGGCGGCTGCGACTCAGAGAACTACTTCTGCGCCTGCGGAGATCGATGCCACGGGCTATATGAAGAACCAGGATTCAACATACTGAACACCACAGCCTGCCAGGATGGACCGGATGAGTCAGAGTATGAGTATGTGAATGAGATCACAGTCACTGACCTCAATGCCACCAACTTCAAAGGAGGGGATGTGGTAAGGGTATACGTGCAGTTCTACTGCTATGCAGGAGATTACATATCAATAGCCTACTCAAACACATCGGTAGTCTCAGGCAGCAGCTGGAGGAATGTGTACTCATCGACATGCCCTGGCTACAACCTAATAGATGTATACTATAATCTCACACTTGACAGGAATGAAGGCTACCATGCTTTGAGAGCGATAATAGCCTATCCTGGAGAGCCAAGCATGACCTGCGGCTACCCATCACACACATCATCAGACACAGACGACCTATATTTCAAGGTGAATGCAAGGCCAGACATAGACGCACCTGTAGTCACAGGCATCTATCCTTCGGCAGGGACCAGCTTTGAATACACAGACGGGCTGACAATACCGCTGGTGGTCAATGCCACAGACGCAACAGGCATAATGAACATCTCGGTGAACATAACCTGGGCCAGCGGCAGCATGTCATTCACACTAACAAATTCCTCGGCCACAAGGTTCAATACAACGCTCTACAACCTGACCAACGCGAGCCGCTACAACATGACAATAACCAGCAAAGACAACCTCAACAACACAGGAACAAATATAACCTATTTTTTCATCACCAACAACGCGTTCATAAACGTTACATCGCCAGCGCTCTCATACACCTACGCATACCATAATGTTTCACTCAGGTTCAGGGTGAACGACAACAACACTCCCTACCAGGAAGTCTACTACACTCTGAACTCTGCCGACAGGAGCTATCTGAACGAGACTACCAGGATATCCAACGATGAATCTATCGAAGAGGCAGAGAACAATAACCTCGTTAACATATCCCAATCATTCGTCCCGCGGGAGGATATGACTGTCAACAGAATAAAGATACGCCTGGGAAGGGAGAGCTTGAACATATTCGAGAACTATGTTCAGCTGAGGAACGGCACAAACCAGAGCAACGGCGCAGTGCTCCTCGAATACACCCTGAACTCAACAATAGTCCCTGAGATCGGCGCTGAATGGATTGACATCAACTTCAGCAACAGCACCAACCTGATGAATGGCAGCAAATATTTCATATTATTAACAGCCTCTGCCGATGCAAATGATGTCTTCACATGGGAATTCAACTGGAACGGTTATCCTGATGGAAACTTCACAGGCAACAGCAACGAAGACCTATTGTTTGTGGTGTACGACAGATTCAAGTATAACACGACTCTGAACGCCATCGAAGGAACTAACTCAATAGATGTATGCGAAAAAAATAAACTAAACATATCAGACTGCACAATGCTTGAGTTCAAGACCGATACAACCCCGCCAAGCTTCACAGGGCTTGAAGAGACAGCAGACCCATTCGAGTTCGGGGATTCAAGCTACCAATTTATCTACATAAACGTCAGCGATGAAACCAGCACCATCGGCAAGGTGATGATCAACATAAGCGGCAGCATGTCATCTATGAACTACTCAGGAACAGGGAGCCGCTACCAGTACAGATGGTACATCAACGGCAGCGACCTGAGCATGATAAGGAGCTTCAATTACAGCATATTTTTCAACGACAGCATTGGAAACTACAACATTACCCCGGAATATTCTTTCATAGTCGTTGATTCGCTGGCGCCAGATATATCATCTATTGTATATGATCCGAATGAAGAGAGCCTCCTCGACCCAAATGTGACCATAGCCGTCAATGCCACGGTGACCGATTATTCAAGGGTGCAGAACGTCACGCTGCTCTACGGATTCATCAATACAACAACAGGCATCATCAGCTGGAACAGCGTAGCCATGCAGAACAACACAGGCATCAGCTCGACATTCACTGCTAATTTCACGCCAGACATCGAGGGCAACTGGTCATTCATGATATCATCAAAAGACATCTACAATAACAGCATAAATTCGACTCCGACTAATCTCAGCATAACATACGATGTAAGCTGGTTCGCTGATCCAAGGAACTTTGAAGAGAGATTCTCAACCGCAGCTAGCCATGTCGAAGTAGGAAACATAACCATCAACAACACAGGAGACTATGAGCTTAGCTTCATTATATCAAAACTATCAGGAGTGCTTAACATCTTCATCAATGAAACGAACGTATCAGTGGCTGGAGGCCAGGTCAAAATAATAAATGTCTCAGCCCAGGCACCCGCAGACCAGAACCAGTACCCATTCATACTTTTGGTAAGCTGCTTGAACATCTCATCAACACCCAACGACACGGTGGACGGCATAGTGACTGTAGGCCAGGGCGGACCATACATCACGCTCATAGAGATATTATACCCGACAACGGCTGTGCAGGGCCAGAGAAGGCTCACACTCAACACCACTGTGAAGAACATAGGGAACGACACAGCATACAATATAACAGTCAACTGGACTCTGCCTTCTGGCTGGACAACCACCTATCCGCTGAGCAAATTCATAAGCAGCTTGCAATCATACCAGAGCTCAAGCGCGCTTGAAAGCCATGGAATACAGACATCAGTGGGGCTGAACGCCACCATCGGGCTGCAGAACTTCACCCTCACAGTTGATTTTGTCATGGAGCCCAACAGGACAAGGCCTGCTCCAATAATAAAGACTGTCGAGGTCACTGAGCTCGAAACAGGGACAACCAATGAGACAGTCATTATAATCCCTAGCACAGGCGGAGGAGGAGGCGGAAGAGGCGGGAGGACCAGCGGCTCAGGCGGAGGGATGATACCACGGGCGCCCAACTACAACCTCACCATCGAGCACTTACCAAGGACAGGAATCATGAGAGGACAGCGCGACAGCGTGCAGATAAACCTCACCAACAGGAACGACGTGACATTCTATAACATTGAGATGAGCATAGATGGATTCCCTTCCTCGCGCTACAGAATAGTGCCTGACATTATAGCTGAGCTTGGCCGCAACCAATCAGAGCAGTTCAATGTGACATTCGAGATACCATTATACATGGGATATTCAGTGAACAACCTCAGGTTCATATTCGACGGAGAATCAAGGGCAAAACCCAACTCCTCATCAAATGCATATCATCAGGAAAACTTGTTCACGCTGATAATATCAGAGACAGACCAATCAGGCTCCCTGGCCTGCCTCACAGAATCAGAGGGACTTATAGCTGATATGGAACGCATGAACTTCACGGCAACAAAGGCGCGAGAGCTACTGGAAAAAGCGAGGAATGCATTTGACAGCATAGACTACACCCAGGTGAAGACTCTCTGTGATGATATCAAGAGCAGCAAAGAAGCTGCTTTCTCGCTTGACAAAAATATAAAAGAGCTTGAGAAAGAGATCAATGATGCGGCTTCACAGGGATATGATATGAAAGGAACAACCAGGCTCCTTGGTCTTGCAAAGGAAGTGTTTCAGAGCGGAGAATATGATCAAGTTACCACGCGGCTAGACAAGGCTCAGGAATCACTGACGCTCCAGATTCAGACAGAGGATTCCAAGCTAGGCAAGCGGCTCTTCAAGCTGGTGAAGAACTACTGGTGGGCTCTGCTAATTATCGCCATCGCAGGCACAATCATCGCAGGAGCAGCCTACAGGAAAGCCTCCATAATCAGGATAAAGAACACGATTGACAGGCTTGAAAAAGAGGATGCTGCCATCACAGAGCTGATCAAGCAGCTCCAGCAAGAACACTTCGTCGACAAGAAGACAAGCACTCACATATACAATAACAGGCTCGAGGACTACCAACGCCGCCTAGCTGATATAGCGAAGGAGAAGATAGACTTGAAGCATACCCAAGTGAGATTCTTCAACGTATCAATGACCAAGGAAGGGCTTGAGGTGCAGAAGGAAGAGATGACATCGCTGATAAAGGCATTGCAGCAGGACTACTTCGTGAACAGCACCATAGACAAGAACAACTATGAAAAGACCTTCGCTATTTACAAGAAACAGATGGCAGAGATCAACAAAAGGCTCATACTCAAGGAACATGAAGAGAAGGAGAATAACAATAAGAGACTGAAAAACATAGAAAGAATGAACAAATGAGCAAGGAGGCCTTTATGGGAAGCCATCAAAAAACACGGTTAAAGGCAACAGCCAGTCAGCAGCAGTTAGTTTTATAAATTTAGAGTGTTTAATAAATGAACAAGGGTGAATGATTGATAAACGTACTGATTGTGGATGATTCTGCACTGATGAGAAAGATAATCTCAGATATGCTCACCTCAGACAGCGAGATAAAGGTGATGGGTACTGCTGGAGACGGCAAGATCGCCCTGGAAAAAATAAAAACACTGTCTCCTGATGTCATAGTGATGGATGTCGAGATGCCTGAGATGGATGGAATCACTGCCCTAAAGAAGATAATGGATATCAAGCCGACGCCGGTCGTAATGCTCAGTGCCCTGACAAAGGAAGGCTCTGACAAGACCATCGAAGCCCTAGAGGCAGGAGCGATAGATTTCATAACCAAACCGTCCGGAACCATATCGATGGATATCGTCAGAGTGAAACATGCGTTGATAGAGAAGGTCAAGGTTGCCTCAAAGGCTCACATACAAAAGGTTGCACATGTAGAGACCAGAAAATATCACTTCAATCCCACAAGGAAGAAAGTCATAGTAATAGCAAGCTCGACAGGAGGCCCCCAGACACTGGAGTACCTGCTAAAAGAGATGCCGCGCAACATCCCTGCGCCGATATTGGTAGTGCAACACATGCCGCCTGGCTTCACCAAGAGCTTCGCAGAAAGGCTCAGCAGGATATGCGAGATAACTGTGAGAGAAGCAGCAGACGGCGACAAGCTCGAGGATGGAGTGGCTCTTATAGCGCCAGGAGGGCTGCACATGATAGTGGAGGAGAAAGGCAACGAAGCAGTGGTGCGGATAATCAAAGATCCTCCTGAACTGGGAGTGGCTCCCTGCGCCAACAAGCTCTTCAGGTCAATAGCTCCAATATTCCGGGAAAACACCATCGCGGTGGTGCTCACAGGCATGGGGAGCGATGGCACCGACGGCGCAAGAATGATAAGGAATGTCAGCGGCACAGTGATAGCAGAGGCTGAGGAATCATGCATAGTCTTTGGGATGCCAAAAGAAGTGATCAACGCAGGGCTGGCAGATGAAGTGGTCACACTAGAAAAGATGGCCGTCGCATTGATACAGATCGTTGACATTTGATTATTTATTATTTAGCCATAAAAAAAAAGAGGTTTTACTTTCAATGGATATGTCTGAATACAAACAGGCCTTCTTGTTCGAGGCAAAAGAGCACATTGACTCACTGAACGAGAGCCTTATGCAGCTGGAGAAGACACCAGATGACGTAGACACAATAAACAAAGCCTTCAGATCATTCCACACACTAAAAGGCAACGCAGGAGCAATGGGCTATATCAAATACTCTGAGCTGGCGCACGCGCTTGAGGATGTGCTCTCGAGAATCAGAGAACATAAGCTGAATATCAGCAAGAACATAATGGACCTATTGTTCGAAGGCTGCGACCTGCTGGAAGAAGGTCTTGAGAAAATAGAGCATAACAATCCCGAAAACATAAGCGTCGAAAACATAATCCGAGAGCTTGAAAGTATGTCAAAGAAAGAGGAAGCCATGACAACGACGCCAGTAGGGCAAGAGCTGGCGCTCAGCGAATCAGATAAGGCGAGGATAGAAGAGCTCAAGAGGAGCAATGCAAACATATTCCGGACGATCATTGTCTTTGAGCCAGGAAACCAATTAAGAGGAGCAAAATCAACCCTTCTCCTAAAGAACCTCAGGGAAAGCTCCACAATAATAAAAACAACTCCTGAGGAAGAGCATATCCGCGCAGGAAAATTCGAGACAGACATAGAAGTGGTGCTGGCGACCAACAGGAACAAAGGAGAGATGGAAAACATAGTAAACCATATCTCAGGCTTGAAGCATGTGTTCCTACTTGAACTAGAAGAGGCCTATGAAAAGCCTACTGAGACCAAGCACGAGGAGAAAGAGCTGGCAAAGAAAGCCATAGCAGACCAGCATCAGAATGAGTTCATAAAACAAATCCAGAGCGTAAGGGTAGACATGCAAAAACTCGACCGATTGGTCAACCTTGTCGGAGAGCTACTGATCGGAAACATAAGACTGCAGGACATCAACAAAAAGCAGGACTTCACAAACCTCAAGACCATCATCTCAGGCCTTGACAGGCTGATACTGGAGCTACAAGGGGAGGTTATGGAAATCAGGATGGTGCCAATAGGAGATATCTTCACCAAATTCCTCAGGATGGTAAGAGACCTGGCCGGCAAAGAGGAGAAGAAGGTCAACATGATGATAGAAGGAGCAGAGATAAAATTTGATAGGACAGTGCTAGATGAGCTTGGAGACCCGTTGGTGCATCTGCTGAGAAACTGTGTCGACCACGGCATCGAACTTCCAGAGAAAAGGATTCAGCTCGGAAAGCCAGAGGAAGGCACCATCAAGCTGATCGCCAGGAGAGAGAAGAACAACGCAGTGATACAGGTAATCGATGATGGTGCAGGCATAGACCCGCAAACCATAAAGCAGTTGGCGATCAACAAGGGAAAAATTACAGAAGCAGAATTAGCCAAGATGAGCGACCACGAGCTCCAGATGCTGATATTCAAAGTAGGTATGAGCACCAACAAGATAATCACAGAGGTTTCAGGCAGAGGAGTAGGGATGGATGTTGTGATGACGAAGATAAGAGAGCTTGGAGGCTTAGTGGCTCTAGAATCAGAACCAGGCAAAGGAACTGCTGTGACCATGCAGCTTCCCTTGACAATCGCTATAATAAGCGTGCTGCTAGTTCAAGCAAAGGACGATATCTACGCCATCCCACTAAACATTATAGACCAGACAGTTGATATACGCCAGTCAGACATAAAAACCATAAAAGGGCATGAGCTTTTCCTGCTGAGAGGACAGGAGATCCCACTTTTTTGGCTCAGAGAGCTTGTCAGTAGCGATAATTTTGTGAAGCCTGACCGGATCACGGTGGTGGTGGCCAACAAAGACTCCCACAGCATCGGGATAGCCGTCGATTCAATAATATCCCAGCAGCAGATACTCATAAAGAGCCTCCAGGAGATAGTCAAAGGAGTCAAAGGCTGCTCAGGAGCAACAATACTGGGAGATGGAAGAGTGGCCCTGATACTTGACATTTCAACACTGATATAAAAATGAGCTTAGAAATATATCGATAGTTTTAAAAAACCTTGAACCAAAGAATGCTCTGGTTAGACACAGGCTGCCTGACTATAGAACAGGAGCGCAAGAGATAAAAGAAAAAAAAAACAGCAAAGGAGGAATAAAACAATGAATAAGATAATGATAGTAGAGGACTCAAACCTAATGACCGCGGTCATAACAAATTTCCTGAGAAAAGAGGGTGACTATGATATAATCACAGCTAAAAATGGCGAAGAAAGCGTAGCTAAATACAAAGCGGAAAGACCGGACCTGGTGTTCATGGACATAAAGATGCCGGGCATGGATGGCCTGACTGCTCTAGAGATTATAAGGAAGATTGATCCTTCAGCAAAGGTGGTCATGTGCACAGCCCTGAAAGAGACTGAACAGGAAGAGAAAGCAAAAAAATTCGGAGCAAAAGGATACATAAGGAAGCCCTTCAGCAAGGATGACATAGTCAAGGCACTGAAGGATAACCTAAGATAAGCGAGAAATTTTATACTGCCACCAGACAATCGAATAACATTATTGATAAATCCATATTAGAAAACGGAGGTGTAACAATGAAGATATTGCTCGTCGATGATTCTGCGTTCATGCGGAACATGATCAAGAACATACTGAAAGACGGCAATCACGAGATAAGCGAAGCTGCCAACTATGACGAGGCGATTAAGGCATACCAGGAGAAAAAACCTAACCTGATATTTCTTGATATTGTGATGCCAGGGAAGAGTGGCGTTGACACCCTCCGCGACATAAAACAGATAGACAAAGATGCTTTCATCGTGATGTGCACATCAATAGGCGGTCAGCAGAAAGTTATAGATGACTCAGTGGCTGCAGGAGCAAACGACTTCATAGTAAAGCCATTCAAGCCAGAGGACATACTTCGAATCGTGGCTTCCGCAGAAAAGAAATAGATTTCCGGTATAGGACTGTAAAATCAAACCAAAGCCTGGCACTGGAAGATGGAAACCACACCAAGATATTCTCCAAGAGACAATATGATTGTAATAAACATTTTTATGATTACAAAAGACACAACTAAGGTGATCTAGCATGATAAACACACAATTAACCCCTAGCGAACTAGATGCGCTAAGCGAAATGGGCAATATAGGGACAGGAAATGCCGCCACCGCCCTCTCAAAGTTCATTAACAAGAACGTGGATATGAACATACCGCAGACCAAATTTGTGCCGCTGAAAGATTTCTCAAAGCTCGTCGGCGGCCCTGAAAAGATAATCGTCGGAGCATATCTGCAGATATCAGGGGACATAGACGGCGAATCATTGTTCATATTTCCGCGCGAAGGAGCCCTTGAGATGATAGACATCCTGATGGGAAGGCCTCCAGGAACCACCAAGATAGTCAACGACATGGACGAATCAGCCTTCAAGGAGATGACCAATGTAATAACAGGATCATTCCTGAACTCAGTGGCAAACATGTTCGATGTGAAGCTCGTGCCATCGGTACCGCACATCGCGACAGACATGGCCCAGACAGTGCTAGATTTCATACTCATAAAGGTTAGCCGTTCAGCCGACAGCATGCTCTGCGTCAAGACCATGATCAATGTGGAAGGCCATCACATAGACGGAGAATTCCTGGTGCTGTTCGATGAGAAATCACTGAAGAAGATCCTTAGGACTCTACACCAGAAATATGGTGAAGCCATAAGATAAAATAGGATTAAAGACAAAATACAACTAGAAAACCCGGCCCGAATAATATGGCTAACATAACAGAAGGAAGAACATGAGTGAAATCATTGTTGAGATGGGAGGTATAGAAATAGGCCGAGAGAACGATACACTACTCTCGTTGGGGCTCGGCTCGTGTGTGGGAGTAATAATATACGATCCCATAAAAAAAATAGCAGGCCTGGCCCACGTGATGCTCCCAAACAGCCAGGATCATGAGTTTCCTGTGATTGAGAAAAAGGCACTGATAGCAGACCGAGACATCATCACAAGGAGACAAATAAAAGATATAATCACACATGACTTTGCGGTTATCCTAGAATCCAAAGAAAAGGATGAGACTGTCAGCGTCTATCGACAACTCAAACCCCACATGTCATTCATAAGCGCATTCCTACCTCCGACCAATGGCCTTGATGCAATCCACGCTCTACTGAACATTGACCATGACATCAATGCAATAGTCCTTAGCCCAAGCACAGATCCAAGCACACTTTCACAATATCTAAGCAACGGAGCACGAGAGGTGATCCTGGCCCCATTCACAGAACTCAAGATAAAGAGCTGCGTTGATTACATCATCCACAAGAACCTTCTGAAATTCGCAGATAGAGCAGTGCCAACCATCATTGGCAAGATGATGAACAGCGGAGCTGAGAAGAGCAACCTGATGGCCAAGATAGTTGGCGGGGCGCATATGTTCCCGACCCTGATGGACGAGGAGATCATGAACATAGGAAAGCAGAACATCGAGGCAGTGAAGAGAATCCTACATGAATTCGGCATCAGAGTGACCTCTGAAGAGACAGGAGCCAACATCGGAAGGACTGCCATCTTCGAGATTAACACAGGCATCCTGAAGATAAGGACAAAAGACGGCACGAGAATAATCTAAGCATGAGCAAGAGGACCGAGGACAAACAATGGATGTCAAAGTGACCGACAAGGAGAATTGGGCCAACCTTAAAAAGAATATAAAAGAACTAAACATATTCAACCCCGAGAACTACAACGAGACATTCCTAAGCAGGAGAATAGAATGCAGACTCAGGGCGACATGCCTAAATTCCTATGCAGAATATGCTCAGAAGCTCAACAGCTCTGAGAAAGAGAGGGAAGCCCTCGCCAAGGACCTCACAATAAATGTCACTTCATTCTTCAGGGATGCTAACACATACAAGGCCATCAAAGAAGAGGTCATACCATTCATAGTGAAGACAAAGGAAGAGAACGGCAAGAACACAATCAATGTGTGGTCTGCGGGAGCTGCATCAGGCGAAGAAGCCTACTCATTGGCAATCCTGTTCAGAGAGGTGCTCGGAACAAGGCTAACCAAATTCAAATTGAACATCCTAGGAACTGACATCGATCACGACGCAGTTGCAGAGGCAAAGAATGGCACTTACAACGAGCAGAAACTGAGAGAGACCAATCCTTTGTATATCAAAAGATACTTCGAGAAGACAGAAGCTTCCTACAGGATAAACGAGGACATCAGGAAGATGGTGCAGTTTGAGCAGGGGGATATCCTGGGGCCGCACAAGCCAAGGGAAATAGACCTGCTGCTTTGCAGGAACACAGTCATATATTTCAACGCAGAGACCAAATCAAATATGTATACGGAGTTCTACAACATAATGAACAAGGATGGCTTCCTGATACTCGGGAAGACCGAAATCCTGCTGGGAAAGGCACGGGAACTATTCCAGATATTCAACAGCAGCGAAAGGATATACTGCAAGGAATAAGATGACAGTAAATAGGGCCCGCCAGAATCTGGCTGGGAAATAGCAAAATATTTATAAATCACACAACACATGATAGGAGATAACATATCAAAGTAGTTTGATATCAAACGAGAATAATCAGACCATTTAAAAAAAGAGGTGGGTGATGGTCAGTAGAGATGGTTGTTTACTGGAATATAATCTCCTAGGCATACTTCTCGAACAAATCAGCTCTGAAGGAAAATGATTGATAACTACCTGGTAAAATGTGAGTGCGGATTCAAGGCAGAGGTAAGCTACGGTCGAGAGGGAGAAGAGAATATACATGAAGTATATTCCTGCCCGAAATGCAAGAACCTTTTCACATTGCGGTTCAAGGAGAAGCTGAGATGCACTAAATGCAAAGGAGAAAAGCTCCTCCAATACAACCCCAACAAGAAGGACAACATATCATACTACAAGCGCATGTTCAAGACCAGGATGCTCCATAAGCAAGGCATGAAAGAGCTTATGGCTTTCTGGAAGAGAATACATGACGCCGAATGCCCTATGTGCGGCAAGAAGAAGATGAGATGGACAATCAAGGAGAAAAAAAGATAACCCCAGAGGTGAACTCATGAAAATCAAGAAGATAAGCATCAAATGGCAGCTAATAATAATTTGCATATTGCTAGTGTCTGTGCCTGTGATAGTATTCGGGGTGATAAGCTACAACAACTCGAAGAACACCATAACGAGCCAGGTTGAGGAAAGTATGGTGCAGGAGGCGCTTATGAGCAGGAGAAACCTGGAGGCAGTCTACAACATAGGGCTCCAGAAAGTAAAGACCAACCTGCAGTTCGCAGAAAGCATAATACTTGTCGGATTCTTATCAGGAAGGAGTGTGACCATCGACGAAGGAGACGTCCGGACTCTCACAATAACAAACCAGATCACAAAGGAGACCAGGATTGCGACAATACCTATGATGAAGCTCAACAACGAGCCGATGCTGAACAACTACCAGCTGATAGACCAGGTGAAGCAGACAGCGGGAGGCACATGCACAATATTCCAACTCATACCAGGAGGCCTCCTGAGGATTTCGACAAACGTCATGGATGATAGAGGAGCCAGGGCTGTAGGAACATACATCCCGACAGACTCTCCAGTATACCAGGCAATCATCAAAGGAGAAGAGTACTATGGCAGGGCATTCGTGGTTACAGGATGGTATCTCGCAGGCTACAAGCCAATAAAAGACGTGAAAGGGCAGGTGATTGGAGCCTTGTATTTCGGAGTGAATGAGAAAGAGGTCCAAGAGCCACTGAAAGAAGCCTTGTCAAAGACCAAGATAGGAAGCACAGGATACATATTCATACTCAACAAGGAAGGAGTGTATGAGCTGTCAGCTAACAGGCAGAGGGATGGCGAGAACGTAATCAACATCAAGGACAGCGGCGGAAATTTCGTCATGAAGGAGATGATAGACAAGGCAAAGGCCTTGAAAGAGGACGAAGCAGGCATCATGCAATACTCTTGGCAGAACCAGGGAGAATCAGAGGCGAAGAAAAAGCTTGCGGCATTCGCATACTTCCCCCAATGGGAATGGGTGATAAGCACCAGCGCTTATGAAGATGAGTTCATGGAACCAGTAAGGCGCATGGAGAGCCAGACCATAATAATAATAGTGATTGCAATAATAATAGGCTCTCTAGCAGCGTATCTATTCGCGCTAAACATGAGCAAGCGCTTCAAGTCGCTGGTTGACAAGATTAACGCAGTCTCCATGGGAGACCTAACATTGAAGCTCGCTGAAGGAGGAGAGTTCCAGGCCAGCAGGAACGAAATGGACCAGCTGACTAATGCCCTTGGCATGATGGTTGACAACCTCAGAGGATTTGTTTCAAAGATAGTGAAGAGCACAGAGACCACAGCAGCATCAGCAGAAGAGCTCTCAGCATCGTCAGAGGAAGTCAATGCAGCCATGCAACAAATATCCACAACCATCCAGGAGATAGCCAACGGAGCCCAGATACTCAGCAAGAATTCAAGCGATGTCTCAAACAAGAGCAGGCTCGCACAGGAGAGCTCAAGGAGCGGAGCGAAAGCAGGGATGACGGTCAAGGAGAAGATGACGCAGATAGACTCGACTAACAGACTGACAGCTGAGAAAGTGAAATCTCTGAGCGACACATCTGAGAAGATAGGTGATATCATAGAGACAATCAACAGCATATCAGAGCAGACAAACCTACTCGCGCTAAACGCAGCAATAGAGGCTGCAAGGGCAGGAGATGCAGGAAGAGGTTTCGCAGTTGTCGCTGACGAAGTAAGGAAGCTGGCAGAGCAGAGCCAGAAGAGCACAGGCACCATCAGAGGGCTGATAAATGGCATCCAGAAGGAGATAGGCCAGGCAGTTCTCAGCATGCAGGAGAACACCAAGCAGGTCCAGGAAGGATCAGGCTCAGTTAACGAAGCCCTTGCCTCATTCGAGGAGATTCCTGTCATCGTAGAACAGCTCAATAAGGCCATCAGCGAGATAAGCGCGATCTCAGAAGAGAACGCAGCAGGAAGTGAAGAGGTCTCATCCTCGGTCGAGCAGGTCACATCATCAATGGCCCAGGTCTCGACAGCAGCCCAGAAGCTCAGCAAAGAGGCGGATGAGCTCAAGCAGGTGACCAAGCAATTCAAGGTCAGCTAGTAAAATGGCGGATGGCCAAACCAACAGATTAAAAATAACATAAGCTTGGCAGGCATGAATATTGAGGAAAAATAATGTCCATTGGCGAAAACAAAAGAGGAGTTGAAAAAGAGCAGCAGATGGTGATCTTCACCCTTGGAAAGGAAGAGTTCGGAGTTGACATAAGCGAAGTGAGGGAGATCATCCGCATGGAGCCAATAACCAGAATCCCTCATACACCTGAATACATCAAGGGGGTCATCAACCTAAGAGGAGGAATAATTGTAGTCATAGACCTGGCCATGAAGCTCAGCATACCGCATAAGAACGAGGACAACAACACAAGGATCATCGTCATCGAGGTAAATAACATGACCATAGGGATGGTCGTGGACTCTGCAACAGAGGTGCTCAGGATAAAAGAGAGCCAGATACAGCCAGCGCCTGCCATAATAAAAGAGAAAGTAGAGGCGGATTACATCCAGGGAGTGGGGGTGATTGGCGAACGACTTCTGATTCTGCTGGATCTCACCAAGGTGCTTGAGTCAAGAGAAATCGAAGAGCTTAAAAAGGCTCAGGCAAATAGCAAATAAATACTGCAAAATGGATAATATCACTGACCTGAGTGACTTCGAACTGGATGCGCTCAAAGAAACCGCGAACATAGGCACAGGGCACGCATCAATAGCGCTCTCTGCGCTGATGAACAGGAAGGTTAACATCAACATCCCTCAGACCAACGTGGTCTCTGTACATGAGGTATACTCCCAGATCGCCAGAGCAAATGAGACATTGGTTGGTATTTATAGCAAGGTCAAGGAGGGAATGAGCGGGAATGTCGTGATGTTGCTGCCAATAGACTGCGCATTCAAGCTGATAAATCATCTAAATCCGGCTGAGGGCGGCCTGCAGAAGGAATCTCTCAAGGACAAGGACATCATAATACTGAAAAAGCTCGGCTCGGTGCTGTATTCAGCATACCTGAGCGCACTGGCAAACTTCTTCGAGCAGAATATAAGGTTCCAGACACCGAGCGTAGTATCCACCTTCGGAGATTCAATAATAGATTTTATTTTGGTGCAGATAGGTGAGAAGGAGAAAGTATTACTGATAACGATAAACTTTGATGTTGAGGGAACAGACATCGATGGCAATTTCATACTGCTATTCACGCTGAACTCGCTCTCCCCGCTCCTGCAGAGGCTTAAGACCAAGATGGGGATGGCCTGATGAACATAGATATCAATGAAGAATTCAAGACCAACAAGACCCTCCTCATCGTCATCCCGACCAAGGAGTATTCTGAGACTATAATGAACCTGAATGGCCAACTCAACAGCTCATTCAATAGGATAACCTATGTAAGCCTGAACAAGCTGATAACCCCTTTGAGGAGGAGCTTCGAGGATAACCACCTTGATCTCAGCAAGTTCTATTTTGTTGATGCCATAACCAAGACAGCCATCCCCAGCCCTCCTGATATACCTAACTGCGCATACGTACCCGCGCCCAATGACCTGACCAAGCTTAGCATCCAGATAACCAAGGCGCTCCAGACATTCGATCCTGACTGCATAATTTTCGACAGCCTATCGACGCTGCTGATCTACGAGGACAACACAATAACAAGCCAGTTCATACACGCACTGGTGAACAAGGTGAATGCCTTCGGCGTCAGGATAATCTTCACCTGCCTCAATGGCGACAAGGAGAAGCAGCTGGCGAGGGAGCTGAGCCTGATCGTTGATAAGGTGATAGGAATAGATGAGTGAGATTATTCTATTCTAAAACCAAAAAATATTATAATCCGGCTCGCATGCTAAATCCTATGATTAAGCTCATACTATTCGATTATGACGGAGTGATAGTCGACTCATTCCAGAACGTCTACGAAGTCTATAGCACAATCTGCAAAAAACTAGGCAAAAAATTCCCTGAAGGCATAGATGAATTTAAAAAGATCTATGGCAATTCATCTTCAGAATGCTACAACCAGCTCGGTTTCTCAGAAGAAGAGCGAATAAAAGGAAACATCATCTTTAAAGAAGAGATCCTAAAAAAGAATCCTTCTGTCTTCAAAGGAATCCCTGGATTATTAGAAGAGCTTCATAGGACATACAAATTAGTGCTCCTTTCATCCAGCTACAGGGAAGAGGTTGAGCAGAAGCTAACAAGATTCGGCATAATGAGATTCTTCGACCACATAATCGCAAAGGAAAACCATATAAGGAGGTTTGAGAAGACAGAGCCTATAACCAGCCTATTGAAAAAGCTCGGGCTCAGGAAAGAAGAAGCGCTGCTAATAGGCGACAGGAACATAGACTTCATCGAGGGAGCAAAAGCAGGGCTGAAAAACATACTGCTCGTGGACTATGGATGGGGCTATGACCCGGAACCGATCCCAGAATACAAGCCGAGGAGCATCATCAAGAAGCCAGAAGACATACTGACGGCAGTGAAGAAATACTGAATAAATGATAAGGATTCTGCCATCCACCACCAATAGAAGAGAGCAGCTGCATGAGCAGAAACTCACATTTGACGAGCTGCTGAAACTCCAAGCTTAAGCCAGCGATTAATCTCGACATCAGCAATCTTACCAGGGAAAAGCATTTCAAAAAAACTTATTATTTTCTGCCTTAAGCTGTAACTATTGGCTGTTTTAGAATAAGCAAGCCAACCTCTGATAGTCGCAAATGCTAAACCGTAGCACTCCTGCCCTGAATCAGAAACTTTTTTCAGGTTCAGAATCTTATTTCTTATCTTCCTCAAATTGCTTTTTTTCAAAAGCTTGTGATGATCATAATTCCTGAACCCAAGAAAGCAAATGCCTTGAGACGACAGAACTATTTTTGACTTTTCAGGATGCAAATCCAA
>Ga0315276_10000680_pt1 | contig 29395 bp, 21 predicted proteins | sample YL17G05_0_MG_FD_204542 | JGI IMG/M metagenome (GOLD analysis project Ga0315276, IMG submission 204542) | Sediment microbial communities from Yellowstone Lake, YNP, Wyoming, USA - YL17G05_0 | ecosystem: Environmental > Aquatic > Freshwater > Lake > Sediment | place: USA: Wyoming | collected... | reverse complement strand
CTCCTGCAGACGGGGGATGTCCGCCGACCGCTCGATCGCCTCGCGCTCCCGCAAAGCGGTGGTTGCCGCCTGAATGGCCGCGTCACGATCGGACCGACGTCGCGCGAGGTCCTCGCCCAGTCGGTCGCCCTTGTCCTGCCACACCCCGATGTCGCCGGACGCCAGCTCGCCCTCGGCCGCGACAGGGTCTTCGCATGCGGCGAGACGCACAGTCACCGCTCTCTCTGTCGAGCTCAGCGCGTCGGTCAGGACCGCCCGCCGCTCGAGATCCTCGTTCAGCTTCTCGAATGCAGTCCGCAAAGCCTCCGTCGCCAACCCTTCGCTTGGCCGCCCGGCCCCGGCCAGGACCCGGCGCGCAGACTCCTCCCAGAGCGCAGCCTGCTCTTCGATCGCCTGGATGTCGTCCGCAGCGGTCGTCCGCCGGCCGTCTGCGGAGCTCGCGCGCTCGACCTGCTTGAGGACGTCAAGGACCCCGGCCGGAGATAGGCCGGTCAGACCGCGATGCGTGAGCCACTCGGACCAGCCGCTCATGAGCTGAGCGCTGGACTCCTGGGCCTTCCGCTCGAGCGTCACGGCTCCGTCGGCCAGCCTGCGGGCCTCCTCGGCTTGGACCTCGGCGTCGCGGACTCGCTGCTGCGCATTGTCCCAAGCCGAGCGCCGTGAACGCTCCGTCCCGAGACTCGCCTCACACGCCGCCATATCGTCCGTCGACGGCTCCTCGGGCAGACCGAGTGTGGCGGCCGAACCACGCATCGACGCCCGCAGCTCGTCGATGACGCCGGGCCGCTCTCCTGGGTCGCCGGGCTCCTTCGGTCGGCGACCCGGCGTCAGAGCCCCGGCGACCGCGAGCAGCACCGCGGCGACCAGGAGACCTACGCCGAGCTGGGCATAGCCGGCGACCCAGCTCGCGGCGGCGCCCACCCCTGCCAGCGCGGCCAGGACGTACACGATCCATGCGCGCGAAGGAACCCCTTGCGGCAGCTCGTGTTCCGCCTTCAGCCTGAGGGTCTCGCAGCGGGCCGCGTCGTCACGCAGACACCGCAGGAGCGCCTCGCGGCGAACGATCTCCTCCAGAGCCGGCGGCTCCGCCGCGGGAAGCTCACCTCGAACGCGGTCGGCAAGCGCCCTCAGACGAGTCGACTCCTCCGCCGCAGTCACCTGCTTCTGTTGAGCTTGCCGCAGCGAGTCCTCGGCGCCATCGAGGTCCGTCTGCCATGTGCGCACGGCGTCCTCGACCTCCACCGACGCGTCGAACGTCCTCACCCGCTCGATTTCCCACCCGTCGCCCAGTCGGCCCAGCGCCGCGTCGACAGACGCGCTCTCGCCGGCTCGCGTAGTCTCGAACTCCGACAGCCGTTCCTCGCGCACGCGCTGCGCAGCGAGATCCGTGACCAGGCCAGCCGCGCGATCGGGCAAGGACCCATCCGACGTCTCAGGCAGACCCGCCAGTTCGCCGCGCATCTCCTCGACCTTGTCCCACTGGGGACGAAGCTCGATGAGAGCCTCCGTCTCTGTCTTCTGCCGCTGCAGCCGCTCACTGTCGGCTTGAAGGTCAGCCGCCGACCGCTTCTGGTGCTCTTCGTCACGCCGCAGTCGCTCGTGCTGGCCGGCAAGGGCTCGGGCGGCCCTCTCCTCGGCTTCCACCAGGGTGAGCTCTTTGACCACGTCGTTGATCTTCGCCTTGCTCGACCACCGCTTGAGCAGCGCGTCCTGCCTCAGGCCGAATCGCCGCATCACCTCACGGGCGGACGTCCCGGCGCCGCTGATGCCCACGTCGAAGATACGTTCACCGACACCCTTGCCGGTCAGACTCTCGAACTGCTGCAACTCCTCAAGTCCGAACGCGAAGACCGCCCGGAACAGGCGTGCGTCGACGGCCCCCAAAAGGCCGGTGAGGTCGTCCGCGTCGCCCTCGGAGCCGTCCGGCAGCCGAATCTTGGCGGTCTTCTTCTTGACGTCGGCGTAGCGTTCGACGACCCAGAGCTGGTCCTCACCGTCTCGGAGTCGCAGCTCTCCTCCGTGGCGACCGCCTCGCAGCGGCTCGTACGACCAGTCCTTCGAGCCACTGGCGGCAGTGCCGAAGAGCATGGCTCGCAGGAACGCGAGGAGCGTGCTCTTGCCGGCCTCGTTCTCGCCGAGGAGGACCGTCACCCCCGCCTCCAGGCCGTCCTGATCGAAGTCCTTGAGGACGCCGAAACCGTCGACATGCCAGCCGTCGATCCTCATCGATCCGTCTCCCTCTCGAGATCGTCAAGGGCGAGGTCGAGAGCCTCCGCGAGGACGTCGGCCGGCGCTGCGCTTTCGAGGTCGCGCAGCACGCTCTCCACCTGACTGGAGTCTCCCAGCTTGGTGGCGGCGCCAGTGACGAACGCATCCACGGTATCGGGACTCTCGGCCAGGCCGTCGTGGAGACGGAGCAACTCCGCACGGAAGTCGTTGCCCTTGCGCAGCGCGTCGTAGTCGAGTAGCCCTCTGGCGCGGTTCTTGACGGACTCGATCCAGACGAAGGGGTCGAGGCCGGCATAGCCTTCTCTGAGCGCAGTGGTGAGACCCGCGACCGCGTCCTCACGCCGGAGGTCGGTCGCGACGGGTCCCCTGCCTTCGAGGACCACCCGCACGAGCAGCGAGCGCTCGTCGCTGCCTCTGCGCAGCTCGTCAACGAGGTCGACGATCCTCGATTCGAGCGCGCCCACATCGACGATGTCGTCGATGCTCACGGCGCACCTGACGAAGCGCACCACATCGACGGGCTCGAACTTGACTGGGCCGATGATCGACCCGGAGACCTCCGCCACCAGCACTCCTTTGGACCCCGCCTCACTGGGCTTCGGGCTCCGCCCTTGGGTATCACCGGAGTAGGCGACCCACGGGCCGCCTTCGCGCAGGAACATCTGCTTGTGGATGTGGCCAAGCGCCCAGTAGTCCATGCCGGCTGCATCCAGGTCGCCGAGGGAGCACGGCGCGTATGAGGCGTGCTCCGCATTGCTCCCCGCGTTGGTGTGCAGCAGACCGATGTTCAGGGATCCGTCCTTGGACGCCCGGAAACGGGAAGCGAGGTTCTCCTGCGTGTCACGCGTGGCGTAGCTGATGCCATGGACCAGTACCTCTTGCCCATCGATTGCGAACGCCTCAGTCTGGACCTCAGCCGGCCCGAACACCTTGACGCCCGCCGGCCAATCACGAATCGCGGACCAGCCGTCCAAAGGGTCGTGATTGCCGTGGACAATGAACGAACAGATGCCCGCCGCATCCAGACGCCTCAGACCATCGACGAAGCGAAGTTGGGCGCGCACCCCTCGGTCAGCGCCGTCGTAGACGTCGCCGGCGATGAGCAGGAAGGCCGCCTCGCGCTCGATCGTCAAGGCGACGACGTTGTCCCAGGCCTGCAGCGACGCCTCTTGCAGAGCCTTCCCCACCTCCGGCACCGGCCCGGCTATCCCCTGGAACGGCGTGTCGAGGTGCAGGTCAGCGGCGTGGACGAACCGGAACGAGCCTGACAACGTGCCCCCTCGAGTGTCTGGACGGGCGACCCCGAGCCCGCATCGTTACACGATACACCACCGAGGAGACGGACCAGCGGGCCACTACTGGTCTTTGCTCAGTCGATTGCCGCGCCCGGCGGCGTTGGGGCCACGTGGCGACATCTTCTCGCGCCGTCCAAGCACGGCTCGTCAAACGCGGCCGAGAACTCGGTCGCCTCGATGTTGGCCCTCACGCGTGAATCCGACTCGACGGCATCACCGCTGATCCGACGTATCGTTCGTGTTCGACGCCTACAGCCGCTTCATCGTCGGCTGGCAGGCCGCCACGCACCTGCGCACCGACCTCGCCTTCGATGCCCTCGAAATGGCGCTCTGGCGGCGCGGGGGCACCCTCCTCGAAGGCCTCGTTCACCATAGTGACAGGGGCGTGCAGTACACCTCGATCCGCTACACGGAGCGCCTCGTCGAGGCCGGGATCGCCCCGTCGATCGGGGCTGCCGGCGACGCCTACGATAACGCGCTGGCCGAGTCGACCATCGGCCTCTACAAGACCGAGCTCATCTCCCGCCAGGGGCCGTGGAAGACGCCGGAGCAGGTCGAGTTCGCGACGCTCGAGTGGGTCGACTGGTTCAACCATCGCCGCCTGCTCGAACCGATCGGCCACGTCCCACCGGCAGAGCTCGAGGAAGAGTACTATCGTCAAGCAACCTCAAGAGAAGAGGAAGCACTCAAACAAACGAGTCTCCACTGAACCCGGGGCGGTTCAAACTCCTGAAGGAATAACCTCACGTCAGCGCCTCATGGACTTCTTGACGCTCGTCGCAGTCAAGCATCGATCTTGGAAAACCACCGGAACGCAGACGCGAGAACACTGCGTCGAGCATGCCTTCATAGAGCTTGCATCGGTAGCTGCCTGGCCTCGGGAACACGTCACCCGACTCTGCAAGGTTGATGACCGGACATGTGCCGCAGTACGGCACGTACACGCAGTCACAGCAGCTCGGGATTGACTCCAGGCAAGACGCGGAACAGATCGTGGTTGCTGTCCGCCCCGCAATCAGGGCGGCGAACTCCTGATCGTGGACCGTGCCAAGTCTGAAGCTCTCGTCGCCGGTCGCGGCCAGCATTCTGCCTTCGTCGCATGTATAGACGCTGCCGTCGCAGTCGTAGGCCAGCTGCCCCAGGACGCCGCCGCACGGAGAGCGCAGTTCCATGTAGTTGACTTGCTCGCGCCCGAGGATCTTGCGCAAGAAGATGTCGGTGTGGAATTCGCGAATTCGCAGCCGGTCCGAGTTCACTGATGCCAGGTAATCCAGGCACTCTGCGTAGAAGGTTACGAACTGTTCGGGCTCGTAGCCAATGCGTTGCCATTCGACTGCCGACTGACCCAACGGCGTCAACGGTCGTATGAAGATCGAATCTAGACCCAGGCCCAGGTATTGGTCGATGATCTCCCGACTTCGTCCCAGGCTTGCCCTCGTCGTAGTCATCAGCGCCTGCGCGCGCCTTCGGTCCCCAGTCTTCGCCAGTTCAGCCTGAACGTCCGTCAGCGCCTGTGTGGTTGACTCATAGGCATCGTGGCCCGGGTACGGGCGGTTGGAGTTGTGCAAGTCCGCGGGCCCATCCAGGGAGGTGCAGACATCTATGCCAGAATCCACAAGAAAGCGCAGTTTGTCCTCGTCGAGCAGCGACAGGTTCGTCACGATAGTGAACGCGACACTCTTGCCCGACGCTTCCGCCTTGCGTGTGGCCTCCTCAACGACGTACCGAAGGGTCTTGAAGTTGAGCAGCGGCTCACCGCCCTGGAACTCGATTGTTATCGATGCGGCCGGTGACGAGAAGGCTACGTCTATGCACCGTCGCGCAGTCTCAATTGACATGTTGATGCGCCGCTTGGCCACTCTGGATGCCGAGGCTTGGCAGTATGTGCAGACGTGGTTGCATGCATTCGTGAGGACAAGAATATGGAGTTGTGTTGCGCTCAGGAGGTGACTCTCGTGGCACCTCGTGGCCTCCACAGCCGCGAGTTCTGACTCAGGCCCCGCAAGCAGAAAATGGCGACCAACAAGGGCATCGCGCGTGGCTTCATCGAGCTCAGCCGGATCTGCCACCAATCTGTCGAGCGACTCTCGTGACAGGAACAGATGTCGGCCGGTGTCGTTCGTGATCAGGTACTCCTCGCCGAGTTGCTTGAAGGCAAAGTAATTGAGCCGCATCGCTTGAGGAGTCAAATCAGGCCCCAATCGGGATGACGGTGGGCTTCATCTGGCGAAGCGTCGACGAGAAGAAGCCGCAACAGGACTTCATGAGGACGCATGCCGAGCACTCCACCGGGAAAGCCACCTTGTGCGCGGAGATGCTCTGCTGGGCCAAAGCCCGGAAGTCCTTGGGTAGGTGGCAGAGAGGGAAGTTGTAGAAGACTACAGGGACTCTGGCAGCAAGCAGTATCGCAGCTGCGCGTACGACCGGGCCGCGAAGCACCTCGTAGTTCACCCATACTTGGGATCGGTTCTTGGCCGCGTTCCCCATCATCTCGAGCGTCACGAAGATGGCACGCTGGACTTCAGGGAATGTCGATGCGACGAAGTGGGCAATCTCTTGCGAGCGGTCGTAGTTCTGTTGGCTCACAACCACGCGAATCTCAGTTGAAACCCCGAGCGCGAGCAGGTTGTGAATCCCCGCGATTGTCTGGTCGAAACTTCCCTGAACCCGGGTGATCTCATCATGAAGAGCAGCATCCGGGCCGTGCACGGGAACAGACACCGTAGAGCGCCCGCCGAGTGCGGCCGCTAATTCCTCCGCAAAGTCCGAGTAGCAGCACATCCGACCGTTTGTCAGTAGCAGGCAGTGCGAGTCATACGGGCGGAGAGCACGTTGTCTCAAGACAGCGAACAGCCTCTCGGGAACGATTGTCGGTTCGCCGCCCGTGACTGTCAGGTGTTGCAAGTCGTCGGGGAGAAGACTAACGAGCGCAGTCAGGTCCCTGACTGAGAGGTAGGGGTCTCGACGACGCTGCGACTCCGAGTCGGGGCACATGATGCAGTTGCAGTTGCATCGCTGGTTCACAACGACGAAAGCTTCCTTCAGCCGGGAATCGTGCAGCAGATTGACGGTTTCGCCGCCGGACTCAATGCTCACGACGTCACCATTCTCCAGGAGCCTGGCCTCTGGAACTCCCGCAACGAACGGCAAGCGATGGACCATGAGGTGATTAACCACATCCTGAGCCAGCACTGTCCGCTCAAACAGGAACGCACCGAAAGAGTCGTCGAGATCGGAGACAGTCGCCTCGCCCACGACGACAAGCGCTGCGTGCGGCGAGTGCGCCACGGATCTCGAGTCACGGCAGATCGACCCCACAAACATGCCATCGAGAGTTGCACCTGTGCCCCGGAGTCTGCGAGGCTTGCTGCCCGAATCAATGGTCAATATGCCTCCGGCCTCAATGTAGGTGGATCATGCCGAGCGCGAGCTGGACCAGAACACCGGCGAAAATGAATGGTGCGAAGGTCATCTTTCGCACGACGGAAAGCCGACTGCAGGACTTGCGCAGGCTTCGAGAGCCGACGATGAGGCCTACGTCTTCATCCCTGAGCCGCTGATTTGGCGTCACTCGAATGCTCTTCAGCCTTGTCGCAACGTACGCATACGAAGCCGGTGATAGGACACGACCGGTGGCGAGGCGTTCAATCGGTATCTCCTCGTAATCGAATCGACTCCCGAGGTACCTGACGAGTAGAACGATCGCGACCGTCACGACAATACTGGCTGTCGGCATTCCGAACTGGAGGCGAAGCATGCCAGTCAGATGGAGTAACGCGACGATCAGACCTTCGCACGCCGCCAAGGCCAGGTAGGTTCGGGTCTCGCGGACCCGACGCAGAATAAGGATCAGGAGGACGAAGACCAAGAACTGCGTCACCGCGGCGTTTCGCGCGTAGAACTCGGGCGGCATGACGCCTGCGATAAGGGTGTTGAGCAGCATGCCAGTCAGGACTGCAAACACAACTCGCGCGGCGAAGCCGAAAAGTGCATCTCGCGATCCACGAGCCCCCGTTTTGCGACGGGGCTCATGCGTTCGACTCGCCACTTCGGCGCCCCAGCGCACTGCCGTCTCTCCCAGAAGGAACAGATAGGCGAAGACGAATGCGTTGACGACGATCGCGAATCCCCAGAAGAAATCAGAATAGGGAGTGCTGCAAAGACGTGCCGGCACCATGAATACGAACAGAGCGAACAGCTTCGCGTCTCCCGCGGGCCAAGCGCGTGCCACGTAGAGAAGGATTGCCAGCGCTAGACCCGCTGCCGTGTTCACGGCCGTCGCCCTCGTCGACGCCAATGCAGTAGTAGGTGCGAACAGCAACGCGAGACAATCGATCCCGATGCAGGCCAAGAGGAAGAGCACGAGGTGCCGGTTGAGCACTTTTCCGGTTGTCAGATCCGTGTAGCTCGCCGTGACGCCCAAGCCGAGCATCAACGCGACGGTTGCGCCCTGATACAGCGTCATTGATCAGTCTTGGGCCCGAGAAGTGACGAACGCATAGATCATGTAGTTACTGAACTCGCCTCGCACCGTTTCGACATCGAAGTGCGACACGGCATGAATCATGATCCACCAGCCATCGCGTTCAACTCTGCTGACTTCGAGTACGCCACGGAATGCGACGAGGACGTTCTCGAGGACTTCTTCCGGGTAGATGCGAGTGTCTACGTCGAGTACGAGATGCGAAGGGACGAGCGCCTTCATTGAAACCAATCTCGTGCAATCCCGGCGGCATCCTTCGCGTACCCGGTCATTGAGTCGGCCGGAGCCTCATGACGCAGCCGATTTGGGTCGCTGAGGCCGAGACTGCGCTCGTCCAGGTCAACCAGCGCTCCGAACAGCGCCCGGCCGAGAATCATCTCCCTCACGCCCTTGGTCTCGCGCAGAACCGAGCGTCTGAGTACGCAGTGGAGCAACTCGTTGTGGAACTCGCCTGCCAATGCGCGCTCGTCCGAGACCTCTCCGGACTTTGGACAGAGCCGGACCTGGATGCTGTGCGGGTCTTTCATGCGAAGGTCGACATAGAACCCGTCAACGAATCGATACGCGGCGCGTAGCACCGCATCAAGCTCGTAGATTCTGAGATCCAGGACGAATGTGACGGCGTTATTGGGCGCTCGGTGCGTGTCAGACACAGGGATCATGTTGCCGCCCTCGAGGTCAGCGGACCGCTTCGTGGAACCTGGCGAGCATGGCGTGGCGGGAACCGGCGATCGGTGACTTCCCCGACATCAAGAATCAACCCCGGTAGAAGGACGCACGGGAGTCGGACTCGCGTGCACCACTGCGGCGGGCGCAGCTGGACTCGGATCAGCTGCTGGAGCAGTAGGTGCTGACAGAGACGGAGCGACATCGCTGGTCCCCAGCGCCTGTTACGACCCCGACGCGTGAGATGCGTGAGATGCGTGAGATGCGTGGGAATTGTGTGATGCGTGACTGGCGTGATTGGCGTGATTGGCGTGACTGGCGTGATTGGCGTGATTGGCGTGATGCGAGTGATGAGGCCCTGAGTGGTGAGATGCGTGAGATGCGTGAGAATGGTGTGATGCATGGGAGACGTGCGCTGCCCAAGCCTCCCTGACGCCATACACGAACGTCATGATCATGAGGAATGATCCGACAAGCATGATCTCCTGGCGGCTCAAGCTCCCCTCTTCGTCCAGCAAGAAATCGCTCACGTGGCGCCGAATCATCGGAAACGGCCCATTCTCAATTGCCATCATCGACTCCTTTCAGCTTGGCACACGAGAAGTGCCTGTCATCGGATGCCAATCAAACCTGGCAGATGGTGTCACGCCCGCATGGAATGCTTCGACTCGATGCCGCACCTGCCCGGTTTCGCGCGACCTCGACATTCATCTGGTGCACAGCAAGGTATACGCGGTGACAGTCTAGAACTTCCGCGTCGTTCAAGGAAGCAGTGAACGGCGGTGGCCGGTACGACCGCGAATGCCTGATGGTGTAGAGCCGCGGGACTCCTCGGGCACGGCTCGAGGCCGCGCCCGCGTCCCCGTAAGGTCCGCGTCACTTCACCTTCAGCGTCCCGATGGCCTTGTCCTTGTTGCCTGCCATGTCCATCCCCTGCACGACGATGCCATAGGTGCCCTTGGGGAGAGTGACCCTGTACGCGACCCAGCCCCAGCCGTCGTAGTTCTCGTCGAAGCCGTCGGAGGACCACGTCTTCTTGACCGCGCCGCTGCGCGTCACGATGTCGACCTGCGAGGCGACTTCACCGCTGGTGGCGTCGTACACCAGGAAGTTGATCTTGACCGTCTGGCCGCGCTTGGCGGTCACGTTCTTGACCTTGACCTGCGGCGGGGTGGTGTCGACCGGGTAGATCCACTTGATCCCGGCGAGGTCGCCGGCGCTCAGGGTCCTGGTCACCCACTCTTCGTCGCCGTACCCGTACATGACCTTGTCGGTGTCGCCGGGGCCATAGAGGTCGAGGAGCACCAGCCAGTAGCCGGTCTCGTGCATGGCGATGGACTGGATGTCCATGGTGCCGGAGCCCGGAGCGCCGTCGCCCCAGTGAAAGGCGTTGCTGAAGCTGATGTCCGCCTCCTTCATGAGCCCGTTCAAGCTCGAGTTGCCTGACTGCGCGATGACGCCGTCGGGCAGGCCCGAGGCCCACGAGATGACGTTCTTGCCGTCCGTTGCGATGGTGGCGGTGGTGCGGCCGCCGTCGATGAACTGGAAGGCCGTGCCCACCGCGTTCCATTTGGCGATGCCGGCGTCGACGAGGGTCTCGCGCAGGGTGCCGTCGGTGCCGGACGTGTTGACGTAGTAGGTGACGTGGGGGTCCATCCAGTGCTCGCTGCCGAAGCCGAAGGGCACGGAGAAGCTGTAGGGGGCGGACTCGCTGCCGGCGGCGCTGGTGACCCACATGGGGCCAGAGCCGGCCGAGGCGTCTTCGTCCTCGATCACCGCGGTCGGCACGTAGCACTGGATCCTTGTGTCTGACCACTCGTGGATGTCGGCCTCGATGCGGTCCACGTTGTCGTTGCCGTAGGTGAACTCGACCCAGCCCTCCTTGGACCCGAACCGGCGGCCGGAGATCGTCACGAGGGAATCGGTGCCGGCGGAGGCCGAGCTGGGGCTGACTGAGGAGATGACCGGCGCGGAGGAGGCGCGGGCGCCGGACGAGGCGGGCGTCGCCGCGCCCTCGGCGGCCGCGTCGCCCGGCCGCAAGGCCTTCTGGATGCGGGCGCTGATGACGGCCCGCTTCATGCTGCTGGTCCAGCGGGTGCCCGCGACGACGGAAATCTTGCCCTGGAAGCCGGCGATCACCCAGCCGCGCACGTCGACGAACACGTAGCACTCGTCGCCGGCCTGGAAGGTGGGCATGGCGTCCACGCGCACCACGGTGCCGTCGGGCAGCGTGCCGCCGGGCACGGAGAACTCGGCCACGTCGCCTGGCTCACCCTTGAGCGTCTCCCGCACCTGCAGGCGCACGTCCGTGCGTACCTCGCCACCGGTCTGGTCGACCGCGGTGGAGAGCACGGTGCCTTCGACGACGAGCGCGGCACGCTGTGCGAGCTGCTCGACGCTCATCTTCTCGAGGGTGGTCGCCTGCGCGGCCGCCGGAGCGAGCAGCGCAATGAGCGCCAGGAGCAGGGCTGCGGCCGCCCAGGCGGTGCGCCGCGTGCGCCCCTGGATGCCCCTTCTCGTATCACGCCTTGCGCCCATGCCGAACCTCCCCGTCCGCCTCTCGCAGTGCTGCCGTCGACTCCCTCGTGCAGTCCGCCGATTATGCCAGTATCGGGTCGTGATGGGAAGAGCTTGACGGTACGGCGGCTTCCGTGGCCCTGCGGTCGCAGACGGCGGTTTCCTGGCCCTGGCCATGGTGCGGCCGGGGCGAAGTACATGGAGCCGCCGCCGAGCCAGGCCCAGCCGCACTCGCTGTTCGAGGCGGAGACCCAGGCCCACGTCACCGCGTTGTTGATGCTCCACGGGGCACTGATGCTCCCGTTGAGGACTACTTTCGAACTCCACGGCCACGCCTGCGCGTTCGGCGTGGCCACAGCGCTCGCGACGGCGAGCACCACCACAATCAAGACCACCGCGAGAAGAACCTTGGACTTCTTCATGACGCTACCTCCCTTTCAACGCTTTGCTGACCGTCCGCTGCGCCGCCGAGCACCAGGCCTCGTGACGCTGCCCGGCCAAGGCGGCGCTCGTGAACGCCGAACACCCTGTGTCTTGGTATTCTTCGATGACGAGGGCGCGAGGGGCCGCACGTAGCGGCTGCATCGGGATACCGACGGCTCGGCCGGGCTGGGTCAAGACTCGGCAACGGGACGAACGGCCGGCGGGTGGTACGAGCGCCCAATCACTACCTCCGGATCGATGATGATGCGGCACCTGCACCACAATCTAGGAGAGGACGAGATTGGCTCGGAAAGGAGTCCAGTTCTGACATTTCCGACCTTGGTCGACAGAAGAGTGGTGCTCTCCGTCGAGCGAGAGGTCGAGCGGATGACTCAGGAACAGCGTGACATCAAGAGAAAGCCGGCGGCTCCAGCATGCACAGCAGTCCGGCAATGTGGCCTTTGACGACGGGGCGCTTCGGAATCCCGCGGCATTGCTGCTACCATTGGAGAAGCGCGAACAAGGAGCGCGGCGAGGAGGGCCTCATCAACAAGAAGCGGTGTCCTTTCAACGTCACCTTTCGCACGCCGATTGAGGTCGAGGAGAAGGTCGCCCAACCTCGCCGCGCCTACCACTTCGCCCGGAGCGCATCGTCTGGCACTTGGAGCGCTACCACGGCGTCCGCACCTCCGGCAGCGCGTCGGCCGCTCGCGCCTCCCGGCCAACTGCCGCGAGCGCTCGATCGTCAGCCAGCGCTACGAGACGCAGGCCCTGGCCACTACGTCCAGGTCGACGTGAAGTACCTGCAAGTGAAGATTGCCAACGGACGCACGCACAAGCGCTGCCAGTTCACGGCGATCGATGACGCCGCCCGCATCCGCGCGCTGCTCATTTGCGAGCGTCACAACCGGGAGAGCGTCATTGCCCTTATCGACGAGGTCGTCGCGCTCCAGGACAGCATCCTGCGGAGCTCGCGGGCGGAATCTTCTGCGCCCCCAGTTCGACCCCCATGTTGAGGTGTTCACGAACCTGGACGCCCACTCGTTCAGCTTTGAGCGTGACGGCCGCGTCCATCGCCAGAAGATGTCGGGAGCCTCCGTGGCGGCGATGGTCGAAGGGCTCATCGACGCCACCTCGGCCCCTCCCTAGGAGACGCCGAAGCCTCAGGCGACCCGTTCACGTGCCTCCGCTCAGTCAACCCGTCAAGAGGCCGCCGACAGCGTCGCCGATGAGCTGGCAAAGCTGGTGAAGCTGCGCGACGCAGGTGAACTCACGCCTGAGGAGTTCGCGATGCTCAAGGCCAAGCTGATCGCCGAAGAGGCGACGAGCTGAGGCGGACGGGGCTGCCGACGGGCCGCCCCGCCCGCCTCAGCCCATGGTCCCGGCCGCCCGAGGGCTTATTCCACCTGAAGCGACGTGATGTCCTTCTCGTTGACGTCGTAGGCGATGCGCAGAAGCAAAATGCGCTCTTCATCATCCGTAACGACGACCGCGGGGTTCGGCGCCATCGCCTGGACAGATTCAGCGAGCACCTCGTCGGGGCCGGGGCCCTGCACAACCAGCATGCTTGGCGTCTGCGCGTTGAGCTTGAGCGGCAGAAACACCGACAGAGTCGTCGCAGCACGGGAGATATCGAACCGCGCCCCGTCGTTCATGGCCTGGAGCACAGTGGTGCGTTTCACGTGGGAAAAGATCTTCCCAGCGCAGTCGCTGTGGATATCCGCGCTCAAGTCGCCGATGCCCTTGGCGAAGTACCGGGACAGCTGGTGGTGCTCCCCCCTCAGGAACTCCGCCGCCAACTGGTCCACAGTACGGGTTTCCTTGGCCAAGAGGGCATCCACATAGGCTTTGTCGATGACGATGGCCTCCGTAGGCTTGCCCTCTAGGGCAAAGACACGCGCCTGCGCCTGTGCCTCAGCACGAGCGTCGCGCAGATCATCTAGGAATGACTCGAGACTGTCGTGCAGCTCGTCTACGAAAACTTCGAGCTCTCTGTTCGTGTCGAACACGTGTGAGTAGCGAATCCACTCACAGCGGGACGTGAACCGTTTGGAGTACGCGTTCCAGTAGTTCTGGAGGCTACCGACCAAGGCTGCCTTGTTTGCCTCGAGCTGCCGCGTGAGCTGATCCACGGCGCGTTTGAGTTTGCGCACATTAGATAGGTTGCCCAGAAAGAGGAACGCGACCAGCGCCAGCGAGACAATCGCCCAGATCTTGAAGATCGTCGCCCCGACGCTAGTATGGATGAGCCACAAGTAGGGAGCAGGCCGTGATGCGGCGTGGAACAACGGCGGCACGAGCCACGAGATCAGAAAGCCGCTGATGAGCAGCACCGCGGCGAAGATGATGAAGTTGGTTACCATCCCCGAGCGCCCATCGTGCAGTGCCTTCTCTGCCGCCTGCAGCGCGGCCCTCGTCTCGTCGGTCTCGGCAGCGCGCTTATCCGTCTCCTCACCGGCCGCGGCCACCTCTTGCTGCACCTCGGCCGCCAGCCGGTCGCCCATCCCCTCGCGCCCGCGGATGAGCTCCCAGTCCTGGTTCTTGACGGCCCCCCTCGCCGTCTCGAGCTCGGACGTGGTGGCCTCGACCTCCGCTTCACAGGCTCCGATCTGAGCCTCTAGCGCCTCGAGTTCAGCCGCGGCGCCATCCTCCCCGTCGTCCAAGCGTTTCTGGCCAACGCGCATCTCCGCCTGCATGATGCGCGCGTTGCGGCGCCGCTCGTCCAGGCGCTGCTGGAGCTGCGCGGTGCGGTCCCGCAGCGATGAGTCATACCCGGCTACCCTGTCGAAGAACGCGAAGGCCTCGGCGAACGCCTGCCGAAGCGTTCGCGGCCGTCCCGTCTCTATCTGATCGCCCTCTGCGAAGGAACTGGATGACGTGCGTAGTAGCTCGAGAAACGCTACTGACATCGCCGCCCGTTCCTCGGACTCGTCCACTTGACGGTCGACGCGTGACCTGAGGGCGGATTTCAGCTTCTCCAGCGCAGTCTTGCGGTTCTCCACGAGCCGCACCTGGATGCCGTCCAGCTGCGAGCGCTCGAGATCGTCGACGACCTTGCGCATCTCGTCCACGGTGCCTGGAACAGGCCTGTCGGCATCGAGGACAGGGCATCGCACCTCGGGGATGATCTGCTGGCCACTGGAGGCGTCGAACTCCATCTCGGTAACGATAGGCGTCAGGTCGGCCTGGATGAAGTCGGCACATTCATGGGCTACGGTGGCGTACGGTAGGGTGGCCTCATCGATCCACTTCTCGTGGTCGAACACCTTGACCTCGAAGCGGGTGCCGAGATAGTCGAGCACCTGGTCGCGCGGGAACCACACCGACCGCGCCCCGAACGAGTACAGGCTCGTCCTGGCCGGATGAGCAAGCAGGGCCGCCGGAAGCCGCAGCGGGTCGAACTGCTTCACGACGGGACCCAGATCCTCGATAGTGTACATGGCACCGTCCCAGCCCTGCCCGTCGAGAAGCCACAGTCTGGGAGTGATCCCGTCGTGCTCGGAAAGCGCGGTGATGAGGGCCCCAACGGAGTCGCGTGCCGTGCGACGGGCGTTCTTGTCCTCACGCGACTGCTCCCACAGATTGTGCAAGAACAGGATGACGTCGAGCTCACATCTCGCATTGGGGCGCGCGTCGAAGACCTGCTTGATATCCCGCAGCGCTCTCAGCACGCACTGGAACTGCTCGGGAACGAAGGCACGGCTCGCCACTTGGATGCCGGCGGTCGCCACGCCTCCGGGGTCCACCTCGATGCCCCACAACTGCGCGTCGACCTGTCGAGCCAAAGCGGCGAGCAGGAGCTCCTCGTCACTGTGTCCATCAACGGGGACAGTCGTGGCCGAAGGCCCTACGTCGGCGTCCGGCGGGCGCACAAGCGTGGCAACCGAGATATAGCCGTCCGGAAGGAACGGCAGGAGGTCTTCGGCGGTCGCCAAGCGAAGGGTGCCGTTCATCTCTGGAGCGTCGCGATGAAGCGCCCGATGGCCCGGAGGTCACTGTTGAGCAGGGTTCCGCGGCCCGGGTCTGCGCGACCAATCATGCCAATCAAACGGTCCTGGTACTTGGAGAGGTCGTCAAGCGCGGCAGCGTTGCCCCGCTGCTTGATGGCATCGTCGATATGCCGTTTGCACTGGTCGACGTATTCACTCTTGGAGAAGAAGGCCGAGCGCGCCGTCGCCAGACCGTTGCCGAGGTTGACGTCGCTGCGCACGACCTTGCCGCCGGCCAGTACCTCCTCGTGCAAGAACGTGTAGAAGTTCACAGCCTTCTTCACGCGCTGAAAGTAGTCGATGTCCGACGTAGCCAGCGCCCACACGTACTCGTCGGCCTGCTCTCCGCCAGACGGGTCGAGGTCGGGCAGCACGTCGGCCCAGCGCTTGTCCAAGTGCAGGGACCATTGCCTGGGCAGCGAGCTCATGTTCAAGTATTCGCTTCGAATCAGGTTGAACTCCCTCAGCGCATACGCCGGCACGCATCCCCAACTGCGGAAGAAGTAGGCCTGGTTGGGGTCCGCCAGGTCGATGTACCGCGGATTGGGGACCTCCAGCTTGCGCAGCCGTTCGATGAGCTTGGGCTCTTTGAAGGCATCCCTGAACTCAGGGCTGGCGGCCACCATGTACAGCGTGGCCACCTGGTTCTGCTCGGGATGGCCCGCAACCTTGGCCTCAGAAAATGCCAGCAGAGGCTCGGCCATCGCTTCCGCAGTGCGCAGAAGGTCGTCGCACTGGTCCGGCGTCATCTGCGATACCACTGAGGCCAGCGTAGTCTCCCTCAGGGCCTCGTCGACGTTCTTCTCGTCGGCGAACTCGGCAACAGCCTTCCACGCCGCCTCAACAGTAAAGCTCCAGAACGACGCCGCTTCGGGGTTCTTGACCCGGAACCAGGCGTAGAACTCGCCTGGTGACACGTCGGGACTCGGCAGGTTCTTGAGATCCGGCATGACGAGGTACTCGCAGATCTTGGTCGTCTTGATGGCCGACTGTACCTGCGCGACCCTTTCCGCGGCCTGGACCTGGAGTGCGCCTGCCAAGTCGTCGATGTTCTTGAGCCAAGCGTTGATGTTGCCCAGAGCGACGATGACCGACTTGCAGAAGCGTGCCACCTCCACTTCGCGAATTCGCTCGCCGTGTGCCTTGCCGAGCTGCATGAGCGTGACCCGGTACTGGTTGAGCACCTTCGTCAGCACCTCCGCCTTGCCGAACGTCCTGCCGAAGGCGTCGTTACAGTTGTTCTTGAGGGCGGATGCGGAGGCTTCGTAGCGCGTAGCATCGGCTGCAGAGGTCTTGCTGCGCTCCTCCATCTGGTCGCGCGCGCTCCCGAAATAGCCCGTCAACTTGTTGACGAAGCTGGAGGCGGGGGCCGCGCCGTACGTGCTGACGATCTCGTCGGTCCTCCGCTGCAGACCCTCCTGCACGAGCCCGAGCAGACCTCCATCCCCATCGCCCTTGCCGGCCATGTTCTCGGATGCTTCCCGCGCCCAGTCGCCCACCTTGGTGGCAAGCTGCGCAGCGTTGGTCTGCCAGATCTCCTCGACCTGCGCCTTGTTCGGCTTGCCGGGAATGTTGGCGCTGAACACCGCGAATCGCTGTGTGGGTAAGATGGCCTCGAGGATCTGATTCTGCTCACCTTCGAGGCCTTGGATGTGGAACTCGTTGCGGAAGTCGTCCGCCTGACTGTCGGCGTCGGGCGCCTGACCGTCGCTGGCCCCGCCGCCTACCCGCAGGGCGTCCACCAACTTCTCAATGAACGAGGCCTGGCCATACTGCATGAGCTCGGCCTGAGGATAGCGCAGCACGCCAATGCCGATACCGCGATACAGACAGGTCTTTCCTCCGTTCCACACGCTCTCGAAATTGGCCTGGTTCACGAGCACTGCGTCTTCGACACTGCCGAGCGGGAGGGTGTCGCCGGTCATGGCATAGATGACCTCGCCGATGACCCTTGAGAGGTCCTTCGGCTCGTTATACACGGCCGGGTTCTGCCCTTGGGCGACGCTGCCGACCAGGGTGATACGGTTGAAGGGGTACTTCAGCTTGTACTCGATCCCGTCTTGCGTCTTGACGTCGAACAGGTCGCCATAGGTGCCAGAGACGATCTCGTTGCTCTGGCTCATGAAGAAGTCGAGCTGCTTGAGGAACCCGTATGCGTTCTCCTCCACGTAGTACACGAGTTGTTTGCCGCGGAACACGCCAGGCAGCATGAGAAAGGCCTGGTAGTCCCAGTCGTTGCCAGTGCGGAGCCTCATGGCGCAGGCGAGGTCGAGCAGTGTACCCGCCCCGGTGCCGCCGGCGATGGAGCCGAAGAAGATCACCCGCGGCTGGGCGTTGCCGGGTCTCCACTTGCCGTCGCGCATCGCCACCGGGTCGCCGATCGCGTTGAGTTTGGCTTCGATGAGACTGAGGATCTTCTGGAGATGGAACAAGAGCAGGAAACGGCCGATCATGGGAATCTGGCCCGCACCTTTGGCCACGTTGATGAGAGCGTTGCGCGGCAGGTTCTCGTAGTCCAGCCAGGTGGAGAGGGTGTCGAGGTGATCGTCGATGAACTCCGCCGCGGCGGGCACAGCTATGGACTGGTATTCGTTGGCGTCGAGGTAGTCCTCGTTGCCCTCTTCTAGAGAGGCCGAGTCGATGGAGAGGAACTTGATCGTCGGTGGGACTTCGCCGTACGCCTCGAGCATCTTCTTCTTGGTGGCGACGAGAGCGTTCTGACCCTGCCCCCCAAGCCCGATGAGCATCGCACGGTTAACAGGAATGCCGGCCATGTACACCCTCCTCGCGTCACATCCGACTGCTGCCGGATTCACACACTCATGTAGTCGAAGCTCTGGAAGACGAACTCGCAGCGCCGCCCGTCGGACGTGTCGATGCGGATCACGTCGCCGTTTGCGATGGCGGAACTGCTCGTCGGCTCCTCGATACCCGTGGTGGCATGCAGGATCATGAAGTAGGCGAAGTCGCTGCTCGGGTACACCCTGACCACCGCCTCGTCCGTCCCGCTGAGCACAGCTACGTGCGGCTCGAACCGCAGAGTGAACGGCAATGCAGGGATGCGCTCTGGACCCACGTCGCACGACTTCTGCCCGGTCAGTTCGACCTGCTGGATGCTGTCCACCGGAGCCGTGATGTCGACACGCGCGTCCTTCAGCTTGGGGCTGAGTCGACGCCCGATCAGTCGCAGCAAACCCCCTGGCCCCGTGTGCGTGATGAGGCAGATGCCGAAGAAGGCGATGAGGAGAACGACCAACAGGACAATCAGCGCGATGATGAGCCAGCGCACGATCGTGGTGCTGAGCGGCTCAGGCGGCGGTGGAGGCGGCGGAGCGGACGGGACAGCGAAGCTGACCGCCAGCACGGCCGTCCCCGTCGCGGCATCCACCACGGGCAGACCTGACAGAACCACGCCCTCGCTCGGCTCGAAGAGAAGGTCGTACGCGTACTTGCCGGCAGCCTGCCCCTTCTGCACCTCGACCACCAGGCTGCACGTCGGCTGGGTGGCGGTCAGCTCGACGATCCCGTCGCTTGCCGGCCCGTCCGCGCCCTGCAGGGTGGCGGCGCCGGGGGCGGTGCCGGCCCCGGGCTCCAGGCGCACGGTGACCGTGGAGCCCGCGGCGTCCGCGGTGCTGTTGAAGGAAGCAGCGAAGTCCAGTGTCTGCCGCACTGAATCGTCGCTGCTCGCATACGGGTCGAGCTTCCCGAGCTTGCCATCCTTGCCGCCTGCGAGTTCCAAGGCGATCTGGGGCTCGGCAGCGAGCGTGAAGCGGAACGCCAACGACCTCGGGCTCCACAGGATGATCTTCCCTTGGGGGAGCGTGAGACCGATCTTGCCGGCATACGCCTTGCTCTGGTCCAGGGCTGCCCGATTCTGCACGTGGAGTGTGATGTTCTGGGTCATGAGGAGCGATCCGGACGCACTCGCGGTGCCGCGGAGCTCGACGACGCTGGGCTCAAGGGAGACCAACCCGCCGGCCGCCTCGGCGGCTGCACTCGTCACCGTCAGGCCCAGCGAAACGCCCACGAGACCTTTGTCGAATGTGATCTGGACCGTCTGCGGCTGCGAGGCGTCGGAATCATGGAGGCTGCCATAATTCAGAGCGGCCGGCTTGACTGCCACCGAGTGGATCTCCATGGCGGGAGGGTCGCGAGTTTGCGTGACGCCGTCCACGTCCGACCACCTCGGATCGGCAGTGGTCCCCAGTGAGACGTACGTGAGGTAGAGGTTGGGGTTCTCTGCCCTGGCGAGCTTGAACTGCCGGGCGATCTCTTGGAAAGACATGCCGCTCTGATTGTCCTTGCCGTCAGTGAAGAGAAGGATGTTCTGATTGTGAACGGTCCCGGGGTCGACGCGGCTGACTCTCTGGAGCTCATCCAGCGTCCCGCTGAGCGCGTTGTAGATGGCCGTCGTCATCCCGTCGGCGGTCAACCCACTGACAGTCGCTTCGACCTTGCGTTTGTCGGCCGGCGACTGGAGGCGCACAGGGGGGCGCTTCGTCAGCTGGCTGTCGAAGGTATTGATGTAGACGACACTGCCGAGAGGCAGACCCTCTACGTACTTCCTAACCGCCTTCTTCACTGCGGGGAAGATGTTCTGCGAGCCCTCGTAGCCGGCCATCGACTTCGACGTGTCGATGAGCATCATGTACTCATTGACCTGCGGCTGAGTCGCCGCGCGCACAGGGTGCACATCGCAGACGAGAAGCAGAGCTGAAACGCACGCCAAGCCCGCTGCCAGCAAGATCAGTCGCACCGCGATCACGGTGCGGCCACCCCGCAGCCAAGAGACGAGCATGGACACCCCCTCACCACAGTGCTGTCCCGGCAATCTCGGCAGTCCCCGAGTGCGAACACTCACCATATACCCCCCAGCGAATACGGTCTACGGAAGCCCACGAACCTGAGCCTCACCGACCCCCGCTCGCCAAGACCTCGCAAACAGTGAAGCGCCAGTGCCAGACCTTCGTGCCACCGCCGCTCCATCACGCCTTCCGGTGATCCCTGGTCTTCTCTGCTGACTCCGTACTCACTGCGAATCACGAGCCGTGATGTCGAGTGGCTTCACGAATACGTGCGGCCGCCTTTCAAGCTCCAATCGGCAGTGATCACTGCGGTCTTGACTTTCGGGCACGTGGCACCGGGGACAGAGCTGGTCCGGCGGCAGAGGCCGGCCCCAGAAGCTCGGCGTGGGCGCCCCTTCCAGAAGGCTGCCACCGTGACAGACCGGGCAGCTCGCCGTCCAGACCGGGGCGGGCTGGACGACGCTCGCGGCGCCTGCCAGGACGATCGCAGCAGACGCGCCGTCGGTCGTCGCCGACTCCAGCGCAACCGGGATCGCCGGAGGCGCGCCCGCATGCGAGAGGACCCAGGCACGCATGCCGTCGTAGGGCCAGACGAGCTCGCCCCCGCGATCAGACTCGACGATCTCGTCGGTCGTCACCGGCCCTTGCCCGTCGATCGAGAACTCGCCGGCGTCGAACGTGATCTTCACGCCGGGCCGCTCGGTGCCCTTGAGACTTCCGAGGGCCGGGTCGCGTGGCGCTCGCGCACGACCCTCAGCCAGCGCCGCATCCTCGCCGCCCTGGACCTCCCCGAGCCGCCCCTCTTCAGCGACTTCGAGGTCGCCGCGACTGCTGACTGACGAAGCCCACCTCAGGCTCGCCGTAGTAACACGACCCCTTCCGACCTCAGCACGCCCTATTCCTGCTCGCAGCCAGCTTCTGGGCATTTCGTGTGCCTGTCATCTGCGGAAGTCCGAACAGAGACCGCCTATGTATTGACCGAAGCCGTCGCCAGGGTAGCGGGTGCGCTTGTTGACAATCAGACTGGTGATGGCCGGCGCAGACTGAGCGGCAGGAGATGGCAGCGCCGTCAGCGCCCGCGCAACGCAGTCGAGCAGCGCGACCCAGACACGCTTCACCATGGCCCCTCCTTGGACTCTCGTGCCGCTACTGCGGCGGCCCGCAGACGCTACAGGGCCGGTAGCCGTGCGCCTTGGCGTCCTTCAGCGAGATGGGAATCTTGCTTTGCGAGAGATAGCGACAACCGCCGAGGTGGTAACACTCGCCGGTCTCCGTGACAAAGACCTTCGCAGAGCCGCCTGACCCAGTCGACGTGGTGCTCCCCCCCGTCCCCCCACCTGAAGACTGGCCAGCCGTGGTGAGCGGCTTCGCCGACCTCGCGAAGGCCCAGGAGACGGCTCCGGACGGTGCCACCGTCACGGTCGTCGTGCCGCTCTTTTGCGTCGAGTAGATGCGCGTGCCCTGACTCTTCAGAGCGGCGACCGTCTCAGGCGTCGGGTGCCCGTAGGAGTTAGGGCCGACGCTGATCACGGCGAACCTTGGCCGCGCCTCGGAAAGGAAGGTCGAGTCGGTCGAGTAGCGCGAGCCGTGGTGAGCGACCTTGAGCAGGTAGAGGGGCGGGCCGCGGGCACAGATGCTGCCAACCAGCGACTCATTCTGGCCTGTGCAGTCGCCCGTGAAGAGAAAGCGCTTGCCGCCGGCTTCGAGCAGCAGCACGACGCTGTCCTCGTTGGCGTCACCGGAGAGACTCGCCGGGCTGACGACCTTGGCCCGGAGCGCGCCGAAACGCAACGTATCTCCACGACGCACCCGCGTGATCTTCGCGCCGACGCTGCGCAGCGCCTCTGCGGCGCTGCCAGCGCTCTCACCGACATAGGCCCGTTTGGGGCGGTAGTCGTACGCGACGCCGGAGAGCCCGCCGGTGTGGTCGGCATGGGGGTGGCTCACGACCACCGCGCTCAATCGCCGCACGCCGAGCTTCCGCAGGCTTGCCTCGATAGCGGCTTCGGAGCCGCCAGGGCCGCCGTCGATGAGCCCCGCCCACGAGCCCGACTTGATGATGACGGCATCTCCCTGGCCAACATCCACGAAGACGATCTTGGCGGTCCCGGACTTGGGCGAGGGCGACGGCGTCTTGGTCCCCTTGGGCTCCGGGGTCGCCAGCGACGTCGTTCCAGCCGACGCTTCTGTCCTTGCGTCCGTTGGCGGTTGTGCGGCGCTGGAGCCGACGCTTCCACATGAGGCAGCGACGAGACACACTGCCAGAAGCAGTGGGATAGCGAGACAGGCCCCCATCTGCGCACGTCCCCGACCGCGTCCACCCTCGATCGTCCGCGTGACCCGCCTCAGAGCCATTCGCCCTCTCCCCTCACGTGGCCCCTAGCAACATAGTCGGCAGCTTAGATGGCGAGCACGCGGTGACGCGGGTCGCCGCAGTGGGGGTCAAGAAACCCCGTGCAGCCACACGCGGTCGGCGTCACCCGCAATGGACGCCACGGACGGCCTTCTCTCCTCAGCGCGACGCCTCGCGTACACGTCGCGATGAGCATGGCCCACCCTCAGGTCGCCCGCGGCATGCCCTGCGCTACGGTCTACAGACTTTGCACGCCCGCAGGCCCATCGCCTTCGCCTGCTTGACCGTGTGCTTGTAGTGCGGGTGCTCGTCGACGCAGTAGTGCCGGTGGTAGCAGGCGCCGGTATTCGTCGTGTACACCCAGTACGTCGTCTTCCCCTGCTGAGCGGCCAGCACGGCGGGAGCCACGAAGGTCCCTGACAAGTCTGTCGCCTGCAACGTGGCGTTGTCCGGCGCATGACCGGGGCCGTTCGCGGACGCAAGCACAACACCTGCGCCTGCCAGTACGAACGCTGCGACGAGGAACAAGACAACGAGTGACCTGCGGATACGCATGACGCCTCCCCTGTAGCTTGGCTCTTGTCGCACTGTATCGGCGCGGCACCGGCGCAACTGAAACCCGGGCGACGCACCGTGGACAACCCCCGCCCCCCGAGAATGGCGGGTACAACCCCGTCCATGCTACGGTGGTTATCGGCCGGTTACAATGGAGGGCAGTGCACGCCAGCCGGACGTTCCAACGTACGACTGACTTGGAGACGACAATCTAGAGGCGTCGAGGAAGATGTTCTGGGCTGCATCGGCCACGATGACGAGGTCGCCACCGTCACCATCCAGCAGGCTCAGGACAAACTCCAAAGCGGGCGTACTCGAGTCTTGCGCCTCGTCGACGAGTCCCCTCCCATGGCGACACCCATGGCCAAGCTTCGCCGCCTCCAAGGCGGCCTCGGCGACCGCTTCGCCTGCCCCGTCGCCGCAGCCTGGGTGTTTCGTCTTGGCCGACTTGATCGCCATGAACACCAGGCTGTCTATGCGGTGGAGTCAACGGCGCGTCACTGTCCGGCTGCGTGGCTCGAGTCGGGCCACCTGAAGGCCGGCCCTCGCGAGCAGGGTGGGCAGCAGGCGTGCCACATCCCGGTCCTTCTCGCGCTCTGCCTCGGACAGCTCGCCCCATGGGACCAAGGACGGGTGGGTCTTCTGCTCGGCACTCTTCGCCCCGGGAGCGTACCGCCATCCGGAGGCTTGGTGGTCCTCGAGCCACCGTTCATGCTCCAGCACCGCCAAACGATCGATCTGGTCCGGCGCAAAGGCGAAGAGGTCAGCATCCCAATCGGTCAACGCTTCCAGGCCGCAGCCGATGGCCGACAGTTTGAACCCGATGTCATCGGCCTGGGCGCGGTTGGCGTCTTGAAGGCGCTGGGGCAACTCTTCCCACGCCACGAGGGACGGATTGGTCTGTTGCGTTTCGCCCGAGGTGACCTGCTCACGCACGTAGTCGCCATGGATCGCTCGTGCGAGCGTCTCGTGAGTGCCGCCCAGCACCCGGGCCGGTGTGCACGTGCGATCATGGAATGGGAATTCGATGAGAGGGGCCGTCAGGGTCTCTCCGGCCGACGACGAGACCAGTGTCGCAAGGCCAGAGTGGCGGGCAACGGCCACGACCACCCGAGCTGATGCTCCTCTCAGCGCGGCAGACAGCCCGAGAGCTGCGACAACGCTGGCGGTGTCGTCTTCACCGCAGACGAAGGCGACATCGGGATCCTGTGCAATGAGGGAGTCGCCTCCAATGTCTCCGAGCTCTGAGTCAAGAACCCTCCCGTCCTCTGCTCGTGGAAAGGCATCGCAGACATCGCCCAGGCGCGGGTAGGCCATGCACAGCCTGCTCCAGATCTTCGAGGCTTCTGGGTCGACCACGTATGCGAGCATGCGCGCGCCCGTGCGTCTGCACTGCGGTGTCCAGTCCCGTGCCGCTCGCAAGAGCACGCCGGTCCCGAGCTCCCCCAGACCGACGACGACGAGGCACGGCGGCCTGTCGGAGGGCAAGGGGTACTCGTCCAGAAGTTCACGAGCCGCCACTTCGGCGGTGTTGAAGAGGTCGAGGCGCATTCCAGGCCATGCGTCATCGCGAAACTGCTGTGAGCGCATCACTTCATACAGTCGAGGCTCGGTGATGTTGATCACGCAGGTCAGAGGACGTTGCCGACGGTGAGAGCAAAGAGGCCGGGCATTGATCGCCACGTTCGCGTTCTCGCCGTCACTGCCATCCAAGGCGATGAGACAAGCAGCCCGGGAGACGCCGGCTCGACGCAGACAGGCTGCATCCGCAGCGTTTCCCCCCAGGACGATGACCCCCGCGTCGCGACTCTCATCCAGAGACGGGGAGTGTGGATCGGATTCGATGGCAACGGTCGGGTAGCCGAGCGAACGGAAGCGGATCGCCAATAGCGTCCCCCTGCTCCCCAATCCGCAGATCACCAGGTGGTCCTTCAGACCGAGGAGACGGAGACGCTGAAGCTGCGAAGCGAACAAGACGATGGCGGCTGCCACGACAGCGTACGTGGCCACGACGGGCAGGAGGAGGCGAGCTGCCTCCAGCTGCCATGGCACCGAGTGCTCCATCGCTCCAGAGTTCATGGGCACGAGCTGCAAAGAGTAGTAGAGAAGGTCGGTCGGACCATGAGGGCCTGCGGTGGGGTGCTGCAGGTAGTAGCTGCGGAAGCCGAGGTACGCCAGAGCCAGCAGACCGATCGAGACCGCGATGATGATCGACCACTGATGCCCCCACCAGAAACGAGCCATCTTCCTGCTCCGCACGCGCGGCGGGGGGGGAATGGATTCCCGGCTGAGCCGTCGTAAGTCGGTCGGGTTGCGCATCAGGCTCTTGATGTTGACGCAGTCCTCGGCTCGACGTCAACATTGCGTCCGCCAAATCAGCCATTCCGAGCACATTCGTGAGATACTTCGTGAGGGTTGAGCCTTGGGGCACTGCAGTGCTGAACGCACCAGTACTCGGGCGGGGCCCGATCATCGAGGGAGATGTGATGGCTCACGACGTGTTCATAAGCCATTCCTCGGCCGACAAGACGGTCGCGGATGGCATCTGCACCACTCTGGAGAAGAATGGCATCCGCTGCTGGATCGCCCCGCGGGACATTCTGCCGGGCGAATCATACCTCGAGGCGCTCATGGAGGCCTTGAGCAAGAGCCGCCTTCTCGTCCTCGTATTCTCCACGCAGACAAGTAGCTCCCAGCACGTGGCCAGGGAGGTGGAGAGAGCGTTCAGCAAACGGCTGCCCATCATACGGTTCCGCGTGCACGACGCCCCGCTGTCGGGGGAGCTGGAGTATCTCCTCAGCGTGTCGCAATGGCTGGACGCTCTCACACTTCCGCTGCAGCCACATCTGGACCGCCTCTCTGACACAGTGAGCGAGCTGCTTGAGCGAGATTCCAGAGACCCGTCGGTCCGCGCGGGTGCAGACGACGCCAGTCCGGAGGGCCTTGAGAAAAGCATGACGCCTTCCGCAGCGACCGACATCGCGCCTGCGGTGGAGGCTGAGACCGCGCCGCCGCCAGGATCGGTGCCACCACCACCACCGCCAGAGGCCACGGCGCGTGAGTCGCGGCCGGGCGGCGAACCGCAGCGCTGGGCGATCGTGAGGACTCTCAGCCCTTCGATGCTTGGCGTCAACGATTGCGGCTTCTCACCGGACGGCCAGACCGTCTTCACTGCCGGGTGGCCGACGCTCAAGCTTTGGGCTGTGGGCAGCGGTCGGCATCTCGCGAGCCTCGGTGAGCACACGGACTGGGAGAAGGTCAACGCCGGCGCATTCTCCCCCGATGGCCAGACGATAGTTTCGGCAGGGTCCAACAAGCTGGAGCTCTACGACAACCCCCTCTCTCTCAAATGGCTCGCCCGGACCCAGACCATCCATTCTCGGGCCGTTCTCAAAGGCCACACCGGCGATGTGAAAGCCTGTGCGTTCGCGCCCGACGGACAGACGCTGGTTTCGGGAAGCGAAGACAAGACGCTCAGACTCTGGGACGTTGCTTCTGCGGTCTGCCGAGGACGGCTGCTTGGCCACACGGACGAGGTGAATGGCTGCGCCCTCTCTGCTGACGGCCGGACCATCGTCTCCGCAAGCGGGGACATGACTCTCAAGACTTGGGACGCCGGCAGCGGCGAGTGCCGCACCACCTTTGTCGGACACAGCAACGGCGTCCTTGCGTGCGCTTTCTCTCCCGACGGCCAGACGATCGTCTCAGCTAGCTCGGACGGCACGCTGCGACTCTGGGACGCGATCACAGGTGAGTGTCGCGCGACCCTGCTTGGACACAGGGCCGGCGGTGTCCGCGCCTGTGCCTTCTCGCCGGACGGCCGGACCATCGTTTCAGCGAGCGGGGACACGACGGTCAAGCTTTGGGATGCGAGCAGCGGTGCCTGCCGTGCAACTCTGGCAGGGCACCCGGAGGCTGTGGTCGGCTGCGCCTTTTCGCCTGACGGCAGCATGATCGTCTCGGGAAGCACTAAGCACAAGAAGGATTGCGTGAGGCTCTGGGTCGCGACCTGAGCGGCGTGACACCAGCGGACCCATGTGTCGATGGCGGCCAGACATCGGGAGAGGCCACGCGATGCTGAACACCGACGGCCTGATGCGGTGCAGTCATCAGTCATGCCCCAGCTGTGCAGGACGCCGCGGTCGCGCAGCGTCTTGAACTCGGGCTGAGTGGCGTCGGCTTCGATGTCTTCGTGAGCGGGCACCCGCTCGGGGAATCGCTCAGGACCGCGCCCCTCGACGAACCCGAGATCCTCCGGTCACACGCGCTGCTCCCCAGCGTCTCGCACGCCTGATTCACTCAGTCGTGGTGAACCGCGACGGCCCTGAGTTGGTTGGAGCTGGAGTTGGAGCTGCGGCGCGTTGCGGAGCATACTGGGCGGATGATGAAGCGGTACCCGCATGACACCCGCAGCGCTCATGGCGATCACCACGGTCTTGCCGCTGCCGGTGGCCATCTTGAAGGCCATGCGCCCGAGCTCGGGGTTGGCCGCCTCGCTGGCCTCGCGTAGCTTGTTCGTGGCGTACTGCTTGCCCGAGCGCGTGACGCACTCCGTGAGGTGAGAAGAGTCCGGACCCAGCAGTCTCGTCGCGGACCTCGTGTTGCCGTCACCGCCGGCCGATACACTATTCAGTGATCGGCGCGGGCGGAGCCGGTCCCACTCGCGAGTGGAGGGGCACGGCGCTGAGCTCAACGTTCGCATGGCTTGACTACTCAGAGCGGGAGCGCCGCAAGGTGCGTGACGTTCTCGACCTGTTCCGCGAGCAGGACACTCGCGACGAGCTCGGCATCGGCGTGATCCGCGATGCGTTCGCGGACCTGCTCTTCCCCGGCACGACTACCATCCAGACGCGGGCGCGCTACTTCCTCTTCGTCCCGTGGATCTATCTGCACCTCGAACAGAACCGGGTCCCCTCGACGCGCTTCGGGGCGCGGCTGCGCGAGGACGAGACGCGACTCACGCGCTGTCTGATGGCCGCAGGTGAGAGCGACGGCGTCATCGGCAAGGTGGCGGGCGACACCTTGCAGCGCCTGCCGAGCAACATCTACTGGCTGGGGCTCCAGTCCTGGGGCATCCGCCTCTTCCCCAACGGCCAGAGCGAGTACCACCGGTCCGTCGACTCCTTCTACGCAAGCATCGGCCGCGCGCTCGCCGCGCGGGAGGAGCACTCGGAGGAGCTCGGGCTGCGCCGCAACTGGCACGGTGGCATCCCCAGCGCGCCTGCGAGCTTCCCGGACGGAGCGACCATGCAACTCACCGCGGAGGAGTCGCGGTACCTCTGCGAGCGCATCGCTGCGGCAGAGACGCGGACTGGCCAGGAGTCGATGTTGGCCTTCCTGGCACGTCGCGGCGACTCCGTGGACTGCCCGTTCGCCTGGATGCACCCGCTGGTGCCGGAGGCTCCATCTCACATTCAGCGCTGGCTCGAGCACATGCGCACTTTCTCTGAGACCATCCATGGCGGCGCGCTGCTGTACAACCTCATGCTCGCCCGGCTGGATGGACGGGACGAGCTCGAGGAGGAGTACCGCTCGCGACTCGGGCGCTGGAGTACGATTCTCGATGAGCGGGAGGCGGCGCTCGCGCAGTGGGACCGAGAGGACTTCTGGCGGCTCGTCTCCCAGAGCGGCGCGATCGTCACCGACCGGACGAAGAACTTCGTCAACGCTTGGCTGGACCTGGCACTGGACCCGACCCGGCGAGCCGCGGTAGCGGACGATGCCGCCGCGCAGCTCTTGATCGAGGACCGCGAACGATGGTTGAAGAAGTCGCGTGCGCGGCTCGTCAACAAGCGTGCACTCGAGAACTGGAGCGGCTACTCCGGCACCGGCCGCATGGTCTTTCGCTGGAACGTCGCGTCGCGGCATCTCGCCGACATCTACGCCGGGCAGGATAGCGGTGCTTGACCCGCGCGACAGGATGCTCCTGTTCGAGGCGCTTCGGCCACCGCTGGGGTTCTCGTTCGACCGGGCCGTCGGCACGACGTTCTCGCTCGACCCGACGGCCCTCCTCGCGGTGCCTCTGGCGTTCGCCGCGTTCGACGTCGAATCGGAAGACAGGGCGCCACACGACGACAGCC
>Ga0315276_10000679_pt1 | contig 29403 bp, 29 predicted proteins | sample YL17G05_0_MG_FD_204542 | JGI IMG/M metagenome (GOLD analysis project Ga0315276, IMG submission 204542) | Sediment microbial communities from Yellowstone Lake, YNP, Wyoming, USA - YL17G05_0 | ecosystem: Environmental > Aquatic > Freshwater > Lake > Sediment | place: USA: Wyoming | collected... | reverse complement strand
ACGGCGTGCAGAGCGGCGGGTCCTACCCCTCGGACGCATCGGTGATCGTGCCACTCATGCCCGGGGGCAACAGCGCCTTCAAGAACAGCTTCACCAACCTGACGGGCAGCGGCGTCGCGTGGGAAGACCGGGGCACATACGGCGCGCCGGCGAGCACGATCCCCGGGATCACCAGTTACTCGGACTCGAACAACTTCACCTACAACGTGAAGGGCCACGGCAAGTCCAGCCCGATCACGTTCGTGCTCTCTGCCGGGTACTGACGGCACGGCACCGCCCCCGCGGCACTCCGGTCGCCTCCTGGCTTGCGGCCGCCGTCCTTCCCCTCTCCTCCGAACCCAGGTCGCGGCATTGCAGGCCGCCCGGCCCGCCCGGCCGCGCGGCACGCACGTTGCACAAGTGGCCCCGCGGCCACTCGCGTTGCGACGGCGCCCGGCGTAGTGCAGTCGGCGCATGGAGTTGACTCCGGCGGAGGGAAGCGGACTTGAAGGGACGCATGCAGACTTCGACCGGCTCGATCGCGGATCGGCCAATGGCTGGCCGCCCGGCTGTGGGACAGGCTGACTCGGACCCGGCCCTGGCGGTCTGCACGCGGGGACTCTCGAAGCACTACGTGCATCCGTGGACGCTCCGGGTGACGCGCGGGCTCGATGCGCTGGACCTCGACGTGCGCCGCGGCGAAGTGATGGGCCTGCTCGGTCCCAACGGTGCCGGGAAGACCACCACGCTCAAGCTCCTCACCGGCCTGCTGAAGCCCACGCATGGGCAGGCGTGGCTGATGGGCGCGCCGGTCGAGGACACGGCGTCGCGCCGCAGCCTCGGCTTCCTGCCCGAGCAGCCGTACTTCTACGACTACCTGAACGGTCTCGAGTATCTCGAGCTCGCGGCGCAGCTCTCGGGACTGCAGGCCGCGACCGCGCGCGACCGCGCGCGTCACTGGCTGGGACGGGTCGGACTGGGTGAGCGGCCGTGCCTGGGGTTGCGCAAGTACTCGAAGGGCATGCTGCAGCGCCTCGGGCTGGCGGCCGCGCTGGTGCACGACCCCGAGCTGCTCATCCTGGACGAGCCCATGAGCGGACTCGACCCGTTCGGGCGCCGCGACGTGCGCGACCTCATCACCGAGCAGCGCGAGCGCGGGGTGACCGTGCTGTTCTCGTCGCACATCCTGCCGGACGTCGAGATGCTGTGCGACCGGGTCGCCATCCTGATCGGCGGCCGCCTGACGCGCGTGGCCACGGTCGGCGAGCTGGTGGAGGACGGTGTCCAGGCCGTCGAGATCCGCTGCACGCCGGGGGCGCTGCTCGAGATCCCGCGTCACTGGGCGGGCCTGGTCTCGCGCACCCAGCGCGCCGACGAGTCGGTCTTCCGGCTCGAGGACGAGGCGCAGCTGCGGGAGGTGCTGGGCTGGCTGCTGCAGGCGGGCGTGCAGGTGCGCGCCGTGACGCCGCAACGGCCGACGCTCGAGTCGCTCTTCATGGCCGCCGCCGAGGCCGAGCGCGAGCGGAGGAGCGCGTGATCCCGCTGCTCATCGCGCACAACACGTTCCGCGAGGCCACGCGCGACCGCGTGCTGGCCGGCGTGGTCGTGGCCGGGTTGGCGTTGCTCGCGCTGACCCAGGCTGCGAGTTCGCTGGCGATGGGCGAGGGCCGGCGCTTCACGGTGGACCTCGGGTTGTCGGGCATCTCGGTCCTCGGCCTGCTCGTCATCCTGCTCACCGGGACCAGCCTGGTGGCCAAGGAGGTCGAGCGGCGCACGATCTACAACCTGCTCTCGCGTCCCATCACGCGGCCCGCCTACCTGGTGGGCAAGTGGATCGGGTTCTCGGCCACGCTTTGGAGCGTCGCGCTGCTGCTGGGCCTCGCCCTGTGGGGGCTCGTCGTGCTGCGCGGCTGGGGGGGGCACGGCCTGGCGGTGCTGGAGGCGGTCTACCTCGCCGGGCTCGAACTCAGCGTGATCACCGCGCTGGCCGTGATGTTCTCGGCGCTCTCGACTCCGGTGCTTTCGGCGCTCTACACGCTGGGCTTCTACGTGGTGGGACAGTGGAGTAACGATCTGCGGATGCTGGCCGAGAAGCTCCCGAAGGAGCTCGGGGCGCTCGTGACGGTGATCGCGAACCTGGTCCCCAATCTGCCGCTCTTCAACATGCGCACGCTCGCCGCGGAGGGAAGTCCCACGACCTGGCTCCACCTCGGTCTGGCCTCCGCCTACGCCGCGGTCTACGTGGCCTGTGTGCTGTGCCTGGCCACCGCGGCCTTCGAGTCGAAGGACTTCAAGTGAGTCCGCTGGTCGCGCTGGATTCTCGCAAGTGCCGCTTCCTCACGGCCTGGGTGATGGCCCTCGTGATGGGCACGGCGGTGTTCACGCTGGCGGGCGCCGCGTGGCGGATCCTGCCGCATCCGCAGCCGCTCGAGGAGTTGTCGTACTACCCCTCGGGGCGCTTCCTCGAGCCGGCCACACTCGGGCATGCCGCGACCGCGGCCGACCTGGCGTGGCTGCGGGCGGTGCAGTACTACGGCCAGCATCGCACCTCGGACAACCAGTACGTGCGGATGGGGCATGTGTTCGACATCCTCACCGCGCTCGATCCCGCGTTCGTGCCGGCGTACGTCTTCGGCGCCTTCGCGTTGGCCCAGGAGGGCAGGGACTTCCCGGCGGCCGAGCGGCTCATGAAGCAGGGGCTCGCGGCCAATCCGACGAGCGGCGAACTCGCCTTCCAGATGGGCTTCCTCTACTACGTGCGCCCCGGCGGGCGGGACCTCAAGCGCGCGGCCGAGTGCTTCGAGCAGGCCTCGCGCCAGCCGGACGGCCCGCCCGAGTCGGCCCGCTTCGCCGCCTTCTCCCGGCAGAACGCGGGGGACCTGGAGGTGGCCTACGAGTTGTGGTCCCAGGTCGAGCGCAGCTCGCCCAACCTTTACCTGCGCGAGATCGCCCAGCGGGAGATGGCCCGGATCCGCGAGGCGCTCGATCGTGGGCATCGAGAGCAGGCCATGCGGCGCCTGACCACCCCGGTCGTGCTGATCACGGGGCAGCCGTGAGGGCCCCCCCCTGTGTTCCCGGGGGCCCGGGGCGGGGCCCGAAAGTCCGCTCAAGGGACGGTCCCGGGCGGCCGATAACCACGACGTCAGGATACCCGTCGGGGTCCGCAGGTCCACGGGTGGCCTGGAGTTCGATTCGCTGTCGTTCGTTCCGCCGCGAGTGGCCCGAGAGCCCCGCGGTCCAGCCCGCCGTGCCGGGTCAGGCCCGCACCGCGTCCAGGGAGTGAAGACATGCTCTTCGGCAAGAAGCAGTCCCTCGTGGGGCTGGACATCGGTAGCCACAGCATCAAGGCGGTCGAGCTCGAGCCCCAGCCCAACAAGTCCTGGCGTCTCACCCACTGGGGCATCTCCGCCCCGCTCGCCGAGGCCATCGTGGACGGCGAGATCATGGACCGCCAGCTGGTGACCGACGCCATCTCGAACCTGTTCGAGTCGCGCGGGATCAAGCCGCGCAATGTCGTCGCGGCGGTGAGCGGCCGGGCGGTGATCGTGAAGAAGATCACGATGAACCGCCTCTCCGCGGCCGACGCGCAGCAGGCGGTCTACTGGGAGGCCGAGCAGCACGTGCCGTACGACATCAACGACGTCTCGCTCGACTTCGAGATCGTCGGTCCCGCCCCGAACGACCCCAAGCTGATGCAGGTGCTGCTGGTGGCCGCCAAGAAGGACATGGTCATGTCCTTCGGCGACCTGATCCGCGAGGCGGGGCTGACCCCGTCGGTCGTGGACGTGGATTCGTTCGCGGCGCAGAACGCGCTCGAGGCGAACTACGATTTCGCGCCGGAGGAGGTCGTCGCCATCCTGAACATCGGGTCGGACATGACCAACATCAACATCATCCAGGCCGGCGTGCCGTACTTCACCAAGGACCTGCAGGTGGGTGGCACCGCGTTCGTCGAGGCCGCCCAGCGCAAGTTCAACCTCAGCCAGGCCGAGGCCACCGCCGCGGTGCGCGGCGAGTCGGGCTCGAGCCTCGAGCTCGCGCCGGTGATCGAACAGGCGTGCGAAGGGCTGGCGACCGCGCTCGAGCGCGCGCAGGCGTTCCTGCGCACCTCGGGCGAGGCGGGAGCCATCTCGCGCATCATGCTGTGCGGGGGAAGCGCGCTGACGCCGGGCGTGCCGGAGTTCATGCAGCGTCGCTTCGGCGTCACGACGGAGATCGCCAACCCGCTGACCCGTGTGGCCTATGACCCCGCGCTGTTCGCCGGGCAGGACGTCATGAAGGTGGCGCCGCTTCTGACGGTCGGGATCGGACTCGCGCTGCGCCGCGTGGGAGACAAGAAATGATCCGGATCAATCTCCTCCCCGGGGAGGAAAGGCGGCAGCGCAAGGCCGCGGTCGCGCTGAAGGTCGGGGATCTGATGGTGCCGCTCGCCTTGATGGTGGCGACGGCGCTGGTCGTGGCCGGCACGGCGCTCTCGCAGCGCACCCGCGCGGACGGGCTCGTGCGCTCCATCGCGGAAGTGGACGCGCAGTCGCGCGTGCTGGCGCCCCAGATCGAGCGGGTCAACCGCCTCGCCCAGGAGCGCGCCGAACTGGACCTGCGACTGGGCATCATCGGCAGGCTGCAGAAGGGACGCACGCAGAGTGTGCGGCTCATGGACGAGCTGGCGCGCTGCATCCCCGAGCACCTGTGGGTCAGCGCCGTCAACCAGGAAGGCGGGACGACGCTGAGTGTGGAGGGCACCACCCTCTCGAACCTCGTGGTCTCGGACCTCATGTCGAGGCTCGAGCGCTCCCCGCTCTTCGCGAATGTGGAACTCGACGTGGCCGAGCACGCGGTCGTCGATGCCCGTGACGTCGTGCGCTTCCGGGTGACCTGCCAGGTCACGCCGGACGAACCGGCCCAGTAGGGAGAACGCCATGGCCAACCTCGATCTCAAGAACCCGATGGTGCAGAAGACCGTGCTCAGCGTGCTCCTGTCGGGCGGCCTGCTGGCGGTCTTCTTCTTCACCCACTTCCTGCCGTTCGGCTATCCGAACCAGCAGGACCGGCTCAACGTGCTCAGGACCGACTTCGAGCGCAAGTCCACCGAACTGGCCCGGGCCCGCACCACGGTGGCGGACCTGCCCCGCTTCGAAGCCGAGTACGAGCAGCTGCACGACCGCTGGCTGCTGGCGGCGGAGCTGCTGCCGACGGACCGGCAACTGGGCTCGCTGCTGCGCAAGATCACACTCGCCGGGCAGGAGACGGGGGTGCAGTTCGTGCGTTTCAAGCCCACGGCCCCGAAGACGGAGACCTACTACACCGAGATGCCGGTGCAGATCGCGGTGAGCGGCGGCTACCACCAGGTGGGGTCGTTCCTCGCCGAACTGGCGAACCTGCGCCGCATCGTGACGGTCACGGACATGCGCCTCAAGACGAACCCGGGGCTGTCCAGCAACCCGCTCGCCACGACGGCCATCGAGCTCACCGCGTCGGCCTACAGCCTGAACACCACGCCGGCGGTCGCGCCGGCGAAGGGCGCTCGCAAGGAGGGAGGCTCGGATGCGCGCAAGTCCTCGTAAGCAGACCCCGGAGGCCGGGGCCGTGCGTGCCACGGCGCGCCGAAGCGCCGCGATCGCGCTGCTCGTGGCGTGCGCCGGTCTGGCGGCGGGAACGGCCCTGGCGGGCTCCTCGGTCGAGGCGCGCGCCGTCGCCGCCGCACGGCAGGTCGCGGCGCGGGCCGCGGTCCGCGCACAGGCTCAGAACGTCGTCTCGGGCGCGTCCGCGCCCCGAGCAACGCCGGTCCCGGCGAAGGCCGTGGCCCCGGCGAAAGCCGTCCCGGCGGCGGCCGCGATCCCGGCAAAGGCCGGGAATCCCGCGGTCCGCGCGCCGCTGGGCGGCAAGCCCGTGGTGGCGGCAGCCGTTCGTCCGCAGGTCGCGGCGGTCGCCGCCTCGATGCGGCCCGCCATGAATCCGGTGCCGTCGCCGTCGGCCGCGCGACTCGACGACCAGGTGACGTACCAGTACAACGCGCTGGGGCGGCGCGATCCGTTCATGCCGCTCGTGGGCGGCGCGGAATTCGTCCCGATCGAAGCCCCGCCCGAAGTCGGCGCCATGCAGGTGGTCGGCATCGTGTGGGGGACGCAGGACAGGTTCGCGATCATCGAGGACGGCCGCGGGAACAGCACGGTGCTGCGCCCGGGCGACAAGGTCATGAACGGAGTCGTGGAAGGTCTGAAGCGGGACGGTGTCATCATGCGCCTCACGGTGGATGGCCAGACGCAGTCGGTGACCATCCCACTGACGCGGAAGGGGGATTCGAATGCGAACCGCTAAGCTCCTGGCGAGCCTGCTGCTGATCGCCGGCGCTGTCTTCGTCGCCCTCGCGCCTGTCCCGGCCAGCGCGCAGGATTCGGGCACCATGAAGCAGGTGGGCCTCGTCCGCACCGGCTCGGGGACGTTCAGCATCGACGTGGAGGGCGCGGACATCCGGACGGTGCTGCGCGCCATCTCCGAGTTCAGCGGGCGCAACATCGTCGTGAGCGGGGACATCAGCGGCAGGGTGCGGGTCTCCCTCAAGAACGTCGGGTGGCAGGACGCGCTGCGCACCGTCCTGCGGTCGAACGGCCTGGACTACGTCGAGGAGAACGGCATCCTGCGCGTGGACGAGATGCAGAAGCTCCAGGCGGAGGCCGTCGAGCGCGAGACCTCCAAGGCCAAGCAGCAGGAGCTCATGGCGCTCGAGACGCGGGTCGTGAAGCTCAACTACGCCAACGCGGCCGAACTCACCACCGCCCTGGTCGGCTCGCTGACCAAGCGCGGCTCCATCCTGGTCGAGAAGCGCACGAACGCCCTCATCATCAGCGACCTGCCCGAGCGGGTGGGCCCGGTCGAGAAGATGGCGCTGGATCTGGACACGGCCACCCCGCAGATCGAGATCACCGCGAAGCTGGTGGACGTGGACGTGGAGGCCCTGCGCGGCCTCGGGGTCGAGTGGAACATCGCGCCGCAGAAGCCCGAGTTCTGGTCCGGCGTGACGAATCCGGCCGACCTGGGCGGGGACAAGGTCCTGCCCGGTGGTGGCGCGCTCCACAACAATGACAACACGCTCGCGATGGCCGGTGAGCACAATACCGGCATCGGTACCCCCGCGAACCGGCTGACGTTCGGCCTCTTCAAGAGCTGGGCGTCCATCGAGGCCCAGCTCCAGACCCTGGAGCAGAGCCGCAAGGCCAAGATCATCTCGAACCCCAGGATCACGACGGTGGACAACCGGGAGGCCAAGATCCTGGTCGGGCAGAAGATCCCGCTCATCGTGCAGGACATCGCGGGGAACCCGCTCTCCCAGCTGCAGACCATCGGCATCCAGCTGAGGGTCACGCCGCACCTGACCGCCGACAAGAAGATCGTCATGGACCTCCATCCCGAGGTCAGCGACCTGTCCACGCAGAGCACCGTTCAGGGCGGTGTCATCATCAACACCAGCGAGGCCGACACGCGCGTGATGGTGGACGACGGCCAGACGGCCGTCATCGGTGGCCTGATCCGCACCAACGAGGGCACCGTGCGCCGCGGCGTGCCGTACCTGAAGGACATTCCGCTCCTCGGGCTGTTGTTCAGCTCCACGAACACCGTGAACTCGAACCGCGAGCTGCTCATCTTCGTCACCCCGCGGATCATCAACTTCACCGCCAACAACGAGTAGGCTGAGGTGATCCCCAGGCGGCCGCCGGTCTCGACCGGCGGCCGTCCGGCATTTCCGGCCCGGGCCCCGGGCCCCACGGGGCCGCTTTGCCGCGCCCCGCGATGCGGTTAGGCTGGCGGGCATGACGAACGTGGATGCGCGCCCCATCGCCCTGGTGGGGCTGATGGGCGCCGGCAAGAGCACGGTGGCCCGCGCCCTGGGCGAACGCCTGGGGGGGGCCGTGGCCGACCTCGACGCGATGGTGGAGGCCGAACTGGGCTGCTCCGTCGCCGAGCTCTTCCAGCGCGAGGGCGAGCCCGCGTTCCGGAGGCTCGAGGGCCGCATCCTCGAGCAGGCGCTGGCCGCCGGTGCGGGTGTCATCGCCTGCGGCGGGGGCATCGTGCTGGACCCGGCACACCGCGGAGCGCTCGTGGCTCGCTGCCGGGTGGTGTGGCTCGAGGTCAGCCCGGCCGCCGCGGCGCTGCGCCTTGCGGGCGCGGGGGACTCGCGGCCGCTGCTCGCTGCCGCAGGAGCGGGGTGGGCCGGCGCTCCACTCCAGCGGCTCGAAGCGCTGCTGGCCGAGCGGCGGCCCCTCTACGAGGAGGTGGCGCAGGCCCGCGTCGCGGTCGAGGGCCGCACGGTGGAGCAGGTGGCGGACGAAGTGCTCAGGGCGTTGGGGAAGCGCGCCGGATGACGGGACGCTGGCGGACCCTTACGGGAGCGGCGGCGGCCCTGGCGCTGGTCGCGGCGTGCGCGCCGCGCGCGATGCGGGTCCCGCCCCTGTCCGGGGGGGCGCGCGCCGAGCGCTACCTGTCGCAGTTGCTCGGGCGGGAGCAGCGGGCAGCCATGGTCGAAGGCGCCGCCACGATCTGGCCCCGGATCCTCGCGCGCTGCGACACCTGTCCGCCGCGTCGTCTGCCGGCGGTGCAGGCGGATCTCGCCCTCGCCTGGCCGGACGCCTTCCGGCTGCGCGTCAGCTCGGTGTTCGGCACGGCCCTCGATCTGGGTCTGGCGGGCGACTCGACCACGGCCTACGCCCCGGCGCAGCGCTGGGGCGTGGCCCTCGACGCGGTGCGCGACTCGTTCGGTCTGGACTGCCCCGGGAGCCTCGCGGTGCGGCTCGTGAGCGCCGGGTGGCGCCCGCCGCAGCCGGCGTGGGTCCGCGGGTCGTGGGAGGGGGGATTGCTGGTCCTGCGCTGGAGGGAGTCGGCGGACTCCGTCGCCCTGGCGGTGGACCAGGCTGGCCTGCCGGCCTGGGCACGCCTGTGGAGGGACCCGCGGCGCGGGGTCGTCGTCGACTACGAGCGCTGGGAGACGGTGGAGGGCGTGGCCTGGCCCGTCGTGCTGCAGGTGCGGGAGCTGGGAGGCGCATTCGATCTCACCTGCCGTCTCGCCCGCGTGAGCTTTGCCGCACACCCGGATCGCTCGCGGCTCGCCGTGCGCATGCCCGCGGATGCCGACCGGCTCGGGCTCGACCGGCTGCGCGGCCTGCTGGAGCGCGTGGGGGGCGTGCGGTGAGTCCGGTCCTTGCGCTGCTGCTCCCGGCCATGCTGATGGTGTCCGGCCCGGGCACTTCCGCGGCCGCGGCCCGGGCTCCGCTCGGCTCGAGCCGGGCCCTGCTCGCGGGGCTGCGCTCGTCGGGCCGCGCCGAGGCCGTGCTGCGGCTCAGCCGGCTCGACCCCCTCAGCGGGCGCACGAGCGTCGCACGCGGGCGGCTCATCCTGGAGCTGCCCCGGTTCGCGCGCCTGGAGCTCGAGGACGGTCAGCGGCTCACCCTGCGCGCGGACGGCGGCGACTGGCTCCAGCCCGCGACCCGTCAACTCGTGCGCGCAGGGGCAGGCTCGGCCGCGGGGGCGCTCGTGTGGTGGGGGGCGCTGCTGGACCCGCAGGCGACGGGGGTCGAGGAGCGCAAGGTCGCTCCACGGCAGTACGTGCTCACGCACCCCGGAGTGGGCGAGGCGCAGGCGCAGCGGATCGAGCTGGGTGTGGACGGGCTGCCGCGCCGCCTGACGGTGGAAGCGAGTCCAGGCGAGCGGGTCGAATACCGTCTCACGCGCTGGCGCTTCATGCGGTCACGCGGCCCGGCCGACTTCGTGCTCGAGGCCCCGGCGGGGTTCGAGGTCGTGGAGATGCCCTGAGGCCCTTCGACCCCGCCCGCTCCGGGAACCTGGTGAAGCTGCCCGCGCGGCACCCGTCGCTTGACACCCCCCGGAGGCTCGCGGAGACTCGCGGTTCTTCGTGCGCGTGATCGCAGGGTTCCTCGGGGGGCGCCGGCTCAAGGCGCCGCGCGGCCGGGACACACGGCCGACGTCGGACCGCGTGCGCGAATCGCTCTTCATGGCGCTCGAGCCCCTGGAGGGGCAGCGGGTCGTGGACCTGTTCGCGGGCTCGGGGGCCCTGGGGATCGAGGCGCTTTCGCGCGGAGCGACCCGGGCGGACTTCGTCGAACGCGAGGCGGCCGCGCGCCGGGTGCTCGAGGAGAACCTCGAGTCGCTCGGACTCGTCGAGCGCAGCCGGGTGTGGGCGCTCGAGTTGCCGCGCGGGCTCGAGCGGCTGCGCGGGGAGCTCGGCCGGGCGGACCTGGTGCTGGCGGACCCGCCGTACGGGGGAGGGCCGGCGCGGGAAGTGCTGGAGGCGCTGGGGCGGCAGGGGATCCTGAAGTCGGGAGCGCGGGTGGTGCTCGAGCACCACGCGAAGGACGAGGTGCCGGAGTCGAGCGGACGTCTCGCGCGGGTGCGCGCGCGGCGGTACGGCGAGACCATGGTGTGCACATACCAGGTGGCGGACGCACCCGCTGCCGAGGAGCGAAGGCGATGAACACGAGCCGCACAGCGCTGTTCCCCGGGACGTTCGATCCGATCACCAACGGCCACCTCGATCTGGCGCGGCGGGCGGGGCACCTTTTCGACCGGGTGGTCGTGGCCGTGGCCGACAGCCCGTCGAAGGGCGTCCTGTTCACTTTGGAGGAGCGGGTCGAGATGATCCGCGTCGCCACGCGGGGGATGAAGCGCGTGGAGGTGGTGTCGTTCGGGGACCTGGTGGTGGACTGTGCGCGCCGGGTGGGCGCCCAGGTGATGATCCGGGGCCTGCGGGCGGTCAGCGATTTCGAGTTCGAGTTCCAGATGGCGCTCATGAACCGCCAGCTCTCGCCGCGCCTCGAGGTCGCCTTCCTGATGCCGAGCCAGAAATACACCTACCTGAACTCGACGCTGGTGAAGGAGGTCGCGCGCCTGGGGGGCGACGTGACGGACCTCGTGCCTCGGCTGGTGGCGGAGCGCCTGCGGGCCCGCCTTCGGCCGGGGACGACCCCCGCGGCGCGGACGCGCAGGCCGGTGCGGGCGACAGCGCGAAGGCCGGTGGGGGCGACCGGGCGCAGGCCCGCTTGAGTGCGATCCTGGAGCGATTCCGGCGCGTGGCGCGGTCGCGGCCGCAGCGGCTCTTGCTGGCGGAGGCGGACGACGAGCGCGTCGTGCGGGCGGCGGAGAAGCTCGCGCGCGAGCGCATCGCCGAGGTCGCCGTGGTGGGCTCCCGCGCGGTGCTGAGAGAGACGGCGCGCAAGGCGGGGGCGGGGCTCGGCGGCGTCGAGGCCATCGAGTCGAGCGAGGCGGCCGAGATCGCGCGCACCGCGGCCGAGCTGCGCGCCTCGCGCGGCGACCGGCTGAGCGGCGCCGACCTCGAACGCTACGCGCGCGACCCGCTCTTCCAGGCGGCCTGCCGCGTTCGCCTGGGGCTGGCGGACTGCTTCGTGTGCGGGGCCCGGCGGACCACGGCGGACGTGCTGCGGGCGTCGCTGTACCTGGTGGGACTCGCCCCGGGCACGAAGACCCTGTCCTCGTTCTTCCTGATGGTGCTGCCGGGCGCCGGCGGGCGCGACCGCGTCCTGGTCTTCGCGGATTGCGCCGTCGTGCCCGACCCCTCCGCGGAGCAACTCGCGGACATCGGCATCATGGCGGCCGAACACTTCCAGCGCCTGACGGAGGAGATCCCGCACACCGCCTTCCTCTCGTTCTCGACGCGCGGTTCGGCCGATCACCCGCACGCGGTGAAGGTGCGGCAGGCCGTGGCCCTCGCGCTTGAGCGGCGGCCGGACCTGCATCTGGACGGCGAGTTGCAGGTCGATGCCGCCATCGACCCCGAGGTGGGCCGCAGGAAGGCCCCCGCCAGCGTGGTCGCGGGGTACGCGAACGTGCTGGTCTTCCCCGACCTGGATGCGGGGAACATCGGATACAAGCTGGTCCAGCGGCTGGCGGGAGCGCAGGCCTACGGTCCGATCCTGATGGGGCTCGCCCGGCAGGGCAACGACCTCTCGCGCGGATGCAGCGCAGCGGATGTCGTCGAGACTGCCACGATCGCCTGTGCGCTTTCCGCCACGAAGTGAGGGAGGACGGTCCGCATGCCCACCTATGACTACCGGTGCCGGAAGTGCGGGCACCAGTTCGAGCTCTTCCACGGCATCAAGGACGATGCGCCGAAGCGCTGCCCGAAGTGCAGGGGAAGGGCGCAGCGGGTCCCGGCCGGCGGGGCGGGCGTGCTCTTCAAGGGGAGCGGGTTCTACGTCACCGACTACCGGAGCAAGGCGTACAAGGAGAAGGCCCGCCAGGAGAAGTCCACGGGTGGCGGGGGCGGCTCGACGGGCGGTGGGGGCGGCTCGACGGGTGGCGGGAGTGGCTCGGCGGGCGGCGGGAGTGGCTCGGCGGGCGGCGGGCGTGGCTCGACGGACGGCGGGGGCGGCTCGGCGGGCGGCGGGAGTGGCTCGGCGGGCGGCAAGACGCCGTCGGGCGGCTGAGAGCCGGCGCGCATGGCCTTCGGTCTGGTACAGGCCGTGCTGGAGTCGCACGGGCTCGAGCAGACGGTACCGGAGCGCGGCCCGGGCGCGGGAATCCGGTTCGTGGACCAGGTGCTGCTCGGCAGCGAGCAGGCGCCCGTCGTGGTCGCACTTCTGGGGCGCGCGGGCGTCGTGTCCGCGCGGGTGAGCCCCGCCCTCGTGGACCCCGGGTGCGGTGCAGGTGGAGGCGAGGACGAGCCTGCGACGGATTGGCGCCGCGCAGCGCTCGGGCTCGGACTGCTGGTCCCGCGGCCCGGTCACGGCGACACCAGGGTGCTCCACCGGGAGCGACTGGCGGCGCCGGGGCGCCTGGTGCTGTGCGCGGGACGGATCGCCGCCTGCGGCGCGCTGGGCATGCTGGCGCTGGAGACGGACGCGCTCGTTGCGGCAGCCGTGCTGGCAGGGGGGCCGTTCGTCGGGGAGGAGCCGCGCGTGCTTGGCGTGGAGCTCGCGGGGGCGTTGGCGCCTGTGGCGGGAGGCGTGGATCTCGCGCTCGCCTTGCTCTCGCGGTTGCGCGAAGCCGGTGAAGCGGTGGGGGTGCTCGAGTTGGGGGGGGCTGGAGTGGGGACGCTGGCGATGACGGAACGGATGAGTGCCGCGTGGCTTCTGGGGGAGGCCGGGCTGCTCGCGATGTTTCCCTCGGACGAGGTGACCCGGGCGGAACTGGCCGCGCTGGGGCGCGATCAGGACTGGCGCCGCCTCGATGCGGCCAGGGAGGGCGATGGTGCCGTGTGGAGCGTGGACCTCGAGAGTCTCGAGCCGCTGGTGGCTCCGGTGGAGGAGCTCGCGGGCTCGCGCCCCGCGAGCTCGTTCGAAGGGACTCCGGTCGAGCGCGTGCTGGTGGGGCCGGCCGCCACGCTCGCCGACCTCGCGCGGCTCGCCGCGCGGCTCGAGGGCCGGCGGGTCCACGAGCGCGTCGAGTGCACGGTCGTGGTGGGGAGCCGGACCGTGCTCGACCGCGTTGCAGCGTCGGGTGTCGCGCCGCGGTTGGCGGTCGCCGGCGTGCGCGTGACGGAGGGACAGGTGGCGGCCCACGCCACGGGCTCGGGCACCGGGCTGTGCTTCGGCGTGCCGCACGAGGCCGTGGCGTCCGGCCGCGCACGCTGGCTTGTGGCGGGTGTGGAATGCTGCGCGGCCGCGGCGCTGGCGGGAGCCATGATGCGACCCGGGTGCGCCGGCGCGCCGGCGGTGCTCGAAACGGGGGGTGGGCTTTCTGCGGAGCCATGGATGTCCGGGGGCGCGGGACCTCAGGTGCCGGAGCCGGCCGCGGAGCGGGCGTGGCCCGGGGCGTCGACGGCGCCGCGCGGCCCGTTCCGCGGCGAGGTGCTCGCGGTGCTGGGCGACGAGCTGGAGTGCGCACGGTTGCTCGCTCCGGGCGCGCGTCTCGAGGGTCTGCGCGGCCGGCTGCGCGCGCTCGCGGGGCAGGTGCTGGTGGGCATCGATCCCGGCTTCCCGGAGCGTGCCCGTGAGCGGGGCGGCGGCTTCGTGGTGGCGGGGACGGGATTCGCGCGCGGGGAGCCGCGCGCGGCCGTGGCCCTCTGCCTGGCGGAATGGTCCGTCCGGGCCGTGCTGGCGCGTTCCTACGCGCCCGGGGCGGCGCAGGCGCTGGTGCACGCCGGGGTGATGCCGTTGCTGCTGACCCAGGAGGCGGGGCCGGGGCCGTTCGAGCGCGGCGACGAACTCGAACTGCCGGGGTTGCCGGAGGCACTCGTGCCGGCGCAACCGCTCACGGCCCGGAACCTGACGCGCGGTACGCACGTGACACTGGGGCATGACTTGTCGGCGCGGGCGATCGCGGTGCTGCGCGCAGGCGGTCTCCTGCCCTTCGTCACCGGCCGCGCGCCGGGCGCGGGGAGGCGCTGAGATGCTCATCGACCAGGCGCGCATCCACGTGCTCGCGGGGGCGGGGGGGGAGGGTTGCGTGAGTTTCCGCAGGGAGAAATTCGTGCCCAAGGGAGGGCCGGACGGGGGTGATGGTGGGCGCGGCGGCAGTGTGTTCCTCGAGGTGAACGCGCATGTGCGCACGCTGCTTGACTGCCGTGAGCAGCCCCGCTACCGTGCCGATCGAGGCGGCCACGGCTCGGGCAACCGGCGCTCGGGCAAGGACGGACGGGATCTCGTGGTGCGCGTGCCCCGGGGGACGGTGGTGCGGGATCCGGCGACCGGCGAGGTGTTGGTGGACCTGGTCCACGCCGGGGAGCGCTTCGCGGCCGCACGCGGCGGACGCGGCGGACGCGGGAACGCGCACTTCGCGACCTCGACGCACCAGGCGCCGCGGCACTGTGAGCCCGGCGGGCCCGGCGAGGAGCGCTGGCTCGAGTTGGAGCTCAAGCTCATCGCCGACGTGGGCTTCGTGGGCCTGCCCAACGCGGGCAAGTCCACGCTGCTCTCGCGGGTGTCGAAGGCGCGGCCACGCATCGCGCCGTACCCGTTCACAACACTGGAGCCGCACCTGGGGATCGTGGTGCTCGACGAGGAGCGCCAGTTCATCGCGGCCGATCTGCCCGGGCTCATCGCGGGCGCGCACGAGGGCAAGGGGCTCGGTCATCAGTTCCTGCGCCACATCGAGCGCACGCGGGTGCTGTTGTTCATGGTGGAGGCGGGCGCGGAGGACCCGGCGCGCGACCTCGAGATTCTCGAGCGGGAGGTGTCGTTGCACAGCCCGGCGTTGCAGGAGAAGCCCCGGCGCGTGGTGATCACCAAGGCCGACCTGCTGGCCCCGGAGGATCACGCGGCCGCCTCCGCGCGCTTCGGGCTCCCGGGCGCGCGGCTGATCAGCGCGCAGAGTGGCGAGGGGCTGGCCCCGCTGCTCGAGGATCTCTGGGGGCTGCTCGCCCCGAGCCTGGCGGCGGAAGCTGCTGCCCCCGTGGACGAGGGCGAAGATGAGTGACGAGAAGCACCCCCCGGGGAAGACCTACGACGCGCTGAACACGCGCAGCCTGGCGGCGAAACGCGAGTATGTGCGCGGCCTTGCGCAACGCCGCGACACCGAGGCCATGTCGCTGCTGGTCGAGTGCCTGTGCGACGAGTCCTGGTACCTGCGGCAACTGGCCGAGCAGGCCTTCCTGAACCTCGGCAGCGAAGGAGCCGCGTTGCTCCTGCCGCTGCTGGAGGAGGGGCTGTGGTTCACGCGCACCAGCGCCGCCGGCATCCTCGGAAAGCTGGGCTACCCGCCTGCCGTGCCGGGCCTGCTGCGCCTCACCGAGGACAAGAACCGCACCGTGGCAGAGGCCGCGCGCGAGGCGCTGCTCGCCGTCGGCCGTTCGAGCGGCGCGGTGCGGATCGCCCACGTCCTGCACCGCCTGCCGCCCGCCACCCGGAGCCGCCGGCTCGACGAGTTCGCGGCGCGCGACGCGGCCCTGGTTGAGCGCATCCAGCGCCTGATGACCAACGACGAGATCATGGCGGTCGAGGATGTCGACCTGCTCACCGACGACCACCCCGTGGTGCGGGCCAGCGAGGACGGCTTCGAATGGGAAATGCTCACCGGCCCGCCTGCACCGAAGGTGCCCGTCGAGCCCCGGCCCCCGTCGGGACCGCAAGGAGCGTCCTCCCCGCAGCCCCAGGCAGAGCCCCCCGGGCGCAGGAAGGATGACGGCGGCCGCACCGCTTGAAGCGCGGGTGCTCTTCTCACGCTCGCCCACCGCAGCCGACCCGGAGTCGGCCTGGCAGGCCGCCGGGGCCGCGGAGCGCGTCGCGGCGGACCGCGCGGCGCGGGCGCTCGAGCGGCTGGGGGTGCGCGCTCCGCTCGCCGGAGAGGCCGACTACCCCGTGGCCCTGCGCGATCTCCCCGACGCTCCGCGCGTGCTGTTCGTGCGGGGCGTGCTGCCGGAGCGCAACCGGGCGGTCGCCGTGGTCGGTTCCCGGGCAGCCACGCCCTACGGGCTGGCCCAGGCCGGGGCCCTGGGAGCCGACCTCGCGCGCCTGGGCTATACCGTGGTGAGCGGACTGGCGCGTGGCATCGACGGGGCCGCGCATCGTGGAGCGCTCGAGGCGGGTGGCGCGAGCGTGGCGGTGCTTCCCGGCGGGCTCGACGTGGTGACGCCACGGCATCACGCCGAACTGGCCGAGTCGCTGTGCGCCCGCGGCGGGCTGCTCAGCGAGCGGGCGAGCGGGCCGCCGCCGTTCCGGGGGACGTTTCTCGAGCGCAACCGGCTGATCGCGGCGCTGTCTGCCGCGACCGTGGTGGTCGAGGCGGCGGCGCGCAGCGGCGCGCTGGCGACGGCGGCCTGCGCGCGCCGCCTCTGCCGCCCGGTGCTCGCCGTGCCCGGCGATGTGGACCGCGAGACGAGCCGTGGCACGCACGCGTTGATCCGTGCCGGGGCCGCCCTGTGCGAGAACGCGGGCGACGTGCTGAGGATCCTCGGCCATGGCGCGCGCCCCGGGGGCCAGGTGGCGCCGGAGGCGCGGCTCCATGCAGCGCTTCGGGCCGGGCCGCGCGGTGTGGACGAACTCGCCGTGGCCGCGGGCCTCGCGGTGGACGAGACGCTCGCGCTGCTCCTGCAGCTCGAGTGGGCGGGCGCGGCCGCGGCGCTGCCGGGACAGCGCTGGCGGAGGGCCCCGTCGTGAGGGCGAGCGACCGGGCGGTCTCGCTGCTCGCCCGTGGCACCCTGGCGGGCCTGCGCGCGCTGTCCTGGGAACGGGCCCGGGCCGCGGGTGAGCGCCTGGGCGATGCGGCGCGCGGGCTGGGACTGCGGCGGCGCGTGGCGCAGGAGAACCTCGCGCTCGCCTTCCCGCGGTGGAGCGCCGCCGAGCGGGAGCAGGTGCTGCGGGAGCACTACCGCGAGTTGGGACGCGTGCTCGCCGAGTACGCGCACCTCGACCGGCTGGCGCGCGCGCCGCTGGGCGAGGTGTTCGTGGAGACGGGCGGGATCGAGGCGCTCGAGCCGCTGCGGGGCCGCGGCGCGATCCTCCTGAGCGGCCACTACTCGAACTTCGAGCTGATGGGCGCCATGGTGGCGCGCCTGAACCCGGTGGACTTCCTCGTGAAGCCGCTCGCGAACGAGGGCGTCGAGCGGCTCATCGCCGGGCGTCGCGCCGATGCCGGCGTGGGCTGCATCCGCACGAGCGAGGGGACGCGGGGCGTCTACCAGGCGCTGGCCGCGGGGCGGTGGGTCGCCATCCTCGCCGACCAGGACGCAAGACGGCGGGGGCTGTTCGTCCCCTTCTTCGGCAGGCCCGCGAGCACCGCCGTGGGGCCGGCGCGCATGTCGCTGAAGACCGGGGCGCCCATCGTGATGGGGTTCGCGGTGCGGCGGCCCGACGGGCGCTTCGACCTGCAGGTCGAGGGTCCGCTGGAGGTGGCGGAGCCCGAGGCCCCGGACGCGGTGCTGCGGCTCACCGCGCGCCACGTGGCCGTGCTCGAGGCGTGGGTCCGCGCCCGCCCGGAGCTCTGGTTCTGGCTCCACCGGCGGTGGAAGACCCGCCCACCCGCAGCCGGGCCCGAGGGCGGGATTGCGGATACCGCGATGACGAAAGGCGACCAGGCATGAGCTGCGTTCGCGGCGGGAGCGCGTCGCGCTTCGTGGTCCGCGTGCGCTACGCGGACACCGACCAGATGGGGATGGCCTATCACGGGAACTACATGCGCTGGTTCGAGGTGGGTCGCACGGAAATGCTCCGCGCGCGGGGCATGAGCTACCGGGAGGTGGAGCAGGCTGGGTTCAGGATGCCGGTCCTGGAGGTGCGCTGCCGCTACCTCAAGCCGGCGCGTTACGACGACGAGCTGGCGATCGAGACGGCGCTTGCCGAGCTCGGGCGGGCGTCGCTGCGCTTCGAGTACCGCGTCGTGCGCCAGGTGGACGGCGAGCTGCTGGCCCGTGGCATGACGAAGCACTGCTTCCTCGACCCGGCGGGCAGGCCGGTGCGCCCGCCGGGGTTCTTCGCCGAACTCCTGGAGCGGGTCCCGCGGCACTGAGCGTCAGCTTCGATGCGCGCGGCGCGTCGCGGGGGCTCGCGCAGCACGGCCCGCCGGGGAGCCTCGCACAGCGAGGGCAGAGCAGAGGCACCCTGCGCTCTGCCCTCGCTGTGCGCTGGCTCCCCCGAGCACCCACGGTCCCGTGTGGCGATTGCCTAGGACTTGAAGCCGAGCCCCTTGGCGGGGTTCTGTTCTCCCGGGACCTTGATCGCGCCGAACTGCGCCTCGTAGTTCTTGAGGTTCAGCTCGAGCGCTGCGAGCAGCGACTTGGCGTGCTGGGGGGTCATGATCACCCGGGCGTAGACCCGCGCCTTGGGCAACCCCGGCAGGGCGCGCGCGAAGTCGAGGATGACCTCGGAGGGGGAGTGGGCGATGAAGACGAGGTTGGAGTAGATGCCCTCGGCTTCCTTCTCGCCCACCTCGATCTGGAACTGGGGCGGGACCTGGTTTTGGCTATTTTCCACGATGGGCTCCTGTTCACACCCAAAGGGCGCGAGGTGGGACGATCAACGGGGCTGGGTCGCCCCGTGAGCGAGCTTGTGCACGATATGAGGTGCGTGGCATAGCGTCAAGCAGAAAGCAGAGTTAGCGGCGTGACCGCCTGACCTGCGTGTCCCGACGGTTGGGACGGGTGGGGGGTGGAGGGTGGCATGCGCCTTGCGCTCATCCAGGGTGAGTGCACCCTGCCATGCCCCCATCCGGGAGGTCCATCTGAGTTCCGACGCCTGCTCGGGCAACCGTCCCAAGGGTCTCGACGCTTTCGTCGCGGGCGACCTTGCGAGCGGTTTCCAGATGGTGCGCACCCTGGCGGGGATGCGCGAGCTGGAGACGCTGGAGCGCGGCGCGCTTGCCGCGGCCGTCCACCCGGCCGGGGCCGGCTTCGCGCGGGCGTGGCTCTTCGTCTGGGACGCGTGCTCGGGCCTGCTGGAGGGCCGCGAGTCCGTCTGCGCCCCCGGGATGCCACCGTCCCTTGCCGCCTGGGTCGGTCAGAACACGTCGCCGCGCCTCGAGCTGGAGCCGCCCTCGCGGTCGCTGGCCCTGCGTCCCGACCGGCTGGTCGGCGTGGTCCGGCAGGCGTGGAACCCGGGAGCGACGCCGTCCGCCGCGGAGCCGGAAGCCGACGTGCCGTGGGCGGGAGCGGCGCAGGTCGGTGCGGTGGCGCTGCGCCGGTCGGGGCTCCCGTGGGCGTTGGTGGTCGGTACCTGGAACACGCCCCCGGAGGATGAGCGGCGTACGGCGCTGGAAGCGATCGCGGGGCTCTGCGGGCAGGCCGCGCAGGCGCTGGACCACGAGCGCGAGGGCAGACACCGGGCGCAGCACGCCACCGCTCTGGCGCAGGCGGCGCGTGCCGTCGGCGCCACGCTCAACCTGGCCGAGGTCCTCCAGCAGCTGACGCGCTTCGCCTCGCAAGGCACGGGGGCGCGCGGCGGAGCGCTGTGGGTGGCGGAGCCGGACGGACTGCGCCTGGCGGTCACGCACGGACCCGCGGGGCGCCGGGAGCGCACGGGGCAGGCGCTGCAGAGCCTCGCCCAGATGGTGGTCGAGGAGGGGAAGACCCGCGTGGTGGACCGGGCGACCGAGGAGCTGCTGCTCGCGCCCGAGGTGGCGGCGGAGGTGGACACGGTGGTCGTCTGTCCGCTGAGCGTCTACGGGCGGGTGCTTGGGGCGCTCGCCTGCTACGATCGCCTGCCCACGCATCGGAGCGATCCGAGGGGGTTCCCGGCAGCGGATGTGGAACTCGTGGCCGCGCTCGCCGAGCTTGCGGGGCTCGCGCTCGACCAGGCAGCCCGCTTCACGGAGTTGCGCCAGGGCGAGCAGCAGCGCCGCGAGCTGGCCGGGCGCCTGCAGCGACAGGAGCGGCTGGCTTGGCTCGGGGAGCTGGCGGGCCGCATGGCGCAGGAGACGCGCAACCCGCTGGCGTCCATCACGGCGTTCGCTCGGCGCGCCCAGCGTTCGCTCGCGGAGGACCACCCGGGCTGCGACTACCTGGAGATCGTCCTGCGCGAGGCGGAGCGACTCGAGCGGCTGCTGGCGGAGCAGCTCAGCTACGCGCCGTCGAGCGAGGGCGCGCTCCGGCTCGAGAGCCTCAACGTGGTGGTGCAGGAAGCGTTCTCGGGGGCCGCCGACCTGATGGTGCGGCGTCGCGTGCGCCTGGTGAAGAAGCTGGCGGCCGACCTGCCCGCGTTGCTGCTCGATCGCGAGCGCATCCGGCGCGTGATCGAGAACATGCTGGAGAGCGCGCTTGAGGCCGTGGGCGTCGGGGGCCGCATCCGGATCGAGTCGCGTCGCCTCGGGACCTCGGTGCTGCTGGAGCTGGCGCACGACGGTCCGCGGGCCCCGGGCGAACTGCTCGAGCAGGTCTTCGTGCCCTTTGCGAGTCAACGGCCCGGCGGGCCCGGTGTGGGCCTGGGGGTCGCGCAGCAGATCGTGCGCGAGCACGGCGGGGAGATCCGCGTGCGCAGCGACGGGGAGTGGGGGACGGTCTTCTCCCTGAGCTTGCCGGTGCGCGAGAACCAGGATCGCCGGCGTGCCGGAGCCGAGCGGCGCCGGGTCCGCGCGGACCGGCGCTCGCAGCAGTCGGAGCGCTAGCTAGCCCCGGGTTGACCCCCTTGCGGCGGGCGTGATAATCGTGTTCGGTCTGCCGGGCCTGCCGGTGGCGCCTACGACCGGCGCGCCCGTCGGATCCGGTGCGACCCTAGCTCAGTTGGTAGAGCACGTGACTGAAAATCACGGTGTCCCCAGTTCGATTCTGGGGGGTCGCACCATAGGCATGCCCGCCGGTCGTGGCGCCTGTGCGCGCGACCGCCGGAGACCCGAGAGCCGGTGTAGCTCAGCTGGTAGAGCACTCGATTCGTAATCGAGCGGTCAACGGTTCGAATCCGTTCACCGGCTCCATTCCCGGGCCGAACGCGCGCGACGCGCGCCTGGCACATCCCGGGCCGAGGACGCGGGGGAGGCTCCGCCCTTCGGACCGGCGCAGCGGGGGACGGCCCTGGCGAGGCTGGGCCCGGGAGGGGCCCGGACGATGACCTCACCCTTGATGATCAGTGTGGCGGGCGTGCGCGGCATCGTGGGGGATTCCCTCACTGCGCCGGTGGTGACGCGCTTCGCGGCGGCCTTCGCCCGCTCGCTCGGGCCCGGCCCCGTGGTCGTGGGACGCGACGCGCGGCCCTCGGGCCCGGTCGTCTATCACGCCGTGGCCGCGGGGCTGCGCTCCGCGGGCCGGGAGGTCGTGGACCTCGGACTCGCCACCACGCCCACGACCGAGATCGCCGTCGAGCGCTTGCGCGCGGCAGGCGGGGTGATCATCACGGCGAGCCACAACCCCGCACCCTGGAACGCGCTCAAGTTCCTCTCGGCGCGCGGCGAGTTCCTCGGACCGTCCGAGGGCGCTGCGGTGCGCACGGTCTTCGAGGCGGACGCCGGCCTCTGGGTGGAAGCGGCCGCGCTGGGCGGCGAGCGCGCCGAGTCGGCCGCGCTCGACTGGCACCTCGAACGGGTGCTCGGCCTCGACCTCCTGGACCTCGCCGTGATCCGCGCCCGCGCCCTGCGGGTGGCGGTGGACGGTTGCTCGAGCGTGGGGGGCATCGCGGTGCCGCCGCTGCTGCGCGCGCTCGGGGCCCGTGTGACCGAGCTGGACTGCGTGGCGGACGGTGATTTCCGTCGCGAGCTGGAGCCGCTCCCCGAGCACCTCGGGGGGCTGTCGCGCGCGGTGGTCGAGTCCGGTGCCGACTTCGGCGTCGCGCTCGACCCCGACGGGGACCGCGCGGCGTTCGTGGACGCGGGCGGCGTGCCGCTGGGCGAGGAGTTCACGCTCGCGCTCGGACTGCAGGTCGTGCTGGCGCGGCGGCGCGGCGCGGCGGTGACAAACCTCTCCACCTCCCGTATAGTCGACGCGGTCTGCACGCGGGCGGGTGTGCCGCTTCATCGCACGCCGGTGGGAGAGGCGCACGTGGTGGCCGGGATGCGCGCCTGCGGCGCGGTGGCGGGCGGGGAAGGCAACGGCGGCATGATCCTGCCGGCCGCTCACTATGGCCGCGACGGGCTCGTGGCCGTGGCGCTCGTCGCACAGGCGCTGGCCGCCGGTGGGACGAGCCTGCGCGCGCTGGCCGATGCGCTCCCGGCGCTCCGCATGGTCAAGCGCAAGTTCCCGCTGGCAGGCGGGGGTTGGGAAGGTCCGTCCGGGCGGTTGCGGCGGCGCTTCGCCGGGCATGCGGTGGACGAGGCCGACGGGCTGCGCTTCGACCGCGGCGAGGAGTGGGTGCACGTGCGGCCCTCGGGCACCGAGCCGGTGGTCCGCATCATCGCGGAGGCGCCGGCAGAGGCTCGCGCGCTGGAGTTGATCGAGCAGGCCCGCGAGGCGTTGCAGGGGTAGGAGGGTCCTTCCATGTGTGGCATCGTCGGCTACGTGGGGCTGCGGCCCTGCCTTCCCATCCTGATCGAGGGCCTGAAGCGGCTCGAGTACCGCGGCTATGACTCCGCGGGGGTGGCGATCCAGACCCCCGAGGGACTGCGCGTCATCAAGGCGGCCGGCAAGATCCGCGAGCTGGAAGCGCGTCTCCCGAGGAGCGGCCTGCCCGGCACGGTCGGCATCGCCCACACCCGCTGGGCCACGCACGGCGAGCCGAACGACCTGAACGCCCACCCGCACATGGACACCTTCGGACGGCTCGCCCTGGTGCACAACGGCATCATCGAGAACTACGCGGTGCTCAAGGCCGCGCTGCAGGCCGAAGGTCGGGTGTTCACCACCGAGACCGACACCGAGGTGCTCGCCCAGCTCATCGAGAAGTACCGGGAGCGCGGGCTGAAGCTCGAGGAGGCGGTGGTCAAGGCCCTCGCGGACGTCGAGGGCACCTACGGCATCGCGGTGATGTGCGCGGACGAGCCGGACACCGTCGTGGGCGCGCGCAAGGGCAGCCCGCTGGTGGTGGGCGTCGGGGACGGCGAGTACTTCCTGGCCTCCGACGTGGCGCCGCTGGTGGACCACACGCGCCAGGTCGTCTACCTCGACGACGGCGAGATGGCGGTGCTCACCCCCGGGGGCTTCCACACCGCGACCATCCGGGCCGAGCGCATCGACAAGGCCGTCCACGAGGTGGAGTGGGACCTGACCCAGATCGAGAAGGGCGGCTTCCCCCACTTCATGCTCAAGGAGATCTTCGAGCAGCCGACGTCGGTGCGGAACTCGATGCGCGGGCGGCTCGACGTGAAGGAGGGGCTGGCGCGGCTGCACGGCCTCAACCTGGCGGACGAGGAGCTGCGCGAGATCCAGCGCCTCATCATCCTGGGCTGCGGGACCTCCTGGCACGCGGGCCTGGTCGGCGAGTACCTGATCGAGGAGCACGCGCGCGTCCCGGTCGAGGTCGAGTACGCGTCCGAGTTCCGCTACCGCAACCCGGTGGTGGGCGAGGGGACGAACGTGCTGGTGATCTCGCAGTCGGGCGAGACGGCGGACACCCTGGCGGCGATGCGCGAGGCGCAGCGCCGGGGCTCACGCGCGCTGGGGATCGTGAACGTGGTCGGCTCCACGATCGCGCGCGAGTCGGACGGCGGCGTCTACATCCATGCCGGCCCCGAGATCGGCGTGGCCTCGACCAAGGCGTTCACCGGCCAGGTGGCGGTGCTGACGCTGCTCACCCTCGCCCTGGGGCGGTTGCGGGAGATGAGCGCGGAGGCCGGCTTCCAGCTGGCGCGCGAACTGGACTCGATCCCGGGCAAGATGGAGCGCATCCTGGAGCGCAGCGACGCGATCCGGACCATCGCCGAGGCGTACTGCCACCACAACAACTTCCTGTACCTGGGGCGCGGCTACCAGTTCCCGGTGGCGCTCGAAGGGGCGCTGAAGCTCAAGGAGATCTCCTACATCCACGCCGAGGGCTACCCGGCGGCCGAGATGAAGCACGGTCCGATCGCGCTCATCGACGAGCACATGCCGGTCGTCTTCCTGTCCACGCGCGACAGCGCCTACGACAAGGTGATGAGCAACATCATGGAGGTGCGCGCGCGCAAGGGCGCGATCATCGCCGTGGCGACCGACGGCGACACCGAGATCGCGCACTACGCCGACCACGTCATCTACGTCCCGCAGACCCTGTCCATGCTGCAGCCCCTGCTCTCCGTGATCCCGCTCCAGTTGCTGGCCTACCACATCGCGGTGCTGCGCGGCTGTGACGTGGACCAGCCGCGCAATCTGGCGAAGAGCGTCACGGTCGAATGAGGCGGCGGCGGAGGAGCCCATGAAGAGCCCGCTCAACGTCCCGGATGCGCCGGCCGCGATCGGTCCCTACAGCCAGGCCCAGGTCGTGCGCCTGCACGGTGGCAATCGGCTGGTCTACACCTCCGGGCAGCTCGGGCTGGATCCGGCGAGCGGGAAGCTCGTCGCGGGCGGCGTCACGGAGCAGACCGAGCAGGCGCTGCGCAACCTCGCCGCGGTGCTGCGCGGTGCGGGCCTGACGCTCGCCGACGTGGTGAAGACCACGGTCTACCTCGCCGACCTGGCGGAGTTCGCGGCCATGAACGAGACCTACGGCCGGCACTTCGCGAGCGATCCGCCCGCGCGGACCACGATCGCCGCCGCCGGCCTGCCCAAGGACGCCCGGGTCGAGATCGAAGCGGTGGCCGTGGGGCGGGATCTCTGAGCCGGCCGTGAGCGAGCGACGGCGCATCGAGGTGCGCCTGACCGCGCAAGTCGCTTGCGCGGGCTGAGCGTCCAAGCTGGGTCCGGCGGACCTGAGAACGATCTTGAGCGGACTCCCGGCGCGGTGGCGCGACCCGCGCGTGCTGGTGGACCAGTCCACCCTCGACGACGCGGGCGTCTTCGCTTTCGGACGCGGCACGGCGCTGGTGCAGACCGTCGACTTCTTCACGCCCGTGGTGGACGACCCCTACGACTACGGGCAGGTCGCCGCGGCCAACGCCCTGTCGGACGTCTACGCGATGGGCGGGAAGCCGCTGACGGCGCTGGCTGTGCTGTGCGTGCCCGAGAAGCAGATCGGCCCCGAGGTGCTGCGCGCGATCCTGCGTGGCGGGCAGGACAAGATGCGCGAGGCGGGCGTGAGCATCCTGGGTGGCCACTCGGTGACCGACCCCGAGCTCAAGTTCGGCTACAGCGTGACGGGCGTGGTCCAACGGCGCCGGCTGCTCACGAACGCGGGTGCACGCCCCGGGGACCGGCTCGTGCTGACGAAACCGCTGGGGACGGGCGTGCTCGCCACGGCGCTCAAGCAGGGGCGGCTCGACCCGGCGCAGACGCGCCGGCTCACGCGCACGATGACCGCCCTCAACCGCGGCGCCGCGGAGGCGGCGGTCGAATTCGGCGCGCACGCCGCGACCGACGTCACGGGCTTCGGGTTCATCGGCCACGCCGTGCAACTCGCGGAGGCGAGCGGCGTGACGCTGCGCCTGCGCCCGGCCCGGCGCTGGTTCCTGCCCCGCACGCTCGAACTGGCGGCGCAGGGCGCGGTGGCGGGGGGGCTGAAGCGGAACCGCGAGTTCTACGCCCCGGCGGTGGGCGGTGACGCGCTCGCGGAGCCGCTGGTCCTCGCGCTGCACGACCCGCAGACCTCGGGCGGACTGCTCATCGCCTGCGCGCCGCGGCGGGCGCCGGGCCTGCTCGTGGCGCTCAAGCGCCGCAGGGTCTGGGCGGTGGAGGTGGGCGAGGTGGGGCAGCGCGGGGCGCGCGCACTCGAGTTGGTCGCGCCCTGAGGGCGCCGGGGCGCTGCAGCGGCCCGCGCCGGCGGAGGTTGGCGCGGAGGGCCGGCTCTCTGGTAAGAGTGTAGGGATGGACCTCAGGCGAGCGGGCCCCGGTGGGCCGGAAGCAGTGCGGGAACGAATGGGATCTGGTGGTCCCCGGGGACTTCAAATCCCGCGGTCGGGCGTTAAGAGCGTCCGAGGTGGGTTCGATTCCCACGCGTTCCCGCCATCCCGACGACGGGCCGCCTGGCTGGCCGTCGGGATGGCGGTGGGGCTGGCCGTGGGCGCCCGGGTGGGGGTGGCTCTGGCAGGGGCGCCTTCCGGGTCGGCCCTGACGCCGGCGGTGGCGGACTCGAGCGCCGGGCTCCTGCCGGGCGCGACGGAGCCGGGTACGGTGCCCGCGGACAGCGCGGGGCGAGGGCTGCAGCTCGGGCGCCGGGCGCGCCTTCCTGCCGACACGGTGCGGGCCCGGGCGCGGCGCGGCCGCTTCGAGACGCCGCGCTGGGTGATGCTGCGATCGCTGGCCGTCCCGGGCTGGGGACAGCTCCACAACGGCTCGTGGCTCAAGGCGGCGGTGCTGGGGGGCGGCGAGATCTGGCTCCTCGCCGGGATGGTGGAGGATGACCGGCGCATCCGGCAACTGCGGACCGAGGCGGAGCTGGCACTGGCGGGGGGGGACGATGAGCGCTACAACACCGCGGTCGACGCGTACAACAGCCGGCTCGAGCGGTTCGTCTCGCGCCAGTGGCTGCTGGGGGGCCTGCTGGTCTATGCGCTGATGGACGCCTACGTGGACGCGCACTTCAGGGACTTCAAGGTGGAGTTCGAGTACGACCCCGCGCTGAAGGGCGGCAAGCCGCCGGCCGGGCGGACACGGCTCTCCCTGCGGTGGGCGTTTTGAGCGACCCGCGCCTGAGCCGCATCCGCAACTTCTGCATCATCGCCCACATCGACCACGGCAAGAGCACGCTGGCCGACCGGCTGCTGGAGCTCACCCACACGCTCACGCCCCAGCAGATGAAGGCGCAGGTCCTGGACGACATGGACCTCGAGCGCGAGAAGGGCATCACCATCAAGTCGCACGCCATCGCCATGGAGTACACCGCCCGCGACGGCGTGACCTACGAGCTGAACCTGATCGACACGCCCGGGCACGTGGACTTCACCTACGAGGTGTCGCGCAGCCTGGCGGCCTGCGAGGGCGCGATCCTGGTGGTGGACGCCTCGCAGGGCATCGAGGCGCAGACCCTCTCGAACTACATGCTGGCGCGCGAGCAGGGTCTGGCGCTGACCGCCGCCATCAACAAGGTGGACCTGCCGGCGGCGCGCCCCGACGACGTGGCGCTCGAGATCGAGCACGCGACCGGCCTGCCGGCCGAGCACGTGGCCCGCATCAGCGCCAAGACGGGAGCGGGCGTGCCCGAGCTGCTCGAGCAGCTCATCCGGGACGTCCCGCCGCCCGCGGGCGACCCCGACGCGCCGCTGCGGGCCCTGATCTTCGATTCGCGCTTCGACCAGTACCGCGGCGTGGTCGCGCTGGTCCGGGTCGTGGACGGCCAGGTGCGCGCCGGCGACTCCATCCGCTTCCTCTCGACGGGCAAGGTCCACGAGGTGACGGAGGTCGGCCACCTGCGCCTGAAGCTCGACCCCTCGGAGGTCCTGGGCGCCGGCGACGTGGGCTACATCGTCGCCGGGGTGAAGACGGTAGCGGACGCGCGCGTCGGCGACACGGTGGGCGTGGCGGACGCGCAGGAGCTGGAGGCGCTGCCCGGGTTCCGCGACGTGAAGTCCATGGTGTTCTCGGGCCTCTACCCGATCGAGTCCGAAGGGTACGAGTCCCTCAAGGAGGCGCTGGCGAAGTTCGCGCTGAACGACGCGGCGCTGGTCTACGAGCCCGAGACCTCGGTCGCGCTGGGCTTCGGGTTCCGCTGCGGCTTCCTCGGCCTGCTCCACATGGAGATCGTCCAGGAGCGCCTGCGCCGTGAGCACCAACTCGACCTCATCGCCACCACGCCGAGCGTCGAGTACCATGTGCTGCTCGAGAGCGGCGAGCAGCTGAAGGTGGACAACCCGAGCCAGATGCCGCCCGCGGGGGACATCGTGGTCGTGGAGGAGCCCTACGTGCTGTCGCACGTGCTCACTCCCGCGGAGTACCTGGGCGCCGTGATGAAGCTGTGCCAGGAGCGGCGCGGGGTCTTCGTGAGCCTGGACTACCTGGAGGAGCAACGGGCACGCGTGGCCTACCGGCTGCCGCTGGCGGAGATCGTGCTCGACTTCTACGACCGGCTGAAGAGCCTCTCGCGGGGCTACGCGTCGCTGGACTACGAGTTCGAGGGCTGGCGCGAAGGGGACGTCGTGAAGCTGGACATCCTGCTGAACGGCGACCGCGTGGACGCGCTCTCGGCCATCGTCCACCGGGACAAGGCCTACGAGTGGGGGCGGGACATCTGCGCGAAGCTCAAGGAGCTCATCCCGCGCCAGATGTTCCAGGTCGCCATCCAGGCGGCCTTGGGCGGCAAGGTGATCGCGCGCGAGACGGTCGGCGCGCTGCGCAAGAACGTCACGGCCAAGTGCTACGGGGGCGACATCACGCGCAAACGCAAGCTGCTCGAGAAACAGAAGGAAGGCAAGCGCCGTATGAAGCAGATCGGCACGGTCGAGGTGCCCCAGGAGGCCTTCCTGGCGGTGCTGAAGGTCGAACGTTAGGGGAGCCCATGGCGGCAAAGAAGCGTTCCATCGTCCGCGAGTACGTCGAGGCCGCGCTCTGGGCGCTGGTGCTCACGTTCCTGCTGCGCGCATTCGTCATCCAGGCGTTCCGCATCCCCTCGGAGTCCATGGTCCCCACGCTGCTCAAGGGGGACTTCCTGTTCGTGAACAAGTTCGAGTACGGGCCCAAGATCCCCTTCACCCACATCCGCCTGCCCGGCCTGCGCGGGCCGCGCACGGGAGACATCATCGTCTTCCAGTTCCCGGCCAACCCGAGCCTGGACTACATCAAGCGCTGTGTCGCGGCCGGCGGCCAGACCGTGGAGCTCCGGGACAAGGTGGTCTACGTGGACGGGGCGCCCTCGCTCGCGGCCGACCGCTACGCGCACCACATGGACCCGGGCATCTCCTGCGGAGGCCAGGTCGGGCCCTTCCCGGAGGACGTCGGGCTGCAGACCTGCCGGGACAATTTCGGTCCCTTCCGCGTGCCACCCGGGCGTCTCTTCATGATGGGCGACAACCGCGAGAACTCGAACGACAGCCGCTTCTGGGGCACCGTGCCGATGGACTACGTGAAGGGCCGCGCCATGTTCATCTACTGGTCCTGGGATGGCG
>Ga0315276_10000678_pt1 | contig 29477 bp, 23 predicted proteins | sample YL17G05_0_MG_FD_204542 | JGI IMG/M metagenome (GOLD analysis project Ga0315276, IMG submission 204542) | Sediment microbial communities from Yellowstone Lake, YNP, Wyoming, USA - YL17G05_0 | ecosystem: Environmental > Aquatic > Freshwater > Lake > Sediment | place: USA: Wyoming | collected... | reverse complement strand
CGAATCGTGATGACGGGTTTTTCCATCGACCCGCCCAAGGAAAAGGGATGGATCATCGCCAAACAGACTCCGGAGCTGGCGATCATTGGCAAGCAAGGCCGTTTCGCCGGCGAAACTTTCTCCGTGCAGGCGACGATCATCAAGCTACCGCGGGCCGCATCCGCGGATGAACTGGTGCGGCAGGTGGAATCCACGCAGCGCAAGGAGCTCGACCCGAAGCGCTACAGGGTGTACAAGTTCGAAGTCAGCCGGCAGGAAATCGGTGGCCAGGGGTGCGCGTTCTCGCGCGTGGACGCGGCCGAGCGAACCACGGCGGAGGGCACCGGCTCGCCGGTCAACGTGATGGTGGAAACCGCGACGCTCATCTGCGCGCACCCGAAGGATCCGTTGCGTGGAATCAACCTGGCCTACTCGCACCGGCATTTTCCCGAGGACGTCGACCCCCGGTTTTCGCAGGATGCGGCGACCCTGATGGAAAGCCTGGCCTTCGAGCCGCTGTGAACACCCGGGGCCGAAGCCGTACGGGATAAACCGGCATGGAACATGTAACCGACATCACCCGCATCATCCAACTCGCCGTGGCGCCGGTGTTTCTGCTCACTGCCATCGGCACCATTCTATCGGCCCTGAACAACCGGCTCGGCCGCATCGTCGACCGCCGGCGCGTAATCGAGGACCGCCTGCGCAAAGACCTTGCCGAAGACGAAAAGCCTGCCAAGGGGGCTGTGGAGGAACTGGATCTGCTGGGCCGACGCATCGGACTGATCTACCACGCGATCGTGCTGGCGATCATCTGCGCGTTGTTGATTTGCCTGCTGGTGGCCAGCGCGTTCATTGGCGTATTCGTCACCGTTGACATCGCCAGGTTGATCGGCGCCTTGTTTATCCTCGCCATGTTTGCGCTGATCGGGTCGTTGTGGATGTTGCTGAGGGAAGTCTTCCTCGCGGTGAAGGGCGGCCGTCACGATATTCTGGTGAAGGACCTGCTCCGGTAGAACGAGGTTGCAGCGGTTTCGGCGCCTACTTGGATCGCGGCGCCAGACAGGCTAGACTGCGATTATTGGTTCTGACTGGATATTGCAGATGTGAGCGTAAGCGCCACATTCGAACTGGCCACGGAGACCGACGCGCTCGCCATCGCGCGCATGTCGCGCGACCTGATCGAGACCGGGCTGGGCTGGTCGTGGACCGCGGCACGGGTGCTGCGGTCGATCGGCGACCCCGAGGTGCTGGTACTGGTTGCGCGCGAGGGCAGGCGCCTCATCGGCTTTGCGATCATGGACTTTGGCGAGGAAGCCGCCCATCTGGCACTGCTTGCCGTCGATACGACCCATCGGCGGCTCGGCATTGGCCGGCGCCTGTTCGACTGGCTGAAAGAAAGCGCGCTTACCGCCGGCATCGCCGTGGTCAAGCTGGAATTGCGCGCGGGCAACGTCGACGCGCAGCACTTCTATCGCTGCCTGGGCTTCGAGGAAACGGGCTGGTCCGTCGGCTACTATCGCCGGCGCGAAACCGCCCTGCGCATGGCGCTGCGTCTGCGCCAGCCCACCGCCGGCAGCCCGCATTCCGCGCGCTGAATAGTTCGCGCCGTCGATATTTGGCGCGCTGAAGTATTTTCCGTCGCCGACATGGAAGATGCGCTGCGCTCGATCGCACACGGCGCCAGCCTGCCAATGCCCGCAAAGCGTTTCCCGATCCGCAAGATCGCCCTGGGTCCGTCCGATATGGTCCTTGAGAGGCGGGCCGACGGTGCTATCCTGATCCGTTCGCCGCATGCGCTCGGCCCCCATCCGGCCAAGTTAAGCGAGCGTCTGGTGCACTGGGCGCGCGCAACGCCCGAGCGGATATTCCTGGCCAAGCGCGATGCGGGCGGGACATGGCGCACGCTCGCCTACGCGCAGACGCTCGCATTGGTGCGCACTCTCGGTCAGGCGCTGCTCGATCACGGCCTGTGCGCGCAACGTCCGCTCGCGATCCTGTCCGGGAACGATCTGGAACACGCCCTGCTCGCGCTCGCGGCAATGCACGTCGGCGTGCCGTATTCACCCCTGTCTCCCGCGTATTCGCTGGTCTCGACGGACCATGCCAAGCTGCGCTACATCATCGATCTGCTCGAACCCGCAATGGTGTTCGCCGCCGATGGCGAGCGTTACGCCAAGGCCATCGCCGCGACCGTGCCGCCCGGCTGCAAACTGGTCGTAAACGAGAGGCCACCCGCGAATCGCCACGCTTTGTTGTTCGGCGCACTGCTCGAGCAACCCGCGGGCATGGCAGTCGATGAGGCCTATGCCGCGGTGAATGCCGATACGGTGGCCAAGATCCTGTTCACCTCCGGATCGATCGGGGAGCCGAAGGGCGTCATCAACACGCAGCGCATGTTGTGCAGCAACCAGGAAATGCTGGCGATGACCTTGCCCTGCCTGCGCGAGGTTCCCCCTGTGCTGGTCGACTGGCTGCCATGGAACCACACCTTCGGCGGCAATCATGATTTCGGATTGGTGCTCTACAACGGCGGCACCATGCATATCGACGACGGCCGGCCGGCGCCCGGCCTGTTCGAAGAAACCGCGCGCAACCTGCGTGAGATCGCACCCACGGTTTATTTCAACGTGCCGCGCGGCTTCGAGGAACTGGCCAGCTGCCTCAAGCGCGAACCGGCGCTGCGCGAAAAATTCTTCAGCCGGGTCGGCATGCTGTTTTATGCCGGCGCGGGACTGCCGCAGCCGGTCTGGGATGCTTTCGAAGATCTCGCGGTGCAGACCTGCGGCGAACGCATCCTCTGGATCACCGGGCTGGGGGCAACCGAGACCGCGCCGCTGGCGACTTGCGCCAACTGGGAAGCGGGGCGCGCCGGCATGATCGGGTTGCCTGTCCCCGGCCAGGAGATGAAGCTGGCGCCGGCGGGCGACAAGTTCGAAGCCTGCTTTCGCGGACCGAACATCACGCCCGGCTATTGGAAGCAACCGCAACTCACGCGCGCAGCGTTCGACGACGAAGGCTACTACCGTATGGGCGATGCCGTGCGCTTCGACGATCCGGATCATCCGCACAAGGGGCTGATGTTCGACGGCCGCCTGGCCGAAGACTTCAAGCTGTCCAGTGGGAGCTGGGTCAGTGTCGGCCCGCTGCGCACGCGGTTTCTCGCCGCGGCAGCGCCGTTCGTGCAGGACGCTGTCGTCGCCGGCCACGATCGCGATTACATCGCGCTGCTGGTGTTCCCACGGCTCGACGAGTGCCGCACACTGTGCGGCTTGCCCCAGCACGCGACAGCATCCGAGATCGTCGCCCACGACCGGGTGAGAACGCGCTTCCAGGCCCTGCTCGATCAGCTTGCGCGTCAGGCCACCGGCGGCACCACCCGGGTCCGGCGTGTGTTGCTGCTCGACGTGCCGCCCTCCCTTGACGCCGCCGAAATTACCGACAAGGGTTCCATCAACCAGCGAGCGGTGCTGGAACATCGAGCCACGCTGGTCGAAGAGGTCTATGCGGCAACGCCCTCGTCACGCACGCTCTGCGCGAATCTGGAGGAAGGTTCCTAACCCGCCGTCACAGGTCAGTTCGGTAAGGCGCCAGCGCATCCGCCAGCGGCCTGGGCACGTCCACCGAGCGGCCATCGGCACGGCTGATCGCGACAATGACCAGATAACCTTCCGCGACCACTTCGCCACCCGCCTCGCTCACGGCGAACTCGAAACGGATCGAACTGCGCCCGATGCGGGCAACCCAGATCCCGGTGTCGAGCAGGTCATCCAGTCGCGCGGGACTCCGGTAATCGAGATGGAATTGCACGCGTGGCAACCAGATGTCCAGCCGATCCCACAGCGTGGCGTAAGGAAAACCCGCCGCGCGGAAAAGCTCGGTCTCGGCCCGTTCGACGAACCGCGTGTACGCGCTCCACAGAATGATCCCGCTGGCATCCACCTCGCTCCAGCGCACGCGCTCCTGGACTCGAAAGCGCCGCATATCGCGTACCGAAGAGCTGTTATCTTTCTGCGTCATTTCGCCTCACCGCAGAGCAAGCCAGGCAGTAGGACAAGGGGTTGCTTCACTCGATCTCACCCCCGCTGCGCGGACACGCCGTCGCTACAGGTCATTTGTTAAATTCGTGGCTGGGCAATTTGCCTAAGCATACCCGCGCTTTGCTGTATTCTTGTGATTCCGACGCGCGAATGTGCGCATAAATGGCCCGACGTGGCAACCGGCATTCCACCGGCGGGATTGATCCCGATCAAAGCCCGCGCCGCTGCCTCGCGGCACACTCGATCCGGTTGGCATACCCTGGGGCGACTATAGCAATGGGGCAGGAGATCGGCAGGATCCATTATCGGCGCGAGGACTTCGTGGAATTTTCCGCCCGGTTGGCGGAAGAAACCGGGCTGCTGGAGTCCTGGCTGGGCGAGGGTCGCTGCGAGCAGTCCGCTTATGTGGGCGGGTTCGAGTTGGAAGCCTGGCTGCTCGACCGCAACTACTTTGCGTTGCCCGCCAACGAGGCCTACCTGGCACGATTGAACAACCCCCTGGTCGTTGCCGAATTGTCCAGATTCAACGTCGAACTCAACGGTGCCCCGCAGCCCCTGGCCGGGCGGGCGCTGCGGCGCCTCGAGGAGGAACTCACGGGCACGTGGCGCCGCTGTCTGGAGGTGGCCCATGAGTTCGAGGGGACGCTGATCATGATCGGCATCCTGCCCACCGTGCGCGAAGAGGATCTGAGCCTCACCAACATCTCGCCGCTGAACCGCTACTACGCGCTGAACGAGCAGGTGCTCAAGAGCCGCGACGGCCGCCCCATCCGGCTCGACATCGAGGGCCGCGAGCACCTGCGGCTCATGCACGCGGACGTGATGCTGGAGGCGGCCACCACTTCCTTCCAGGTTCACCTGCAGTTCCCGGCGGACTTGGCCGTGCGCTACTTCAACGCAGCGCAGATCTTGTCCGCGCCCATGGTGGCGCTCGCGGCCAATTCGCCGTTCCTGTTTGAAAAGCAACTCTGGGAAGAGACGCGCATCCCGCTGTTCGAGCAAGCCGTGGACACGGGCGACAATGCCGATCCGGAGATGCGCCGCGTGAGTTTCGGTTCCGGCTACCTGCAGCACGGCGCCATCGAATACTATCGTGAAAATCTCGCGCGCTATCCCGTGCTGCTGCCGATCCTGTTCGAGCCGGGGTCGCAGCAGCTTCGCCACCTGCGCCTGCACAACGGCACCATCTGGCGCTGGAACCGCCTGCTGATCGGCTTCGACGAGGCGGCGACGCCGCACCTGCGCGTAGAGCATCGCGTCATGCCTGCCGGCCCGACCATCGTCGACATGATCGCCAACGCCGCCGTCTATCTCGGCGCATCGCGCTTCCTTGCCGAATTGCGTGCTCCCCCGGAGGGCGACTTGCCCTTCGCCACAGCCCGGGACAATTTCTATCGCGCCGCCCGGGATGGACTCGACGCCGGCATCGTCTGGCTGGACGGCTGCGAAGTGGCGCTGCGTACGCTGCTGGCCGACGAGATTCTGCCGATGGCCCGCCACGGACTGAAGCTGCTCGGCGCCGATGAAGACGACATCGAGCGCTATATGGACGTCGCTCGCTCGCGCGTGCGCAGCGGGCTCAACGGCGCAGCCTGGCAGCGCGCGCACGTCGAGCGCCATGGCCGTGATTTCTTCAGCCTCACCGCGGATTACCTGGAGCACCAGCGCAGCGCCATGCCGGTGCACGAGTGGCCGGTGTGAGGCGAGAGCCCGCTGCTTCGACATGCTGAGCGTCGGAACCGAGCTTCCCCGCAATTTCCTTTACGCGTCGGCCGGCGGCCTGCACCAGATCCTGCCCGGCCCGACGCTGTTGCATTTGCCGGGCCGCAGAATCGAACCCTTGTTCGTGTCGGTGCTCCTGCACGGCAACGAGGACACCGGGCTCAAGGCAGTCCAGGCGGTGCTCGGCAAGTACGGCAACCGCGAACTGCCGCGCGCGCTATCCCTGTTCGTCGGTAATGTACAGGCGGCAGCGCAGGGCCTGCGGCGCCTCGACGGCCAGCCGGATTTCAATCGCGTGTGGCCCGGCGCCGAGACCGCGACGCTGCCCGAACACGCCATGATGCGCGACGTCGTCGCCCAGATGCACGCCCGGCGGGTGTTCGCCAGCATCGACATTCACAACAACACCGGGCTCAACCCGCGCTACGCCTGCGTGAACCGCATGGACGCGCCGTTCCTGCATCTGGCCACGCTCTTCGCGCGCACCGTCGTCTTCTTCAAACGCCCGTTGGGTGTGCAGTCGGCGGCCTTCGCGCAGCTGTGTCCCGCTGTGACGGTGGAATGCGGGAAAGCGGGCGTTCACGACAGCGAGATGCACGCGGGCGCGTTCCTCGAAGCCGCACTGCGGCTCGAGCATCTCCCCGGGCACCCGGTACCCAGGCACGACATCGACCTGCACCACACGATCGGTATTGTGAAAGTGCCGGAAGATACCAGCTTCGTCTTTGGCGACGGCGACGCGGCAATCCGGTTCGAAAAGGATCTCGACCACATGAACTTCCGCGAGCTGCCCGCCGGCACGCGTATCGCACAGGTGGCGTCGAACTGCACCGCGCCACTGCAGGTGACGGACGAAGACGGCCGGGAAGTCTTCGAGCGCTGCTTCGAGGTGCGCAACGGCGAGCTGCGCACCCGGCGCGCCGTCGTGCCCGCGATGCTGACGCTCAACGAGCGTGCGATCCGGCAGGACTGCCTGTGTTACTTGATGGAGCGGATCGCATTGCCCGGCCAGCCGGGCAATGCCGGCAGCCCCACGGGAACGCCGCTGGATGCCGCGAATGGTGCCGTCGGTTCCAACAGCGAGGAGATCGCGCGAGCGGCGCTCGCCGGGCTGGACCCGTAAAGAATGGCATGACTGCCCCCACAGTATCCGGTCTTCACGCCGCGGTCCTGGGTTGGATGGACCGCAATATCCTCGCGCTCGGTCGCGAGATGCGCCTGTCCTATCTGCCGCCGCTGATGGTTTACGCCGCCGCGGGCATCTCCGGCCTGACCGGCGTCGTCGGCACCTTCTATGTGAAGGAGCGGCTGGGATTGTCCGCCGAGTTTCTCGCCGCGCTCGGTTTCTGGATGATGCTGCCCTGGGCGCTGAAGATGCCGCTCGGACATCTGGTGGATTTGATCTGGCGCTGGAAGAGCCTGCTGGTCTACCTCGGCGCGGGGCTGATCGCGCTGAGCCTGCTCATCATGATCGCACTGCTGGGCCACACCGACGCCATGCGCGCGGTTGCGCCGGTCGAGACCTGGTACGTGCTGGCGAGCCTGCTGGCGCCGATCGGTTACGTGGTGCAGGACGTGGTGGCCGACGCGATGACCGTCGAAGCAGTGCCCCGCGTCGATGACGACGGCCGGCCGATCGTTGCGGCCGAGCTGAAGGCAATGCACACGACCATGCAAACCCTGGGGCGCGTCGCGATCATCGGCGGCAGCGTGGCGGTGTCCATTCTGAACATTTTCCTGCTGCACGGCGTCGGCGCACTGCCGCAAGCGCAGAAGTCCGCCGCCTATCTTTCCATCTACCAGCTTGCGCTGTTCATCCCGCTGGTCTCGGTGCTGGGCGTGGCAGTGGCATCGTGGCTGCGCCGGCGCGAGCTGGCGCGGCTGGCTACCGAAGGTCTCACACGCGCGCAGTCCGAGGCGCTCCTCGACCGACATATCAATCCGCCGCCGGTGAACTGGTGGATACTCGGAGGCGGGCTGGCGTTCGCGGTGGTCTCACTGAGTGTCGGACTGGGCCAGATTCCGGCCGGGCAGGAGATCGTATTTTGCGCGTCCATGGCCATCGTCACTTTCATGATGTGGCGGCTCACGCGCGAGCTTGAACCGCAGGCGCGCAATTATCTGGTGGGGACCGCGCTTGTGGTATTCGCATTCCGCGCCACACCCACCCCGGGCGCCGGCTCGACCTGGTGGATGATCGACGCGCTGGGCTTCGACCAGCAGTTCATGGCCACGCTGGGCTTGATTGCGTCGGCGCTGACGCTCGCCAGCCTGTTCATCTTCCGCCGCTTCATGGCCGAGCATTCGATCGCGTACGTCGTTGGCGTGCTGACCATCATCGGCGCGCTCCTCTCGCTGCCCTACATCGGCATGTATTACGGGCTTCATGAGTGGACGGCAGCCCATACCAACGCTGTAGTGGATGCGCGCTTCATTGCGCTGATCGACACGGCGCTGGAGTCTCCACTGGGGCAGATCGCGATGATCCCCATGTTGGCCTGGATCGCCAACTCGGCGCCGGAACGACTCAAGGCCACGTTCTTTGCGGTGATGGCCTCGTTCACCAACCTGGCGCTCTCCGCCTCGCAACTCGGCACCAAATACCTGAACAGGATGTTTTCGGTAACCCGCGAAGTGAAGGATTCCGTCACCGGCCAGGTCATCGCGCCGGCCGACTACAGCGAACTGGGCGGCCTGATGATTACGGTAATGGTGATCGCCGTTGCGCTGCCGTTTCTGGCCATCCTGTTCTCGAAAATGACGCGATTTCGCAATGCCTGAGACGGGTAACTCGCCAGTGCGTGAAGAAGTGAATGCGTGAAGCGGAACGGCGGTGTTGCAAAACGCTCTTGCTCATTTACTCTCTTACGCCGTTAAGCGCTAGACTGGCGTTGGCGCCCGGCTTGCGGACGCCGCGGGCACAGTGGTGTTGCATCGAAGACACAAGAAGAGGGCATCGCATCGCGCGATGACCCGTACACGAGGGAGACAAAAATGGCGATTTCCAGACGTGACCTGTTGAAGGCCGGTGCGGCGGCGGCCGGCGCCGCGGCTTTGTCGCGGCGCAGCTGGGGACAAGCGGAGCCGACCAACCTGGTGTTCTCGCACCATGTTCCGACCTCGCATCTGATCCACGGCGTGGCGGAGAAATTCGCCGAGAAGGTCAAGCAGGGTACCAGGGGCGCGGTCACGATCAGCATCCGTCCGGCATCCCAGCTTTTCAATCTGCGCACCTCGGCCGAGGCGTTGCAACTCGGCACGCTCGACATGTGCTGGACCGACCTGGGCACGCTGGGCAATTGGCAGCCGCAGTTCGGGTTCGTCTCGCTGCCGTTCCTGTTCAACAATTACGATCATGTGAAGACCGTGCTGTACGGGCCGATCGGCCAGCAAGTCTGCAGGGACGCCAGGGACTCCCTCGGTGTCGAGGTGCTCTCGCTCGGCGCCTCGGGCTTTCGCGTCTTCCTGTCCAAGAAGCCGATCCAGACGGCCGATGACGTGCGCGGCCTGCGCCTGCGCGTGCCCGAAATACCGACCTGGGTCGAGATGGCGAAGGCGCTCGGTGCGAATCCGACGCCGATCCCGGCGGGGGAAATTTACACGGCGCTGCAGACCGGCGTGGTCGACGCATTCGAAGCGCCCGCCGACTACATCCAATCGAGCAGGAACTACGAAGTTGCCGGCTACGTCACGCGCACGCATCACATTTTCACCGAAGTGTCGATGATGGCGAGCGCCCGCAAGATGGCGTCGCTGCCACTGAGCGTGCAGAAGGTGATTCGCGACGCAGCCGTCGAAGCCGTGCAGAAAGACATGTGGGAAGCGAACCTCAAGGCGCAGCAGAATGCCTGGAACGATCTGGCCAAGCTGATCAAGGCCAACGCGAACCCCGACATTGCCAGCTTCCGCTCGAAGATGGGGCCGGTCATCAACAGCTTCGTCGCCAGGGCGGGCCCGAAGGGCAAGGCGCTGGTCGAAGCCGTGCAGGCCGCCGGCAAGGCGTGAGTCCCCCCTCTCCCCAGCCCTCTCCCGCAAGGGGGAGAGGGAGCTCTGAAGCCAAAATACCCCTTGTTCTCGTTTCAGACGTTACTCCCTCTCCCCTGGCGGGAGAGGGCTGGGGAGAGGGGGTATGAATATTCTTTCCGCGCGCTCGGCGGGGCCATTCGTCGGCCGTATTCGCGCGTCGCTGACGGCGCTGTCGGTTGCGCTGCTTGCCGGCTATTTCGTGCTCGTTCTGCTGCAGGTGTTTTTCCGCTATGTGCTGAACGAGTCTCTGTTCTGGGCCGAGGAGCTGGTGCGCGGCGCGATGCTCTGGGGGATCATGCTCAGTTCGGCCCTGGTGGCGGCATCGCGCGGCCACATCCGCGTCGAGGTGCTCGAGTTGATGCTGCCGCCGGCCGGGCGGCGCGTCGTGATCTGGGCGGCCAACGTGCTGACGCTCGCCTTCAGCCTCACGCTGCTATGGGCCGGCATCCAGTTCGTCGACCGCACCTGGATGCAGCAGTCGCCGGTGCTGGACGTGCCGAAATGGACCGTCTATCTGGCGATCCCGGTCGGCGCGGCGCTCGAGTCGCTGTTGATGATCCTGACCTGGAACCGCGATATTCCCGTCGCCGACGAATTGACGGATCGCGCGCTGTGAGCATCGGCTTGATGCTGGTGCTGTTCTTCGTGTTCATGGCGCTCGGCATGCCCATCGCCTACTGCATGGGCCTGGCGGCGATCCTGACGGTCCTGGCCGACGGCCAACTCCCCGTCCTGCTGCTGGCACAGCAGTTCTACGATGCGCTCGACAGCTTCTCGCTGCTGGCGGTGCCGCTGTTCATCCTGGCCGGCGAGTTGATGAGCGTGGCCGGCATCACCGAGCGCCTGGTGGGCATGTCACGCGCGCTGGTCGGCCATCTGCGCGGCGGACTCGCCCAGGCCAACATAGTGACCAATATGTTCATGGGCGCGATCTCCGGCTCGGCGCTGGCCGACCTCGCGGCGATCGGCTCGATGATGATCCCGGCCATGAAACGCGAGGGCTACAAGCCGGCCTTCGCGGTCGCGGTGACCGCCTGCGCCGCGATGATGGCGCCGATCATTCCGCCCAGCATCATCGCGGTGATTTACGGCTCGGTCACCGGTGTGTCGATCGGTGCGCTGTTCCTGGGCGGCGTCATTCCGGGCGTGCTGGCCGGGTTGTCGATGATGCTCCTCACCTGGTTCCTGGCGCCCGGCGCCGGTGCCCGTCCGTCGCCACGCGCCTCCGGCGCCGAGGCGGTATCGGCCACGGGCCGTGCGTTGCCCGCGCTGATCATGCCGGCCATCATCATTGGCGGCATCCTGTCCGGCGTATTCACACCGACCGAAGCCGGCGCGGTCGCCGCACTCTATGCGCTGCTGTTCGGTCTGCTGGGCCGCAGGCACACTTTCCCCTCGCTCTATCGCAACTTCTCCGCAGCCGCCGAGACAACGGCGAGCGCGCTGATCACGCTCGGTGGCGCGGCGCTGTTCAGTTGGGTATTGAGTCGCGCAGGCATTGGCCAGGTCGCCCTTCAGTTCATGCTGTCGATCACCAGCAACCCCAAGCTCGCGATGCTGGTGCTGATCGCCTTCTTCTTCCTGCTGGGAACCTTCCTCGAGCCGGTGCCCGCCCTGATCATCGTCGTGCCGATCATGGGGCCGCTCATCGCCCATCTCGGCTACGACCCGGTGCATTTCGGCATCATCACCATCATGCTGCTGGTGGTTGGATCGGTGACGCCGCCGGTCGGCGTGCTGGCCATGGTCGCCAGTCGCATCGCGGGGATCAGCTACAACGCCTCGCTGGGCATGCTGTCTCCTTTCATCGCAGCCTGGATGGTCGTGATCCTCCTGGTCGCTTACGTGCCGGAACTGGTCCTGTGGCTGCCGCGCTTGATGCGCTAGGCAGCGTGGCGCGCTTTTGCGACGTTCCCGCTCCCCCCCTTCCCCCTTCACACCTTCATGATCCTGCTGACGTTCCCGCGTTCGACGGGGCGCCCCGCCAAACCTAGACTCCGGTCTAACAGGTTCCGTCAATTCATTGAGTCTTTGCGTTTTTGATTGTCTGCCGATTTTCCCGCGCGGAGCGCCTCGCGCGCGCGCATTGGCGAACGCGTTGACGGATCAAGATTGACGGGCGTAGTCTATCCACGAGCCGGGAATTTCGCTGTCAAAAGACCTATTGGATCGGCTCTGTTGCAGGTCTGCTTTCAAAGGGAGGAAGCATGAAAGAGTTTCATTGCCCTCATTGCGGGCAGTCGACCTTTACCACGCTCTGCGCGGACTGCCAGGCCGAAGGCATCCGGATTGACGAAACCAGAGCCGTATTGCACATCGGGCGGTGCGGCCGCTGCGGGCATGTGGACGACGAGCCTTGCTCGGCGCGGATAGGATCGAAGCGGATGGTGGCACGCGCCTGGCAGAGAAGGCCCGCGGCACTGAAAGACTTCATCGAATTGACTTTCAGACTCGCAACGCGAGCTGCGCAAGCCATCAGGAGTGGCTCCATCCGCGCGCGCTAGCTCAGCAGAAGCGCCCGGTCCGCACGAGGCCGCAGGACCGGATGTCCCGTGTGTGCCGGCACGGGCGCAAGCTCAGATGACAGCGGCCGGCGGCCTCACGCCGTGCGGATGACCGAGATGGTTTCGGTGCCGCTCTCGGGGAGCCAAACTTCGCCATGACGGCCGAGGATCTGGCGAATGTTTGCGCCCGCGCGGGGGAAATCGAAGCGCTCGAACTTCTCGGTAGCCGGATCGAAGCGATACACCGCGTTGGCGGTCCACTCGCTTACCCAAACCCCATCGCGGTCGTCCACGTAAACAGCATAGGTATGCGGGTTATCGCCCGGGACCGTGAACGTGCGCCAGCGCTTCGATGCGGGGTCGTACATCGATAGGTTGCCGCTCACCCACTCGCTCACCCAGATGCGCCCGCGGCTGTCGCTCCAGACACGGCGCGCGCCCTGGTTCTTTGTCGGCGGCTCCACCACGGCGGACTGCCCGGTGCGCCGATCGATGGTCGCGATGAAGGAGCCCGCGAGCGAGCACCACCAGATGTCTCCATTCGGCGTGCTGCAGATGCCATAGGGCCCGCGGCCGCGCGGCGCATCCCACACGGTGGCCTTGGCGCTCTTCACCGCAAGTCTGCCGACCACGCCGCTCTGCCCCGTGAACCAGAGATCCCCGTCGCCATCGAAGGCGCAAGTGTTCAGGTTGGCGTAGGGCGTTTGCTGCGGAAGCGGGAACACCCGGACCGCGCGATCCGGCCAGCCGACACGCACGATCGCCTGCTGGCCACCGTCCGTGATCCAGGCCGCCTTGTCGGGACCTTGGATGACACCGTGCGGCGCGGAGCCGTCCCCCAGCGCGATGAGTTCGGTACGGGCCGTTGCGGGATCGAAATAGCCGAGATGGCCACTCGCCTGCGCACTGAACCAGATGCCGCCGTCGGGAGCGGGCGCGACGTCGTGGATGCCGGTGCGACGGGGAGTCTTAAGAGGCCAGGATTGCAGGCTCGCGGACTGCGCGGCTGCGAGCAATGGCAGTGCGGCGCCAAGTGCCGTGGCGCCAAACACACTCAGTGCTTCGCGTCGCGAGACGACTTTCATGGTTTGCCTCCTTCACCGCCGGATTGCGGTGCAATGGCTCTATCTTCAATGGCGGCGCGCGGTGCCGTCAATGGCGTGCTGCTGTCCGACAGGGCATGCTGCTGTCCCTTGCGCACCCCGGATGGCTATGCGGCCCACTGCCGGAGCGAGAACACAGCCCTTCAGCGCTCTTTCCAGCCGCCTGAAAGCTTACAATCTCGCCTCCACCAAAAACACGCGCCGCAAGAGGAGCAAGAGTGAAGACGCGAATCACGCAACTGTTCGGCATCAGGCATCCGATCATCCAGGGCGGCATGCATTTCGTCGGCTTTGCCAGGCTGGCGGCCGCAGTATCAAATGCGGGCGGACTGGGCATCATTACCGGCCTGACGCAAAAAACGCCGCAAGCGCTGGCCAAGGAGATTGCCCGTTGCAATGAAATGACGGACAAGCCGTTCGGCGTCAACCTTACGTTCCTGCCCGGATTCGAAAACCCGCCCTATCCGGAATACATCGATGCCATCATCAAGGGTGGCGTGAAGGTCGTCGAGACCGCGGGACGCAGCCCGGAGCACTACATGGCCGCGCTCAAGGAAGGCGGCATCAAGGTCATTCACAAATGCACTTCCGTGCGACACGCGCTCAAGGCGGAGAAGATCGGTTGCGATGCGGTGAGCGTGGACGGTTTCGAATGCGGCGGGCATCCGGGAGAAGACGACATTCCGAACTTCATCCTGCTGCCGCGGGCAGCGGATGAATTGAAGATTCCCTTTGTCGCCTCCGGCGGCATGGCGGACGCCCGCTCGCTGGTCGCCGCGCTGGCACTCGGCGCGGAAGGCATCAACATGGGCACGCGCTTCATGGCGACGCAGGAAGCCCCCATTCACGAAAACGTCAAACAGGCTTTGGTACAGGCCTCCGAACTGGACACCCGGTTGATCATGCGGCCGCTACGCAATACGGAACGTGTGCTCAAGAACCCTGCCGTGGAACGGATTCTGGAGATCGAAAAAGCACAAGGCGCAAGCCTTGGCATCAACGATATCCGCGAACTCGTCGGCGGCGTCTATCCGCGCGTCATGCTGGAAGGCGACATGAATGCAGGCGCCTGGAGTTGCGGCATGGTGGTGGGGTTGATCCACGACGTACCGGCGGTCAAGGATCTGATCGAGCGCATCATGAGCGAAGCCGAAGCCCTCATCCGCGTGCGGCTCGAAGGCATGCTTCAGGATCTGCGGCAAGATTCCGCGTAAAGCCTGAACGCACCTGATATCGGGCTTCGCCTGGGGAAAAAGGGCAGCGTCTCCTTGTTGCCCTCCCGTTACTGCCCTGTTGCACGGATCAGCGTAGCGGAGGGCGACGACGCCGGACGCAGCCGCCGAGCTCGAGTGTAGCGGTTGAGAAGTTCGCTCTCGTTCGTGTCAGCCGCCCATCCGATCAAGAATTGCTGCAAATTTTCCTCCTCTTTGTCTGGAAGCCGGACGGCCAAGAGTTCGTACACGCCGATGAACTGCCCATCCTGTACATGGTCGTACTTGCGCGCACTCTTTTCTTCATCCATGAAGGCCGGGAGCAGGAAGAATTCCATGATCTTGTCGTGCCGGAAGAACCACCGATTCACCTCCTCTTCACGTTTTTCTTTTTTGACTCGTTCAGTGCATCGGATCATCAGTTTGTGCCCGGTAAGGGAGGCTACTTCAGCGTCGAAATCCTGCGGTCTGACGTAGGGATCGCCTGAACTGCGCGCTTCGTACACCCGCTCCGAGAACCGCCGCAGTGGGAAATCTATTCCGTGCATCTGTCTGAAGTCGCCCGCCATGACTCGATAGTGTTGCTCGACAAGGCGGAACACATCAGGTGTTTCTCCTATTGCAAGCAGCTCGGCTGCAAGTGTCGCGTCCATTGGATTGCCGAGAGCTGCGAGCCTTGGGTCGGCAGCCTTGCTCTCATCCAAAGCCATGGGGATGGCCGCGACATAACGCTGGACCGCATCGGTGTACTGTTCTTGGTTGAGGGTCACACACCCTCTTACGCTTTCCCATTGCTGTAGCAAGAAGGGCTCGATCTGATCGGGGCGAAGAGGTTGCAGAATGTAGACGCGAGCCGTCGCGGGAGGATCCCAGCTGATAGGCTGCGTGGCGAGGATGAAGTTGCCTTTGAAATAGTCCTCCGCGAATTGCGTGATGCGCGATCGCGCCTCAGGCGATGCCTCATCCAAGCCGTCAATCAACACGTCCAACGCGCCGGCGCAAATGAGCGCCCGGAGGTAGTTCGCGTCCCGCACCTGGGCTTGTACCTTTTTCTGAATGGCGACGACAACCCCTGTTGAGCACTCGGTGGCCCTGAGAAAAACCACCGGCTGCTTCGCGGCCAACGCCAAGCGCAGGAGCAGTAAGGTCTTGCCCAGTCCCGACTGACCTTGCAGAACGACTTGCCCGCGAATACTGCCGAGTACCTCTCTTAGCTGCTGCCGACTTCCCTGAGGGCGCCCACGCGCCCCCAGCACGACATCGCAGTCGGCGAAATAAGTGTGTTCGTTGTATTGCTCGACGACGCCGTGTGGAACGAGAGACTCCCGGAAAGGCGCAAGCATCCTGCGCCGCAGCCAGGGCACCACCGTGATCAGTGTGCCAACGTAGCCTAGTCCAACAAAGCGGCGGACCCATTTATTCCAGAAGAACAGGCTGCGGACCCAAGGCCATCGCGGATAGGCGAAGACGAGCGCGAGCCAGCCCGACAAATGTATGCCGGCTGAGAGCAATCCCGTCCTGAGCCTGTCATGCCACTCGATCTTTTCCAGAGCTGCCTGGATAGCCAGTGCCTGATCCGGAAGCTCGGCCTGGTTGAATCGATTCTTCAGGCCCTCCAAGAACGCGACGTGCTTCAGCTGCCATGCCTGCGATCTAACAATCTCTGCACCTCGTTCAGCCATCTCGTTGCGAAGTTCCGGGAACTTCTCGGCGTCGTTCCAGACGTCGCTGAAAGCTTCGAGGACGGATAGTTTGCTCTGTCGATCGAGATCGACCACCGTCGGCCGGTCACCTGGACCGCGGTTTCCCAACCAGCGGATCAAGATCAAGTCCCTGGGGCTGACTTTGCGATAGAGATAGGCCTGAAGCCGGAGACTTTCGGCTTCAGTCCTCCAGAGATGCGCCGCGGTCAGACAAGAGAAGAGCACGCTTAAGTCCTGCGCAGGGCCGACGCGTGCGACCATTTCGTCTAGTGCCGCCGCCGCGCTCTTGCGAACGTCGCCGTTCGAATTCTTCAGTAGAGCAGCGATCTGCGGGGCAAACGCCGCCCCTGCCGCGCCCATGCCTACCAGCGCCTCCGCCGCGCTTTCGCGAACACCGTAGTTCGAGTCCTTCAGCAGTGCGGCCACCTGCGAGGCAAATGCCGCCCCCGCCGCGCCCATGCTTGCCAGCGCCGCCGCCGCGCTTTCGCGAACACCGTAGTTCAAGTCCGTCAGCAGTGCGGCCACCTGCGGGGCAAACACCGCCCCCTCGGCGCCCATGCTTGCGAGCGCCGCCGCCGCGCTTTCGCGAACACCTTGGTTCGAGTCCTTCAGCAGCGCGGCCACCTGCGGGGCAAACGCCACCCCCCCGGCGCCCATGCTTGCCAGCGCCGCCGCCGCGGCTCTGCGGACATGGACATCCGAGTCCTTCAGCAGTGCGGCCACCCGCGGGGCAAACACCGCCCCCTCGGCGCCCATGCTTGCCAGCGCCGCCACCGCGCTTTCGCGAACACCGTGGTTCGAGTCCTTCAGCAGTGCGGCCACCCGCGGGGCAAACACCGCCCCTGCCTCGCCCATGCTTGCCAGCGCCGCCGCCGCGGCTCGGCGAACACCGTGGTTCGAGTCCTTCAGCAATGCGGCCACCCGCGGGGCAAACACCGCCCCTGCCCCGCCCATGCTTGCCAGCGCCGCCGCCGCGCTTTCGCGAACACCGTAGTTCGAGTCCTTCAGCAGTGCGGCCACCCGCGGGGCAAACACCGCCCCTGCCTCGCCCATGCTTGCCAGCGCCGCCGCCGCGCTTTCGCGAACACCGTGGTTCGAGTCCTTCAGCAGTGCGGCCACTCGCGGGGCAAACACCGCCCCTGCCTCGCCCATGCTTGCCAGCGCCGCCGCCGCGCTTTCGCGAACATCGTAGTTCGAGTCCTTCAGCAGTGCGGCCATCTGCGGGGCAAACGCCGCTCCTGCCGGGCCCATGCTTGTCAGCGCCGCCGTCGCGCTTTCGCGAACATCGTAGTTCGAGTCCTTCAGCAGTGCGCTCACCTGCGCCGGGCCCATCCTTGCCAGCGCCTCTGTCGCGCTCTGGCGTACAAGGAGTGCGGAGTCCTTCAGCAGTGCGGCCAATTGCGGGGCAAACACCGCCCCTGCCGCGTCCATGCGTCCCAGCGCATCCGCCGCGCTGCTGCGCACAGCGGACTCCGAGTCCTGCAGCAATGCGGCCACCTGCGGGGCAAACACCGCCCCTGCCGCGTCCATGCGTCCCAGCGCATCCGCCGCGCTGCTGCGCACAGCGGACTCCGAGTCCTGCAGCAGTGCGGCCACCCGCGGGGCAAACACCGCCCCTGCCGCGCCCATGCGTCCCAGCGCATCCGCCGCGCTGCTGCGCACAGCGGACTCCGAGTCCTGCAGCAATGCAGCCACCTGCGGTGCAAACACCGCCCCTGCCGCGCCCATGCTTGCGAGCGCCTTCATCGCAGTTACCTTCATCACCGGCTGTGCGTCAGGGCGGATGTACTCCACCACTTCTCTCGCTAAGCGTTCGTCCTGTACTTCTCTGCCTGACAACCAATTGACGGCCATGTAGCGTACGTCAGCGCTGGGGTCTTTTAATGCCGCGAGCACGGCTTCCACTTGCCAGGTCGGGACGCGCCTGGTACTCCCAAGGTCGTTCTCACCGGCAATCGCCACAGCGAGCACTGTTGCCAAAGCAGTTACGCTCACGATGCTGACGACTGCACGCAGGATCATGATCGAGCACCGAGGAGAAGAATCGTCCCTGCCAGAGATGGCCTGTCCAGCCCCGCGTGCGATTGTGACCCGTTGGGCATAGCGCATGGCAGGGGTTTGAGCGTCTGTTGGAGACCGTCCTCGGTCGCCGGCACGGCGACCAGGTGAATGTGATTGGTCATCAGGCAATAGGCGAGGATATCCACGGCGTATTGCTGCGCATATTCCCTTAACCAACCGAGGTGGGCCATGCGATCTGCGTGCGCAAAGAACACATTTTCGCGACGCTTGCCCCGTTGGCTGAGGTGATGGGGCACGCGGGCGCAGACGGCTCGGGCAAGGCGGGCATGCCGGGAATCTAGCACCGATGGGGCGCTACATAAAGGGTAGCGTCACCTTATTGCCCTTGTTGTGAACGCTGAACTGCGGGCGATCTACCTCTGCAATGACGTCAGTTGACCGCTTGCGCAGACTTGTTGCGTTCATCACTTCGCCACAGACCGGAAATTCAGAGCTTTCCTATCGGGGACTCTAAATCTCCCGAGGCGTCGTTACGCCCAGCGCCGCCGCGGCGCGCAGCACTTCGCGTCGCTGTTCGTCGGTCAGGCGATTCACCGGCGGGATCGAGTGTCCGCAATTGACGCCGAGCCTGGCCGATAGCACCGTCTTGCATACATCGGCTGGCGCGCCGAACATCCACACCAGGTCGACAAATTTGCGCACCTCATCCTGCAGCGACTGGGCCAAAGACAGGTTGCCGGCTTTCCAGGCGGCGAAGAGTCGAGCGTAGTGCCACGGCGCAAGGCAGAGCGGCGCATCGATCGTGCCCACCGCGCCCATGGTGAGCGCAGGCAGCGGCAACGCTCCATTGCCGGAAAAACAAGCGAGACCCATGTCTGCGAATACACGTATCTGGGTGAAATCGGGCGCCGAGTGCTTGAGACCCTTCAGCGTCGGAACCTCGCGCGCCAGCTTTTGCATCATCGCCGGGAGAAACTCGATCTGCGTGAGTTGCGGAAGGTTGTAGACGAAAAACGGAAGGTCGCCCGCCGCCTCGGCCACGGCCTTGTAGTAATCGATGATGGAACGCTCGCTGCTGCGCAAGAACAACGGCGGCAGGCAGCACACCGCGGCGCATTCCGCCGCGCGCGCGGTCCTCGCCGCCTTCACGGCGCTCGCGGTGCTCATGGCGCCAACTTGCATGATCACCAGGGCCCGTCCCTTGCAGGCGTCCGCGGAGATTTTTGCAACGGCGTCGCGTTGCTCATCCGTGAGGATCGGCCCCTCCCCGGTACTGCCCGCCATCCAGAACCCGCCGCACCCGTGCGAGATATTGTCGTCGAGCAGCGCACGCAAGGCCTTTTCGTTGATCCGCCCGTCCGCCGCAATGGGCGTCGGGGGCGCCGGAAACACACCGTTGAATTCCAGTTTCATGCCGAGTCTCGAGTTGGTGGAAAACTCGGGGAATTCTAACAGCCGGCACAACGCTCCACACCCTGACGGCGACGGCAGTGCCTTCCCAGTGCCTGTTCCCCTCTATATTTTCAGCCCTCGTGAGCAGCCTATGCGGCTTTCGCTTTATCACCGAAGTGATAGTGCCTACCTCGGATGCGGCATTGCGATGCCCTCGGCGTGTTGGGATTATGTGGCCAGGAAGAGTGCCTTCTTCCAGCCATCGCGACAGATCGATCGACTGCGACAGCGGCGTTACATTTGTGCCGGCAGGCAACGGCAGACCAACGACAAGACAAGAGGAGAATTGCATGCGTACATTGATTCCCGCGCTGGCAGCAGCCAGCGTTCTTATGTTATCGCTTCCGAGCTACTCGGCCGACGACGTGAAATCAGGTGGCGTCTCGACCAAACCGGCCCGTGCTATCGAAGACAGTGCGGTGAAGTCCGGTGGCAACACGGGCAAACCGGCACGCGCCATTGAAGACAGCGCGGTGAAGTCAGCTGGAGCCTCGAACAAGCCCGGCCGTGCCATTGAAGACAGCACGGTGAAGTCCGGTGGCAACACGGGCAAGCCGGCACGCGCCATTGAAGACAGCACGGTGAAGTCCGGTGGCAACACGGGCAAGCCGGCACGCGCCATTGAAGACAGCACGGTGAAGTCCGGTGGAGCCTCGACCAAGCCCGGCCGTGCCGTGGAAGAAGGCGCGGTGAAGTCCGGTGGTGATACGACCAAGCCGGCCCGCGCTGGGAACGACAAGAAGTCCTCCAAGAAGACAAAGAAGGCGCCAGCACCCCAGCCGGCCCAGTAACGGAGTCCGAACTGAATCCGCATCAATCTGATTCAGGCAGGTAAACGACGAGAAGGCAGGGCAACCTGCCTTCTTTTTTTTTGGGGTCTATGTTCGCGGCGGTCGGACTTCATGGGCTTCGATTCATGCCCTATCCCTGCCCTTTCTTGCATTAGCGCCTTGTCGGTTGGCTGCGCTCGTGCGAAGCAAGCCCTACCCCTCGTAACGGCTAGCGCTTCTGACCGAGTTCTCCGCTTTTGACCAGGCGCTCGACATCTTCCGCCCCGCCAATCAGCACGCCTTTCACGAACACCATGGGAAAAGTCGGCCACCCGGACCACATCTTGAGCACGAGGCGGCGGCGCCATTCACTAAGATAGCTGCCGTACTCGAGGTACTTGTACGCGAGGCCGGCCGAATCAAGGTGCTTTCGCGCCTTTTTCGGAAACGGATTCTGCCGCATGCCGACGACAACGATGTCGTTCGCCGCCACGGCCGCCTGGACCTCCTTGACGATGTCCGTTCGGTAATTCGCGATCTTGTCGCGCACGGCGACATGGATTTGCGTTTCACTGAGGATGCTGCGTGGCATGCGATCTCCCCTTGTCGTGGGTTCGGTTTGCGAATAAGCGATTGAAGCGTCCATTGTAGTGTCCAAGCGCTCATGCGGCTGCCCCGGGGCAAAGATCATCGGGTCGTCCGGGTAAACAGCGTGCGGCAGCAACGAACCAAGATGGTTTATAGTCAGATGGTTCACTGAGAAAATCCACCTCCGTAGAGGCAGGCCAGTCGATACCCGACGCGGGTACCGCAGCAGGCCAGAAGGAGAAGATGATCAGCGATGCAAGGAACGTCCCGGCCTTGGCCTTGGCATGGCCATACAGTTCACACCGCGTCACCAGAAATGCCGGGGGAAGGGAAACGTAGACCCACGGTGACAGGTACAACGGCAGAGCCGCGAACTGCGCGGTTCGGCATACTGCGTTATTCATGCAAAAAGGCCTGGCCCGACGCGCTCGCCCTTCACATGGCTGCGGTTATCGAACCAGGGGGAAGGTAAAAGGCAGGACTTGACCCTACGCGCTCTGGCGCGTCAAGTACCGACCGCATTTTGCCTTCGCGACCCGGGTCAGTCTCAACGCCCGCTGCCGAACAGATTCACACCCAACTGGTCGGCAATGTACTCGATAGCCATCATGGACCGCACGCTGTTGCCCGCCTCGTTCACGCGCGGCGAAAAGCCGACGATGGCCATCTTGCCCGGCACGACAGCCACAATCCCGCCGCCCACGCCGGTCTTCGCCGGCAGCCCGGCGGTGAAGGCCCACATGCCCGACTCATTGTAGAAGCCCGCCAGCATCATGACCGCCAGCAGTTTGGGGACATACTTGGCATTGATAATTCGCGCTCCGGTGACGGGATTGACACCGCCATTGGCGAGCGTGGCGCCCATGACGCCCAGTTGCTTGGCCGTCACGCCGATGGAGCATTGCCGCGTATAAACGTCAACCGCTTCCATCGGGTCGGAGTAGATGCGCTCGGAGGCTGCCAGGATGTACGCGTGAGCGCGGTTGCGCTGATTGGTGGCGGCTTCCGATCGGTATACATCGTCGAGCACCGTGAGTTTGTCCGCCGCGAGAGCCTGGAAGAAATTAAGGATCTTGCTGAAGCGCTCTTGCGCGTCCGTGGCTTTGACCATGCTCACCGACGCGATCGCGCCGGAATTGACCAGCGGGTTGACCGACGTGGCTTTCAGGATCTGGGTGGCGAGGAGGGAGTTGAACGGCAACCCGGTGGGTTCCACGCCGATCTTCTCGGCGATGGCGTTGGCATTGCCTTGCTCCTGCATCACCAGCGCCGCAGTGAAGGGCTTGGACACGGACTGGATAGAGAAAGCGTAGTCAACGTCGCCGGCCGTGTATACATCACCTCGCGCGGTAACGATGACGACACCAAACAGTTCGGAAGGCACCTTCGCCAGCTCCGGGATATAGTCGGCATTGGCGCCGTCCCTGACATTCTTGAACCGGTCGTAGGACTCCTGCACCACGCGCTTGAGCACCTGCGCGCTGGGAGTGCTCTGTGCGCAGACCGCCATCGGCGCCGAGACGATCGCAGCGACTACCAGCAGCATGAGTCCGCGGCACCACATTTCATACCCACGAATTTCTTGCATTACAGTTTCCTGTCTCGTTGACGAATTGAACCAGCGACGCGGATCAAGTTCCTTGCTTCCAATGAGCCCTCTACGCGGCTGCGCCTGGCAATCTCCACCACGGTGGAAAGCTCAGATCCATCTTGGAGCCATCCGCGAAGTGGATGACCATGCCGCGCTCTTCTGCCATGCCTTCCTCCTGATCGCTTAATGATCTTTCCCTGATTCACATCCATGAATGAGGTCTGTTGTCACCGGCCCACATCGCTCTTGGCCCTGGCAAAAGGCTCGCCCATTCATCGAAATGGCGCACACTTTTAATTGATTGTATTGCATTGTCCGCAACAAGGCTGGATCGCGCCACCAGATTGAGCAGCCGTCGCCGGTCGTGTGCACAACAAAGCTGCTGCAAGAAATTTCGAATGACACGACGCCCGCGCGAGACGCCTCCCGGATTCGACAAGCGGTATGCCGGCCTGTCACACTTACGCCGTTGGGCGGTCGCTGCAGCCTTTTTTCCAGTCATTTTTTTCGATGCCGATGCGTACGCCCGCACGCATTGAAGTTCGAGGGATCTCCATGAAGCATTTGATCGCGTCGCTCACCCTCACAGGGCGCTCGTTCGCGCTGGCGTTCATGCTGCCCCTGTCCGCGCTACTGGTCACCGCGTGCGGCAAGGAAGCGCCGCCACCGCCGCGTCCCGCGCCCCAGGTCAGCGTGATCACGATCACGCCGACGACCATTGCGTATACGCAGACGTTCGTCGCGCAGACCGAAAGCTCGCAGCAGGTCGATATCGTCGCTCGTGTCTCCGGCTTCCTGGACAAGATCGTTTACCGGGAGGGCGAGCTCGTCAAGGCGGGCCAGCTGTTGTTCCAGCTCGATGCCAAGCCCTTCCAGGCGCAACTGCAGGCTGCGCAGGGCGAGCTGCAGGCCCAGGAGGCGCGGCTCAGCACGGCACGCGCCAACCTCGGGCGCATCAAGCCGCTGGCGCAGCAAAACGCGCTGTCGCAAGCCGACCTGGATCGCGCCCAGGGCGAGTTCGACTCGGCCATGGCCGCGGTTTTCTCGGCGCAGGCCAAGGTCGATGAGGCCCGGCTCAACCTCGGCTACACCACGATCCGTTCGCCCGTGACCGGGCTCACCAGCCGCTCGCTGCAGCGTCAGGGGGCGTTCGTGAACTCAATGGCGGAGAGTGCCCAGCTTACCTACGTGGCCGCGATCGATCCGATCTGGGTGAACTTCAGCGTGTCGCAGAATCAGATGGCGGGCAGCAAGACGCTGGTGTCCTCTGGCCAGATTGTGCAGCCAAAGGACAAGAATTTCGAGGTGGAGCTGGTCATGTCCGACGGGTCAGTCTACCCCGCGATCGGCAGGATCAACTTCGCTGATCCGTCGTTCAGTCAAGACACCGGATCGTTCCTGGTGCGCGCAGTGATTCCCAACCCGAAGGGGGATCTGCGGCCCGGCATGTTCGTCACCGCCAATGTGAAGGGTAGTCTGCGCCCGAACGCGATCGTAGTCCCCCAGCTGGCGGTACAGCAGGGGCCCAACGGGCACCTTGTGTACGTGATCAAGCCGGATGGCATCGCCGAGGTGCGCCCGGTCGTTGTCGGCGAGTACTACGGGGAAAAGGACATTGTGATCGTCACCGGTCTGCAGGCGGGCGACAAAGTAGTGACGGACGGAGTGCTCAAGGTCGTGCCGGGCAAACCGGTGCAGATCGTTGCTGCGGGTGCCGCCGCTGCCGCGAGCGACGCCAGCGACGCACCGCCGAAGCCGGCGCAGGCCCCGAAGCCGTAGCGCGTCCTCGATGTTCACGCACTTCTTCATCGACCGCCCGATCCTCTCGTCGGTCATTTCGATCCTCATCGTGCTCGGCGGCGCCGTGGCGATGTGGGTCGCGCCGATCTCGCAGTACCCGGAACTCGCGCCCCCGCAGGTCACCGTCGAGGCGCGCTACCCCGGCGCAACCGCCGAGGTGATCGCAAACACCGTCGCCGCACCGCTCGAGACGCAGATCAATGGCGTCGACAACCTCCTCTACTTCAACTCGGTCAGCTCGTCGAGCGGCAATGTCACGATAACCGTGGTGTTCAAGCCGGGCAGCGATCCGGACATCAACCAGGTCAACGTCCAGAACCGGGTCAGCCAGGCGATGTCGACGCTGCCGCAGGTGGTGGTGCAGCAAGGCATTACGGTCGACAAGAAGTCGTCGACCCTGATGATGGTGCTCTCGGTCTTTTCCCCCGACGGGCGCTACGACTCGACTTACATCGACAACTACTCGAACCTGTACGTGCTGGAGGAACTCAAGCGCGTCCCTGGCGCGAATCGCGCGACGGTTTTCGGGCTGCCCGACATCGCGATGCGCGTATGGCTGCGGCCGGACCGCATGGCCCAGCTGGGTATCTCCGTGCAGGACGTGACGAGCGCGATCCAGAGCCAGAACCAGACCTTCGGCATCGGCCAAATCGGCGCGGAGCCGACCCCACAGGGCGTGCAGCAAACCTTCGTCGTTACCGCCCAGGGCCTGCTCCAGAAGCCGGAGGAGTTCGAGAACATCATCATCCGGACGGCGAAGGCAGGGGTCGCGATCGTCCGCGTGCGCGACATCGGCCGCGTCGAGCTTGCCAAGCGCGACTACTCGATCTCGAGCCGCATGAACGGCAAGACCGCCACCACCATCGGCATCTTCCAGCAGCCGGGCGCGAACGCAGTCGAGACGGCGAGCGGGGTGCGAAAGCGGCTCGAGGAGCTGAAAGCCCAGTTCCCGACCGGACTCGATTACAAGATGGCGCTCGACACCAGCCTTTTCACGCTGACCTCGATAGAAAAGGTCGTGCACACCTTCTTCGAGGCGGTGGTGCTGGTCATCGCGGTGGTGTTCCTGTTCCTCCAGTCGCTGCGCGCCACGATCATTCCGATCCTCGCGGTGCCGGTTTCGATCATCGGCACCTTCATCGGCATGCAACTGCTCGGCTTCTCGGTCAACATGCTGACGATGTTCGGCCTGATTCTCGCGATCGGGTTGGTCGTGGACGACGCGATCGTGGTGGTGGAGAACGTCGAAACCAACATAACGCAGCACGGCCTGTCGGCGCTCGAGGCCGCGAAGCGGGCGATGACCGAGATTGCCGGTGCGCTGATCTCGATCGTGCTGGTGCTGGTGGCGGTGTTCCTGCCGGTAGCCTTCCTGAGCGGCGTAACCGGCACCCTCTACAAGCAGTTTGCGATCACGATCGCCATTTCGGTGGTGATCTCCGGGGTCATGGCGCTGACGCTGTCCCCGGCGCTGGCCGCGATCATTATCAAGGCCCACCACGGCGAGAAGAAGGGGTTCTTCCGCTGGTTCGAGAATGGGTTCAATCGCCTCACGCAGGGCTACGCCGGCGGCGTCGCTCGCCTCATCCAGGGCTGGCCGATCGGGCTACTCGCGTTTGCCGCGGCAATCGTCGGAATCGTCGTTATGTTCCGCGTCCTGCCGGGGAGCTTCGTTCCGGACGAGGACCAGGGCTACTTCTTCGTTATCGTCGAAGCACCCGACACGGCGAGTCTGCGCTACGTGAGTGCGCTTACCGAGCAGGCGCAGCGGACGATCGCCGCCGATCCGGCAGTGCAGGACGTGGCGGTGGTGAACGGCTACAGCCTGGTGGACAGCCAGTACCGGAACAACGCGGCCGTCCTGTTCGTTTCTTTGAAGCCGTTCGACGAGCGCAAGGACGCGTCGCTGCTGAGCTTCGCCATTCTTCCGCGGCTGAACAAGCAGTTCGCCGGCATCAAGGAAGGGTTCGTCTTCGCGATCAACCCGCCTGCGATCCCGGGCCTCGGGACCACGGGCGGCTTCGAGTTCTACCTCCAGAACCGCGGCGCGGGCGATCCGCGCGCTACTGACCAGGCCCTTCAGGCCTACCTCGCCAAGGCGCGGCAGCGCCCCGAGCTTGCCGGCATCACCACGACATTCCGCGCGTCGACGCAGCAGCTCTTCGTCGATCTGGATCGCAACCGGGCCGAAGTGCTCGGTGTCCCGGTGCAGGAAGCGTTCCAGACGATGCAGAGCTTCTTCGGCTCGTCGATTGCCGGGCAGTTCAGCCAGTTCAGCCGCGTGTGGTGGGTGGTGCTGCAGGCCGACGCGGACTATCGTGCCAACCCTGACGACTTCAACAAGGTCTACGTCCGCTCCCGTGACGGGAAGATGGTTCCGCTGTCGGCGCTGATCAAGGTGCGCTACGTTGCCGCGCCCAAGCTCATGGAGCGTTTCAACGGGTTTCCCGCTGTGAAGATTACCGGCAATCCGGCGCAAGGGTACAGCTCGGGGCAGGCGATTGCGGCGATGGAAGCAGTCGCGGGCGAGACACTGCCCAGCGATTTCGCGTACACGTGGGCGGGCCAGGCGCTGCAGGAGAAGGGGTCGGGCGGCACCTCCTCGATCGCCTTCGTGGCTGGCTTGATCGTGGTGTTCCTGCTGCTCGCGGCACAGTTCGAGAAATGGACGCTGCCCATCGCGGTGGTGCTCACGGTGCCGATCGCGATCCTCGGTGCGCTCCTGCTCACCTGGGTGCGCGGGCTCGAAAACGACGTGTATTTCCAGGTAGGTCTGGTTACCCTCGTCGGTCTCTCGGCGAAGAATGCGATTCTCATCTGCGAGTTCGCCATCGAGCGCGTGCACCAGGGGATGGCCGTGAAGGAGGCGGCCATCGAGGCCGCACGCCTGAGGTTCCGCGCGATCCTCATGACGTCTCTCGCGTTCGGCCTCGGCTGCGTGCCCCTCGCCATCGCCTCCGGGCCCGGCGCGAACAGCTTGCGCGCGATCGGTACCGGAGTCATCGGTGGCATTATCGCCTCGACCGTGTTGGCGGTCTTCTTTGCGCCCCTGTTCTTCTGGCTGCTCGAATCGATGAGCGAGCGCTTCGCGGGCAAGCAGCAAGCAGGTCAGGGCGCAGCAGCGCCTGCGGTGGCCCATGCGAAGCGCGAAGGCGACTGAGATGCGAAGCGATCTCTTCTCGCGCCTGGCGCCTCGGGCCTCGTGCCTGATTCTTTGTGTCTCGTGTCTGGTCCTGCGCACCGCCTGCCTCGTGGCGGCGATCGCTGTCGCTGGCTGCACCGTAGGTCCCAACTACACACGCCCCAAAATCGACAGCCCGGCTGCCTGGCGCGTCGAGTACCGGGAGGCCACCGAAGTGGCGAACGCGCGCTGGTGGCAGGCCTTCGGCGACCCTGCGCTCGACCAGCTGGTCGACTCCGCAGTGCGCGAGAACCTCGATGTGCAGATTGCCGCCGCGCGGGTCGACCAGTTCCTGGGGGCGCTGCGCACCACGCGCTCGCAGTTCTATCCGCAATTAGGCTACGGGGCGGAGGCGGGCACCAACCGCTCGAGCGCGGTGGGCCAGCCGCCGTTGCAGGCTGGAACCGACCGGGACTACAGTCTTTACACGGCGGCGCTGGGCGCCGCCTGGCAGATCGATCTGTTCGGCCGCGTGCGGCGGCAGTCCGAGGCCGCGCAGGCGCAGGTGTACGCGAGCGAGGAGGGCCGGCGTGGCGTGATCCTCTCGGTGGTCACCAGCGTCGCCACAAGTTACATCGGCCTGCGCGCATTCGACCGGCAACTGGCGATTGCGCGCGCCACGGCGGACAACTATGGGCAGACGCTGAAGCTGTTCGAACTGCGCTTCAAAGGCGGCGTGGTCTCGGAAGTGGAGCTGGCCCAGGTCCAGTCGCAGTACCAGCAGGCGCTCGCCGCTATTCCCGCCATCGAGCGCCAAGTCGCCGTGCAGGAGAACCTGCTGTCGATCCTGCTGGGACGCAACCCCGGGATGATTCCGCGCGGCAAGAGCATCGATCAGCTCTCCGAACCAGGCATTCCAGGTGCACTGCCTTCCACCCTGCTCGAGCGCCGGCCCGATGTTCTGCAGGCCGAGCAGCGGCTGCGCGCCAGCAATGCGCAGATCGGCGTGGCGAAGTCACTCTACTATCCGACTCTGTCGCTGACCGGTGTGCTGGGGCTGGCGAGCACCTCGCTCGGCGACTTCTTGTCCAGCGATGCCGCCACGGGGTCGCTCGTAGCGGGACTCGCCGGCCCGATCTTCACCTTCGGCAACATCGAGGGCCAGGTGAGTTCGGCGAACGCGGCGCAGCGCGAAAGCGTCGCCTTCTATCGACAGGTCGTACTCAACGCCTTCCGCGAGACCAACGACGCGCTGGTTGGCGTGCAGAAGAAGCGCGAGGAGTACGCGGCGCTCGCCAAGCGCGTCAATGCACTGCGCCACTACGCCGGATTGTCGCGCGTGCGGTTCGACAACGGGGCGGCCAGCTATCTCGAAGTCCTTTATGCCGAGAACGAGCTGTTCGGCGCCGAGCTCACCGCGGTACGGGCGCTGTCCGAGCGCTATGGCGAAGTGATCAACGTCTACAAAGCCGTGGGTGGCGGGTGGGTGGATCTGGCCGATCCGCTCGCCCGCCCCACCGTGTCGCCGCCCGCGCCGGCGGCATCAGCTTCGCCTGTTGCCGACCGTAAGGCGGTGGTGAAGTAAGGCGCCGTCTGTGTGCTGAACGTCTTCCGCGTAACCGTGCAGCACGCCGGCGGTGATCTTGAAGTACAGCGGCTGAGTCGCCTGGAAGGGCCGCGCCAGCCAACCTCCATAGACATACTGCGACGGCTGGCCGAACGAGTTCTTGAACAGCGCGGCGCCGGCCAGCCATTGGCCAGCGGCCCAGAAGCGGTCAAAGCGCCAATCCAGGTTGAGCAGGTCCTGCGTGTTGACGTGATCGGGGCTCGGGTTGAAGTGCTCGG
>Ga0315276_10000676_pt1 | contig 29512 bp, 21 predicted proteins | sample YL17G05_0_MG_FD_204542 | JGI IMG/M metagenome (GOLD analysis project Ga0315276, IMG submission 204542) | Sediment microbial communities from Yellowstone Lake, YNP, Wyoming, USA - YL17G05_0 | ecosystem: Environmental > Aquatic > Freshwater > Lake > Sediment | place: USA: Wyoming | collected... | reverse complement strand
CCAGCCTATGCCGTCATTGTAGATATAGATACCGCTGTAGGCGCCCTGGTTGGGGAATATGCCCATTACCTCCTTTTCGCCGTCGTTATCGATGTCTGCGGCCGTGAGAGATGTCGGGATGCCATCGGTGGTCCTGGTGCCCCAGCCTATGCCATCTTTGTAGATATAGATGCCGCTGTAGGCGCCCTGGTTGGGGAATATGCCCATTACCTCCTTTTCGCCGTCGTTATCAAGGTCTGCGGCAGTGAGAGATGTCGGGATGCCATCGGTGGTCCTGGTGCCCCAGCCTGCGCCGTCATTGTAGATATAGATACCGCTGTAGGCGCCCTGGTTGGGGAATATGCCCATTACCTCCTTTTCGCCGTCGTTATCGATGTCTGCGGCCGTGAGCGATGTCGGGATGCCATCGGTGGTCCTGGTGCCCCAGCCTACGCTATCCTTGTAGATATAGATGCCGCTATAAGTGCCCTGGTTGGGGAATACGCCCATTAGCTCCTTTTCGCCGTCGTTATCAAGGTCTGCGGCTGTGAGAGATGTCGGGATGCCATCGGTGGTCCTGGTGCCCCAGCCTATGCCATCTTTGTAGATATAGATGCCGCTATAGCTGCCTTCATCGGGGAATACGCCCATTATTTCCTTTTCGCCGTCGTTATCAAGGTCTGCGGCTGTGAGAGATGTCGGGATGCCGTCGGTGGTCCTGGTGCCCCAGCCTATGCCATTTTTGTAGATATAGATGCCGCTGTAGCTACCTTCATCGGGGAATACGCCCATTACCTCCTTGGAGCCGTCATTATCGATGTCTGCGGCTGTGAGCGATGTCGGGATGCCATCGGTGGTCCTGGTGCCCCAGCCTGCGCCGTCATTGTAGATATAGATGCCGCTGTAGCTGCCTTCATCGGGGAATACGCCCATTACCTCCTTGGAGCCGTCGTTATCGATGTCTGCGGCTGTGAGCGATGTCGGGATGCCGTCGGTGGTCCTGGTGCCCCAGCCCACTCCATCCTTGTAGATATAGATGCCGCTGTAGCTGCCTTCATCGGGGAATACGCCCATCACTTCCTTTTTGCCGTCGTTATCAAGGTCTGCGGCGGGCATTAACGTATTAGCGATGTCTTCTTCCTCCTCCAACACCGGCGGCATGTCGGGCGAGAAATCGTAGCCGCCCAGCATAACCAACGCGGCGTAAGCGGAGGTGTCGATGAAGCGCTGCGAGTCGGCCGGCTTCGCGCTGGTGACGGAATCGATCCAGTCGATCCAGCCGTATTTAGACCGGGCCGCGCCTGTCGAGGAGGTGTTCAGGCCATCCTGCCAGAGGCCGGGGCCGCCGTCTGCGGCCTTATTCTGGACCCAGTCGAAGGCCTGATGGATGTAGTCATACTGTCCGAGGTTGATCCACGCCAGCATCGCCTGGAACGCGAATCCGGGAGAGAGCTTGGTGCTGTCCGCGCCAAGAGTGCACGAACGGATCGAGCCGTCGGCCAGCTGGAACGTATCGTGGATCCATTCACCGACGTTAGCGTTCGTCACGCCAAGGACCGGTAAATCGAGCATTACGGGGGCGTAGCTGATCCATTCATAGCCATTACCGTTCGGATCAACAGCCGCACCTGATGAATTAATAGCTTCATTCCACACACCAGTCACCGAATTATAGAGCCACGTGTTGATGCCCGTGACGATATCCGCGGCAACGTTCCTGCACTGCGTCGCGAATGCCGCATCACCATACGCCGTCGCCCAGAACTCGGCGGCCTTCAGCGCCTGGTAGGCATAGGAGTTGTCCGAGGCCCACATGCTTGTGACAGGGTTACCGGCCAGGTCCTTGCCGCCGTTGATGAGCCCGTAGGTCGGGTTCTGGCATGAGATGAGGAACTGGGCGCCCTTCTTCATGGCGTTATACTTAGACTCGTCGAAGCCGACCTTGCCGAGCGCGATCATGACCTCGGCGGTCTGCGTGGTGGATTTTGATCCGACGGCTACAGCAGTGCCGCTATACTGGTCGCACCACGCGCCGTCCGCGGCCTGCACCTTCAAGAGATAGTCGATAGCGCGTTCTGCCGCGGTCAGGTAGGTGCTTGGCTCTATGAGATTGTTCTCATCTTCGGAGGAACGCATAAACGCCAGGACCGCTTTACTCATCTCGCTGGGCACGATCAACGTCGCGTTTGCCGCTGCGTGCGTATGGTTGTCGGCAGTACCGGTGCCGGTGGGGTGCACGACATTGATCGCCCCGTATGCAGGGTCGGCCGCAGTCGTGATCTGGCAGTTCATTATATAGGTAAGGTCGGTTTCGGGAATATTGTAGCCATCCCAATAGTTATACCAAAGCTTCAGATCTGCTATCACGTAGCTTACGTCTGCCCCGCCGCCGATAAGGCTGAAGAGTTTCTTCACATAGAGCGCGTTTGACATGACCTGATCGGCCGGCGCGATCACCGGACTGCCGCCAGTTAACAGATACCCGTCCACCCAGACATAGTAGCCCTCGAATGAGTAGCGATACCCGTTCAATGCCCGGTCAAGCTCGGCGACCTGCACCACGAAGCCGAGCTGCTTCGCCGCGGACTCTTCAAGGGTAAGGCCATCGATAAAGTTCTCCACGAGATGCTCGAGAATGCCGTTGCCATTGAGATCCTCACCGGGATCGAGAATGCCGTTGCTGTTAAAATCCTCCTCCTCGCTGATAAGCTTATACCGGTAGTACTTATCGGTGACGATCATGTAGAGCGTCTCGATGTAGGGCACGCTCGTTGAAGGCGAGCTGGCCGGATCGATGCCGTAGACGTATTTGAAAGCCGCCTTCTCAGGGCCGATAGAATTGATGAGCGCCTGATGATAGACATAGACCTTTGCCAGATTGGCCAGATAGGTCGAGGATGAAGTGTAGTATGCGCCCGAGACGATACCAAAAAGCTTTTCCAGGTAGCCCTGGTACGCCTCGTACGCCAGGTGCTGCGCCAGGTATAACGGGTCCGACGGGAGCAATAGCGAGTCGGTATACCTATAAGGCTGCGGTGGAACGGTGACGCCTTCCATGAGGCCAAATTGCGTCCGGGCGGCGGCGCCGGCCGGCGTCACGGCCTGGAGGGCGGCATCCAACGCCTTCACCCTATTCAATGCAGTGATAAATGTCGCGGGATCGATGTATTTGTTGTTGGGATCGGCCGGAGTGCTTTTGTCGTACGTCACGATGGAATAGAGCTGCTGCAGATACGCGCCTGACGTATACGGCACGGCCGGCACATCGATACCGTAAACATCCTTGAACGCGGCCTCCGCGGCAGCGTCAAATAACGGGTCCGTATGAAGCGCATACGCCTTCTCCATATTCGTAACATACGCCGCGGGTGTTGTGAAATATCTTAAGTCGCCGGTGATATCGAAGAGCCTCGTGAGGTAGGCCACGTAATCCAGGTACGCCTGATGCTCCGCCGGGACGGCCGAATCATTATACGCATACGGCACCGTCGGGACGGTGAGGCCTTCCATGGCAAGGAACTTCGCCGGAATGCCCGGGGCATGTAACGCATCATCAAGGCCTTTCGCGGCCATGAGGGCGTCGATATACGCCTGGGGCGTTGTGTAATACGTATTCACCACCACACCGAAGATCTGCGGGATATACTTATCCGGATCGGTCGGATCATTATAAGGTTGCGGCGGCACGGCAAACCCGTAGAGTTTCAGGTACGCGGCCCTGGCGGCGATACCCTCGGGCGTCGCTGCCTGCAGGAGCGTGTTCACCGCGCTGGCATTTTTCAGGTTGGTGATCATGTCGCTGGCGCCCGGATAGAGCTCGTACACGACAATGCCGAAGAGCTTGGCGCGATAGGTATACGTAGCGGTGCCCCAAGTCCCATTCGCGGGATTAGTGCCGTAAGTTTTGACTATATCAAAAGCATCAGCAGTTACATGCTCTATGACCCAGGTTCCGTTATACTGGCCAGCTGTCGTTCCCGTGATCACGACAGTATTGCCGTTTGATAATCCATGGGCAGCGGAAGTGACTGTAGTATTTACTCCGGGATGTGCCGTAGAATTAGCATACGCGGTGATGGCGAATCCGGCGCTTTCAGAACTCGCCGGGATCGGGACAGTAACACCGTAGATGGCCAGGAACGCGGCCCGCGCGACAGAGTCTGCCTGGAGTAATTGATCGAGAAGATCGGCTTCCTTCAGGTTCGTGAAGAACGCCAACTGCGCCTCGGGAGTCGTAACCGGATACGTCAGGTCGTGCACAATAAGATTTTTCGCAGTTTCATACGCAGGATCGATCCAAGTCCCGTTCGCGGGATTAGTGCCGTAAGCCTTGATTATATCGAAGGTATTGAGAGTGACATTCTGTATGACGTACGTCCCGTTATACTCGCCGCCTGTCGTTCCCGAGATCACGACGGTATTGCCATTTGATAATCTATGGCCGGCGCAGGTAACTGTGGTATTCGCCCCGTTCATCGCATACCCGGTGATGGTACCTGCGGGATGATACGCAACGCCGTAAAGACGGAAAAACGCTCCCTGGGCGGGCACGTCGGCCCCAAGGGCGGAATCAAAATTACCGGCCGCGCGAAGCGCCGTAATATAAACGGCAGGATCGCCGGTCAGGTTGACCGCGAAGAGCGCGGCGACATACGCGGCGTTTTCATACGCGTTCGCGGGGGCGGGTCCTCCGCCGAGGTAAGCATTCCTAAATATCGCCAGAACGTCCGCGTTTTGCGGTGGCGTGGTAGCTGGTATAACCAGATGCAACGCGTTATGCAGCGCCAGGGCGGCCTTCAGCTTGGCGATATAGGTGGTTGGATCCACATATCTGTTCGCCGGGTTCACGTAATAGGTTACGATGCCGAAAAGCTTGGAGACATAGTCACCGGTGATCCAACTCCCCTTTGCCGCGGGATTGGTGCCAAAAACTTTTACTATATCAAAAGTATCCGCGGTTACATACTCTATAATCCAGGGTCCATCATACTGGCCAGCTGTCGTTCCCGTGATCACGACAATATCACCGTCTGATAATCCATGGCCGGCGGAAGTGATCGTAGTATTTACTCCCGGCTCTACCGTAGAATTAGCATACGCGGTGGGAGTGGCCACGGCGTTAATACCATACATGGCCTGGAAGGCTGTCCGCGCGTCACCATCCCCCTGAAGGGCCTGGTCGAGCGCGTACGCCGCCTTCAGGTTCGTCAGCTGGGTCGCAGCGCCCGGATAGAACGTGTAAGTAACGATGTCGAAGAGCTGTTTCGCATAGCCGGGGATAGTGCTGGCGTAGGCAGGCGTCACCGGGACGGTTATGCCGTAAAAGCGCAGGAACGCGGTCTTGGCCGTGCCGTCAAGGCGCAGGGCCTGATCGAGGATGTGCGCGTTCTTCAGATTCGTGACATAAGCGTTGATCGGGACAAGGTCACTGCCAAAGCCGTTCGACGCCGAGACCTCGATGACCTTGGACTGGTATGCGGGGTTAACATTGAAGGCGACGCCATAAATATTGGTGAAGGCGACTTGCGCATCGACATCAAGTTGCAATATGCTGTCGAGGGTGTTGGCCGCTTTTAAGGAATTGATATAATTTGTAAGATTGACATACTGCACGCCGAAGAGCGCGGCAACATAGTCCGGGTCATTGTAGGTGTGCAGCGGCAATCCCGGAGCGGTCACGCTATAGAGCGCTTCGAAGACATCCAATGCCGTATGGTCTGCTCTCAGGGCGGCATCGAGGTCGGACGCCTTCTTCACCGTTTCGATGAACGCAAGCGGCGTCATCGTGGCGTAGGAAGAGTCGCTGACGATACTGAAGAGTTTCGTCCGGTAGCCGACGTTCGCCGTGAGAGCCGGGTCGGAAACCGCCATGCCAAAGAGATTGAGGAACGCGTCCTTATACGCGCCGGCGGCGCTCTGTAACGTAGCGTCGAGAGTGTACGCGGCCTTCAAGAGAAGGATGTAATCATCCGGCGCTGTGTAGCCGGCATATGAGATGATGCTGTAGAGCTCTTCCACGTAACCTAAGGTGTCGTGGGCGTGGGTAGCTCCTGCAGCCGGAACAGTGATATCGTACAGGCGCAGGAACGCGGTCTTGGCATCGGCATCAGCGCGCAGGGCTTGGTCGAGGTTGTGGACCTTCTTCATATTACTGATGAAAGTGCCCATCTTGGCCGGTGTATCGATAGCCAAGGAACTGATCAGGCTGGACAACTTGGCCGCGTAATCCGGCCCACCGTAGATAACATAGATATTAGTGAAAGCTGTCTGCGCGAGAGCATCCAGGGCTATCACTTGAGCGAGCGTAGTGGCCGATGCCAGGTTCGCGATATAATTAGCGGCGTTAGTATAGCCGGTTCCGCCGACAACTCCGAAGAGAGCGGCCACGTAATCCGGATAGCCATCGCCGGAAGCGACCACGCCATAATAGAGCTCAAATTTAGCGAGAGCGCCGCCAGGTGCCGGCGGTATGGTCACATCGGCCCGTAAAGCGACATCCAGATTATAAGCGGCAAGCATATATCCGGAAAAAGCGGACTCCGAAGTGTAGCTCGCATTAAGGACTATCCCGAAGAGCGTGCCGACGTAGTCCGGCCTCGCGACATTACCCACAGGGACAACGGCATGGCCGAAAAGAGTCAAAAAGGCCGTCCTTTCAGCGGTGCGGCCGGCGACCTGCAAATAGGCATCCAGGGTGTTTACCTTAATAATAGCCGCCGCGAAGGTGTCGATCGAGTAGGTGTCGCCCGTTACGATGTTGAAGAGCGCCGTGGTATAGGCTGTGCCATACGGAGCAATGGCCGGCACGGTGAGGCCGTACGTGGTCTGAAACGCGGTCTTCGTGCCTGCCGGGATATCGGAGACAAGTTTCGCGTGCAAAGCATTGGCATCAGTCAGATAGCCGATATACGTGTCCGCGTCCACATACCCGGACGCGAGAACGATACCATACAATTTCTCGACGTAGCCGGGATCGGTGCCGGCAATAGCGGGAATAGAAGGTTCATCATAAAAAGCGCAGAACATCGGCTCGTTGACATTAGCGCCAAGATTGTCGTTGAGCGCCAGATGGAGAGCATAGACGTTCTTCATCTTAGCAACGAACGCTGTCGCGGTAGCAAGGTTTATGATGCCATTGGCGGGATTGGTTTCGATACCGCCGACTATGCCGAGATACGCGGCGGAACCGTCCACCGCCTGGTTATACAGGTTCGCGAACGCGATCCTGGCGTCCGGGTCGAGGCCGAGCACCTGGCTCAATGTGCCGGTGCCGCTGGCATTTTCGAGTGATGTAATAAAAGCGGCGGTGGTCGTATAATTGATGCCGAAAAGTTTCCCCACATAGGACTGATTGTCGCTGGCCGGGCTCGTGACGGAAGCGCCGTAGATCGCGGCAAAATTCGCCTTCGCGGTGGCGCTTGCGGCCTGGAGGGCCTGGTCGAGGGTATTGGCTTTATTCATACTGGTAAGGAATGCCGCGGCAGTGGTGTAGTAGGTGCCGCCAGAGATGTCGAAGAGCTTCTGGGTATAGGTGTCTCTAGCAATGTCGCCTAAAGGAACGATGGAGCAGAAAAGGTTATCGAACGCAGCTCGCGTCGCGGCATCCGAGCCCTCAAGCGTAGTCATGAGGTCGTACGCGCGGAACTGGATACGGCAGAATGCGGCCGGATCAGTGGCCGCGATGGTATGAATCGTTGCCGAGGCCCACATGAGGCCGAAGAATGAATCGATCTGCGCCTGGCCGCTCAGCTTGCCGCCTAAAAGAGCGGAATCGCGAAAGTCCTTACCCGTGACGCCGTAGAGGATTTCGACTCCTGTCAGGTGCGCCGTATTGAGGGGGTCGACCACCTCCTTACGCAGTTCCGTGAGGAGCGCTTGGCCGGCGATCAGATGCTGAACATAGTGAGTGGGCTCGGTCCATGCAAGTGTGTGGGTGGTATCGGCATTAAAGAGCATGCCGTACAACTCTGTCTTCTGTGGGGTGTTCAATATGCCTGACTTGGGTATGATCGTCCCTAGAAGATACGCTTTCGCGTCAATACCCGCGCCGCTGTTAGCGCGCAACTCGGTCAGTAGGGCCGCTGCCTGGGCATCTCCGACAGCCGCATAAGCGAGACTAGAGACGAGCGTTAATCCGACGAGAACCAATCCGATAATCCTGAGAGTTTTCATGACATCCTCCGTTTTTGAAATTTGATTTTTCATTGTCTTAAGCCTTTTTTTGTCTGTTCTTTCTAAACCCATTAATAAGTATACGCGATGGATTGGGGTTTGGCAACCGGTATTTCTAACTTTTTTAAAGACTAACTTTTGCTGTTCCAGAGCTCCGGATCTTTCAGGAACGACGATATGAATGCATTCACTACTTGCGGGTCAAACTGCGTCGAAGACCCTTCCTTTATCACGTCGAATGCCTTCTTGCGCGGGAGGCCTTTCTTATACGGCCTGTTCGTGGTGAGCGCGTCAAAGGCATCGGCGACAGCGATGACCCTGCCCTCTAGGGATATATCCTCGGCCTTCAAGCGGCCGGGATAGCCCTTGCCATCCCACCGTTCGTGGTGCTCGAGGACGCCCTTAAAGACCTTCTGCGAATTGTCTATCGACTCTATGATGCGGGCGCCTATGCCGGGGTGCTGTTTCACCTGGCGGCGCTCATAACCGAGGAGCTTGGCAGGCTTCATGAGGATAGACTCCTTTATGCCTATCTTGCCCACGTCATGCAGGAGGCTTGCCAGCCTGATATTCTCGAGCATCGCTTCACCAAGGCCCATCTCCCTGCCTATGGCGACCGCGTACTTCATTACGCGCTCGGAATGGCCGCTCGTGTAGGCGTCCTTTGCGTCTATGGCGCGGGTGAGCGCGGTCACCGTGCTTATAAAGAGGCTGCGCAGGTCACGGTAGAGCTTGGCGTTCAGGACCGCTATGCCTATATGGTTCGATAGCGCCAGGAGGAGGTCCTCGTCCTCTTTGGTGAATACGTTGTCCGGCCGCTTCTTATTGCTCACTATGAGGACGCCTGCCACCTTGCCGTCCTTCTCGAGCGGCGCTGCCATGAACGACTGGACCGGCAGCTTCTCGCGCGATAGCGGCAGTTTCTTATTTTTGAATATAGCGTCTTTATGGATGTCGTTGACTACGAGCGGCCTCTTCCCTTTCACGAGCTCGCTGCCGATGACTTCCCAGCTTCCGATCAGCTTTATGTTATCTATCTCATCGGTGCTGAAACCGTCAGCGCCGGCCAGGGCCAGGCGCTCGACACTCTCGTCCATGAGGAATAGCGAGGCGTGGTCGGCTCCGAGCGCCTTGCGCGACTCTTTGAGGACGAGCTCGCTCACCGTCTCGAGGTCGAGCGACGAGTTCACGGCGCGGCTCACGTCGAGGAGGATCTTGCTCGCTTCGTATTTGTGGGGATGCTGATTCATGTGATCTTCACCGCGATGATAGTCATGTCGTCGTGTTGCTGGCTCTTCGGCTCGAAGCGGCGGACGTCCTTCTCGATCGCCACGGCAAGGGAATCGGCGGGAAGCGCCCTGTTTCGCTCGACGACTGCCTGAAGGCGCTCTTTTCCGTACATGTCAGAATTGGTGTTCATCGCCTCGGTTATGCCGTCGGTGTAGAATATGAACGTATCGCCCTTATCGAATGCTATCCGGCCGCCGGAATAAGGCCCGTCCATGAGGCCGAGCGGCGCGCCTTCCTCCACGTCTAGAAATCGCGCTCCACCCGCTTTAGGAAGGTGCAGGACCGGCAGGTGGCCGCCGTTTGCGTAGATCGCCGATCTATTTTTCATATCGAATATCATGTAGAAGACCGTGACGAAGAGGTTAGACGCCGATTCCTTGACTAATTTCGCGTTCAGATTGGCCAATACCGCCTCCGGGGTGGTGCCAGGTATGGCTAAGGACCTAAACGCGCCGACGGCCATCGCCATGAAGAGCGCGGCCGGCACGCCCTTACCGGATACGTCGCCTGCCATTATGCCGAACTTGTCCCCGCCGAACGACACGAAATCGTAGAGGTCGCCGCCGACCTGCCTGGCCGTGAACATGCTTGCAGCGACTTCGACCCCTTCGACCGCCGGCATCGATTTCGGCAGGAAGCTCTCCTGTATCTTCTTCGCGATGTCGAGCTCGTTTTCCATGAGAAGGCGGCGTTTCCACTCCCTCACGTATTTATAGAGCGTGAGCGACAGGTGCAATAGGGCCATGACGAGCACGGGATAGAGTATGTCGATCCACACTCCTGAATAGTTGAAGACGAGCATGCATGAAAGGATGTATGTCGATACGGTCGCGAAGAGTATGAATAGGGCCCTCAGCGGCTTCGTCTTCATGACGAGCACCGATATGAGCGCGCATAAGAATATGAGGATGGCGAGGTTCGCCTCCTTTGAGGCGCGCCGTACGAACTTATTATTGATTATAGAATTGAAGACCTCCGCGTGCATGCCGACGGCAGGATATAGGGTATCGAACGGGTTCGGGTGGAGGTCGACTGTGCCTACAGCTGTCAGGCCTATGATGCAGACCTTATCCTTCAGCGCAGCGAGGTTCATGTTAGGCGCCTCTTTGTTCTCGCTGGCAAGATACGACTGGAGGATGTCGGCGTACGAATAGTGGTTAAATGTGCCGGCCCACGTGCCGGAGAAGTTGACGAGCATGAGCGAGTCCTCATCCAGCGGGATCTTCACGTCCTTCTCCGGGACGCCGAGGTAGTCGCAAGCCAGCTTTAAGCCGAGATACGGGTATGTCCGGCCTTCGTAACTGATGTAGGCGGGCACGCGGCGGTATTTGCCATCGATATCCGGAACGACATTTATGTGGCCCATGCCTTTCGCAGCCGCGGTCAGGCTCTCTAGGTTCGTTGCCGCCTCGGCCGCCGCCTTCGTGCTGTTGGACTCTAATTCGAACACTAGCGGAAAGTAGACGTTGCCAGCCTTCTTCACTGCATCGACGAATTCGGCATCCGACGGCGACGGCTCGCTGAAGAAGAGGTCGAAGACTACCGCCTTGGCCCCTGTCTCGGAAAGCGCTTTCACGATGAGGGCGTGGTAGCTCCTGTCGAACGGGAAGCGGCCGATCTTGGATATCGTATCGTCCGCTATCTCGATGATGGCGATCTTGTCGGTGGCCGGTGCTTGCGGCCGGAGCCGGAAACGCATGTCGAGCGTCTCGAGCTCGTAAGCGTCCATTACATGGAAATATGACCCGGCCAGGACCGCTAGCGCCGCGAGCGGAAGGAACAAAAGACGCAGAATGTTAGGTATAGATAGTCTCTTCATGTGAAATGGGTGTGGCTTGTATTAATGCGGGTGTAAAAATGGGGACTGTCCCCGAAGGGGACTGTCCCCATTTTCTATATTTATTTTTTGCGTATCAAGTCGTCTATCTTCTCAGTACCGCCGCTTGCCGTCAATCTAAGCTGTATATACTTTACCTCGTCGCGCCAGGCGTTCCAGCGGTCGATATCCTCAGGAGTCAATCTCTGGACCGGCGCCGGCTGTTCCAGTTTCTTCACGACCGTCTTGTACCCCATGTTTACGAAGATGCCGTACTCCATGGGTTTGCCGTCGGCGTAAACGCCTTTGACGTAGATACTGTTGTCATAGGCCTCGAAGGTGGCGGTCTCGCCGTCTGTGAGCGCCCTCCAGCCGGTGCCTCTTGCGGAGCTCACGCCGGCAGGCGTCCTCACCTCAAAATTCGAATCCTGCGGGAGGCTGAGGAGGAGCGCCAGCGCTTCGCCGTTCAGGAGCTCTACGATATAGCTGGGTTCCAGGCCATCGATCATGACAACCTCGGAATCGCCACCTACCCTTATGATGTTCTTCCTGTTCTCGACAAACCCGATGACGACCACCTCGTCCTTTGAGGTCTTTATCCTGTCGCCGTCCTCGACGGCCGTCTTCTCCTTACAGCTCGCCCATGTATCGGCGCCCTTCTTCATGATCTGCGGGTCGCCCTTGACGCGCAGCACCTCAGGGACATACTGCGCGAACGCGCAGGCGGCGAACGCCAATATTACGATGACCGTCAAAACCACTATCTTTCTCTTCATGTGCTCCCCCTTTTTTAGGCCTATTGTCCCTCGCCAGAGGCTCGGGATTGCCGGGCGTTTCAGAGAAACGCCCAGGCTTATTTCATTAAAAGTTTCCACGGATGCTCTTTCAAGTCCTGGCTGAAGTCCTTGAAGTTCACCGAGGTCGCCTCCAGGTTCATCATTATGCTGTCCATGCGCGGCTTGTTCTCCGTCACCATGCTGTTAACGTTCGAGGCGAGGTTCTTTATCTCGATGAGCGTATTGTCCAGCGACGTCGCGATGGCGTCCGCCTTCTTCCAGAGCTTCCTCATCTCGATCGGGTCTTCGCTCGGGACAGTGCCGCCGGCCTTTATGACCGGTTTATTGGCTGTGCCGGGCGTCAGGCCTATGTAGGCGTCGCCTATCATGCCGGAGGTCGATATGAACGCTATCGAATCCTCACGGATCTTCGCCTTCTCGTCGAGCGTCAGCTCCAGCTCCACCCTCGTCTCAGGGTCATACTGGAACTTTATGGCCGTGACGCGGCCCACCTCTATGCCGGAGAGCTTCACTATGGAGTCCTCTTTCACGCCGTCGGCGTAGGTGAAGGATGTCTTGAGCTTGTACGGGGCGGCGTTAAAGTTGGTAGTCTTCACGTAGAATAGCGCCGTCACCAGGATCGCCATCACGACCACTACGCCGGTCTTAATTTCGTTGGTAATCTTTATCATCTTCTCTCCTTTAGTCATAATGGGGAAAGTCCCCACCTCGTGGAAACCCCAGTCTGGGGACAGTCCCCATTTTCAATGTTAAGCCACTAGATGCTCCAGATAATCGTCCTTCTGCTGGAAAAACCTTATCGGCCCATCGGGCGAGCCGTTTATGAACTGCTGGACCATCGGATTCTTCGAATTTCTTATCTCGTTCGGCGTGCCGACCTCGAGTACCCTGCCCTCATATAGCATCGCCACCCTGTCGGCTATCGAGAAGACGCTCTTCATGTCGTGCGTCACGACGACGCTCGTGATGGAGAGCTTCTTCGAAAGGTCCAGTATCAACTTATCGACGACGCCGGCCACGATCGGGTCGAGCCCGGCAGTCGGCTCGTCATAGAAGACGATCTCGGGGTCCATCGCTATGGCGCGCGCCAAGCCGACGCGCTTGCGCATGCCGCCGGAGAGCTGGCTCGGCATGAGGTCCTCGAAGCCCCTCAGCCCCACCATCTCCAGCTTCATCTTCACGACGATGTCTCTGACGCTCTTGTCGAGCTTCGTATGCTCTTTCAGGCCGAGGACGACGTTCTCGCCGACGGTCATAGAATCGAATAGCGCGGAGGACTGGAAGCTCATCCCTATCTTCATCCTGAGCTTGTCCATGGCGTCCTCATTGAGGCGGCTCAAGTCCTTGCCGAGGAGGTGGACCTTTCCGGAGTCGGGCTTGAGCGAGCCGATGATGTGCCTCAAGAAGGTCGACTTGCCGCAACCGGAACCGCCCATGATGACGAACGTCTCGCCCCTGTAGACCTCGAGCGATATGCCGTTCAGGATCGTCCGGTCCCCGAACTTCTTTACTACGTTCTCCGCTTTTATAACGACTTCTTTTTCGGCCATGTGAACCTCTTATCCTTTGCCAGAGGCAAAGGATGGTCGGACATTTCAGAGAAATGCCCAGACCTATTTATCCGCGAAGTAGAATATGCCTGTCAGTATGCAGTCGAAAAGTATGATGAGTATGAAGCTCGTGACGACCGATAGCGTCGTCGCCTTTCCTACGCCCTCGGCGCCGCCCTTTGTCTTCAGGCCCATGTAGCATCCTATCATCGATATGATCATGGCGAAGGTGACGCTCTTTATGAGCCCTGTATAGACGTCCTTCCACGCCATGTACTTGAATGAGAACGTGATATATCTGTAGGGGTCTAATTTCAGGTTGAAGACGCCGACGAGAAAGCCGCCGAAGATGCCGGAGAGGTCGGCGATGATAGTGAGGCACGGCAGCATGACTAGTAGCGCCAGGAAGCGCGGTATGACGAGGAACCGTATGGGATTGAGGGCCATCGTCTCGAGGGCCTCGATCTGCTCGCTCACCTTCATTGTGCCGAGCTCTGCGGCTATAGCGGCGCCTACGCGGCCGGTGACGACGAGCGCGGTCAGGACCGGGCCGAGCTCTCTCGCCAGGCTTATCGCGACCATGGGCGCGACGTAGATGTTGGCGCCGAAACGCTGGAGCTGGTAGGCCGACTGCATCGCTATGACAATGCCTGTGAAGAAGGCGACGAAGATAGCGATGATGAGCGAGCCGTTGCCGGCAAAGACCATCTGGTAGAAGATGCTTTCGCGCTTGACGAACTTATTCTTGACGGGGCCTGCTATGAGCCAGAAGACCGTGTCGAAAAGGAGGCTTGAGACCTCTATGATGTTGCGGACGGCGCCTATTACGATGCTGCCTATCTTTGCGAAGAAACCCATTGGGTTACCTTTTGAAGGGGACAGTCCCAATCCCTGCGAAAACAGACTTATGGGACAGTCCCCATTTTATGCGAATGTCGAGATCGCCTCTTCCTCGTCGGCCATTATTTCAAAAAGCTTCTCCAGCTTCGTTATCTCGAAGAGGCTCTTTATCTTTGAGGAGAGGTTGGTGAGCCTCAGGCGGCCGCCGTATGAGCGCATGTTCTTCAGTATCTCGACGAGCGTCGCCAGGCCCGATGAATCGACGTAGGTCACCTTCGACAGGTTCACTATGATCTTCGGCGTCTTCGATGACAAAAGTTTGTCGAACGACTTCTTGATCGCCGGGCTGGTATTGATGTCTATCTCGCCCTCTACATGGCAAACGGTCAACCCGTTCTTGTTCTCTACTTTCACTGACATGGTTAGCTCCTTTGGTTGTCGCAGTCTGGGAAAAATTGGGACTGTCCCCGAAGGGGACTGTCCCAATTTTTCCTATTTAAGGTTCTTGACCATCGTTATCTTGTTGCCGGCGTCGTTGTAATCGACCTTATCCATCAATTTCTTTATCAGGTAGACGCCCCTGCCTGAATTCTTCATGAGATGCGCCATCGTCGTCGGGTCGGGCGCAGCGCGGTGGTCGAAACCGGTGCCCTCGTCCTCCACTTCAATGACGAGCCTTGAATCCTCAATCCCGTATACGATGCGCACCGGGAGGCGCCTGTCAGAATGGTTGCCGTGGACGATGGCGTTCCTGACAGCCTCTTCGATGCAGAGCTTTATATCAAAGATCTTGCCGTCGTCGAGGCCGAGCCTGGAGAGGCTCGAGAGTATCTTCTCCGACACCTTCCGTATGTAACGCGTTTCGCTCGGAACCTTCAATACCTTCTTATTTCTGGGGTTCCTTAAAAACGCCAATGGATCTGATCTTAGCATATCTGGCATCTATCAGTTTCTCTTTGGAGACGCTCTTAAAGGCGGCGAGGTCTTTTTTCAAGGCCTTTTTGATGTTCGCGGCCGTCTCCTGAGGATTTTTGTGGGCGCCGCCGAGCGGCTCCTTAATTATACCATCGATGATCTTCATTTCAAGCAGATCCTTAGCTGTAAGTTTAAGCGCCGCAGCGGCATCCGGCGACTTTGAGCGCTCTTTCCAGAGTATCGCGGCGCAACCCTCGGGCGATATGACCGAATAGTAGGCGTTCTCGAGGACATAGATCCTGTCTCCTACTCCTATTCCCAGCGCCCCGCCTGATCCGCCTTCTCCTATGACGAACACTATGATGGGGACCTTGAGGTCAGCCATCTCCCTCAGGTTGTAAGCGATAGCCTCGGCCTGGCCGCGCTCCTCGGCGCCGATGCCCGGATAGGCGCCCGGCGTGTCGATAAAGCTGACGATGGGCAGGCCGAACTTCTCGGCCATCTTCATCACGCGCATCGCCTTCCTGTAGCCTTCGGGATGGGCGCTGCCGAAGTTACGCTCGAGGTTCTCCTTGGTGTCCCTGCCCTTCTGGTGGCCGATCACGGCGATACCATCGCCATCCAACTTTGCCAGGCCGCAGATGAGCGCCTTGTCGTCGGCAAAGTGCCTGTCGCCGTGTATCTCGATGAAGTCGGTCATGATGAGATCTATGTAGTTCAGGGTGTAGGGGCGTTTCGGGTGGCGGGCTATCTGGACGCGCTGCCAGGGGGTAAGGCCCTCGTATATCTCCTTCTTTATCTCTGTGAGCTTCGCTTCAAGCCTGGAGATCTCGCCGGCGATGCTGATGTCATTATGGGCGCTCAAGTTCTTCAGCTCGTCGATCTTGCGTTCCAGCTCTATGATGGGCTTTTCGAATTCAAGCCCGGGCAAAATGACCATCGCATGCTCCGTCAGTCTACTATTACTACCTCGGTCCCCTCCGGCACTATCGCGTAAAGCTCCTCCACGTCCTCATTCTCCATCCTGACGCAGCCTTCTGTGACGCTCTTGCCTATGGAGGACGGGTCTATAGTCCCGTGTATGCCGTAGCTAGGCTTTGATATGCCCAGCCAGCGCGAGCCGAGGACGTTCTTTGGGTCTCCGGCAGGTATCATCTTCCCGTTGGGCGGATACCATGGAGGGTCCACTATCTTGTTCGTTATATTGAAAGTCCCGACCGGCGTGGGCGTCGAGTCCTTGCCTGTCGCGACCCTGTAAGCCTTGAAAAGGTCGCCGTCCGCCTTCAGGGTCAGGATCTTCTGCGACTTGTCGACGACTATGCTGAACTTAACCTTCGGGGCCTTTATCTTCTGTCCTGCCCTGATATGGCTGTCCTTTATGCCGTTCGCCCTGGCGAGGAGCTCGACGGTCGTGTTGAACTTTCCGGCTATCTTTGTGAGAGAGTCGCCCTTCTGGACTTCGTAGAGGGATGAGTTCGGGGTGATCTCCGCCGAGAAGAGGATCTTCACATTGAGGCCTTCGAGCGCTTCCTGCGCTTTAGGCAGATCGTTCGAGGATGGGAACTTTTCGGTGAACTTCTGGTAGGACTCCCTTGCCTTCATGAGATCGCCGCTTCGCTCCTGGGCGGCTGCGAGGGCAAGGTAAGCCTTCTCGGCCTTCGGCGAATCCGGGGCCCGGGCGATGGCGCCTTCGGCCTGCTTTATCGCCGTGGCGGCATCTTCGCCCGAAACGGCAGGAACTGGCCGCGAGCATGGCAGTGTGCGCCACGCGATGAACGCCGCGACGAGAAACAGGAGAAGCGCTACCGCTGTGAAGAAGGCCCTTCTATCCATCCGGCATCCTCCAAGGTCACTTGTACATGAGAAGCGCGACGACGATGCCGAGGGCTGCGCCTGCGAAGACCTCCACGGGCGTGTGGCCCAGGAACTCCTTCACCTTCTCCTCGTCGAGTTTCTTCTTCCAGTAGATGTCGTCGAGCATCTGGTTCAATATCTTGGCCTGCCGGCCGGTGGTGAAGCGGACGGTCTGGGCGTCGAACATTATTATAAGTGTGAAGATGACAGCTATGGCGAAGAGCGCGGAATCGAAACCGTAGGTGAGGCCGATGGTCGTCGAGAGCGCGGCTACGCACGCGGTATGGGCGCTGGGCATGCCGCCGGTGCCGAGGAACCACCTGAAGTTGAAGCGTTTCTCCTTGAAAACGCCGAGGATGACCTTTACAGTCTGCGCGGATAGCCACGCGACAAAGGATATAAAGAAGATGTAGTTCTTTGAGAATTCTACGAAAGGATCCATATGGGTTTTGGGTGATTATTTAGTTTAAGGTATTGATATAATTTAGTCTAAATATTATAATATAGACGTCCTGGTATTGCAATTACAATGTTCAAATCCGCAACCAGAAGGAGGCTGCATGAAAAAGGCATTATGCGCTATGGTCTCGGCCGGACTGCTGATATCGGTCGCCCTATTTCCATCGCAGGCAAGCGGCGGAGACCTCGGATACCTTGCCAATAACAAGAGCCCTATTAAGGTATTCCTGAAGGACTTCTCCAATGAATCCGGCCAGGCCCAGGTGGATCCAGCGGCATTTATGAAGGAGGTCGAAAAGGCCTTCGTCAACAGAAAGTCGGTATCTTTCGCCATCGCGAAGTCTCCCGAGGAGAGCGATGTCCAGGTCTCGGCAGCGATAAAGAGCTACCAGTACCTCGAAAGGGACCCTGTAAGGCCCTCCCTCACCGCGACGATGATATTGGACGCGGTCACCTCTGAGAACTTCGCCGAGGTGTCGGCGGAATTCACGGTGGTCGACACGAAGAGCGGCAACACGATCTGGAAGGATTCGGTCACTTCGTACGTAAAGAGGTCGATGACGCCCGCGGAAAGTATCCCTGTGATCTTCGACAAAGTCGCGCGGAATTTCGTGGGAAAGGCTTTCGGCAAGGGACAGTAACGCCCGCAAATGAAAATGGGGACTGTCCCCATTTTTTATCCTCTGATAAGAGCGAGCGCCTCTGAACGCGTCTTCTCGTTCTTCCTGAAGACGCCGCGCACAGCGCTCGTTATGGTAAGCACCCCCGGCTTCTTAACGCCCCTCATGCTCATGCAGAGGTGCTCCGCTTCGATCACCACCAGAACGCCTTTCGGCTTCAGCTTCTTCATGATGACCTCGGCGATGTCGGTCGTCAGGCGCTCCTGAACCTGGAGCCTTCTGGAAAAGGCGTCGACCACTCTCGCGATCTTGCTTAAACCCGTGACGCGATTATTGCTGGGTATATACGCCACGTGGGCCCTGCCGATGAACGGCAGGAGGTGGTGTTCGCATATCGAATAGAGCGGGATGCCCTTCAGGAGCACTATCTCGTCGTGCTCTTTCTCGAAGACGACCTCGAGCTCCTTCTCAGGATCGGCCTTCATGCCGCTCAGGATCTCTTCGTACATGTCCGCAACGCGCTTCGGCGTATCTTTTATGTCGCGCCTCTTAATATCTTCGCCGACGGCGATCAATATTTCGCGCACCGCCTTCTCTATCCGTTTCTTGTCCATTCTACATCCCTTCCTTTAGCCTGCGTTCAGCGGTCACTTCCCGATGCAGAACTGCTCGAATATCCTGTCAAGCACATCATCGGACACCGACTTACCTATTATCAGCCCGAGGTTGAATACCGCCTCTTTCAGGTCGATGGCGATAAGCTCAGGCGGCGCATCTTTCTCTATCGCTTTTTTAACTGATAACATATTATCACACGCCTTGTCAAGCAGCTCCTTATGCCGCGCGTTCGAGACGATGACGCCTTCGCCCTGGACGAAGCCTCCCGACCAGACGGTATCGGCTATCATCTTCTCGAGCTCTTCGATATTCTTCTTCTTCTCGACCGATATCTCGACTATTCTTTCGCCGCGGAAGAGGCCCCTTACCTTTTTGGCGTCCATCTTCTTCGATAGGTCGCATTTATTCAGGACTACTATCTTCTTCTTGAGCGCGGTAATATCGATAATGGCGGCGTCGGCGGCGTCGAGCTTTGTGGAACTGTCGAGCATCACTATGGCGATGTCTGCCAGGGCCAGATATTTTTTACTCTTCGCGACGCCCGCCTTTCCGAGGAGGTCTTTCGTCTGGGCTATGCCCGCAGTGTCGACGAGCCGTATAGGTATGCCTCTCAGGTTTATCATCTCCTCGACGGCATCCCTCGTAGTGCCGGGGATCGGCGAGACTATGACCCTGTCCCTCTTCAGGAGAAGGTTCATGAGACTCGACTTGCCGACGTTGGGCTTGCCGCATATGATCGCCAGCACGCCTTCGCGCAGGACCGCGCCCTCGCCGTATGTCCCGGCGAGACGCTCGAGTGAGGATACGGCCGAGGCCACCTTATTTGCGAGCTCTTTCGCGCCGGCAGCTTCAGGAGCTTCGTCAGGAAAGTCTATCGACGCCTCGACCTGCGATGCGATATCGATGACGGAGTCGCGAATTTCGTTGACGGACTTCGAGAGCTCTCCCTCGAGCTGGTCCACGGCGACCTTTAGCGAGCCCTCGGTCTTGGCCCGGATCACGTCGAGGACTGCCTCGGCCTGCGCCAGGTCTATCCTGCCGTTCAGGAAGGCCCTCTTTGTGAACTCGCCGGGCTCGGCGAGGCGCGATCCGCATTTCAGGACAAGCCCGAGGACCTTCTTCACAGCCTGGAGGCCTCCGTGGCAGTTTATCTCGACGATCTCTTCCTTAGTGTAGCTCTTCGGCGCGCGCATAACGGTCAGGATGACCTCGTCTATGGCCTTATCTTTACGGCCTCTCTTATCGACCACCTTGCCGTAGTGCATCGTATATGTCGCGTAGCCCGACGGTTTACTGCCGTCGGATGAAACGAATATCCTGTCGGCGATAGCCAGGCTCTCCGACCCGCTCAGGCGCACGATCCCTATCCCGCCCTCGCCCACCGGCGTCGAGACGGCCACTATCGTGTCATCGTGGACTTTTTTATTCATGCGTCCTGTCTTTCATGAGGATCTTGCGCGCTTCGCCAACGACGAAGAGCGAGCCGGTGACCAGAACAAGGTCCTGCGGCGCCGCTTTTCGTTTCGCATGCACCAGCGCGTCCTCGGTGTTCTCCGTTACAGTCACGTCCTTGTCTTTGGGCGTTATCAATTCCCGTATTATTGCCGGCTCCATCGCCCGCTCGACTATCTTTGACCTTGTCAGGATGATCGCGTCCGTTATCGGCACGAGCTCTTTCAATATGCCCTTAACGCCCTTGTCCTTAGATACGCCGAGGATGAGGATAAGCTTTCGATATTTGAACTGCCTCTTTACCGCCAGAGCAAGCGCATGCGCGCTCGCCTGGTTCTGCGCCCCGTCTAGAAGGAAGCGCGGGCTCCCCTTTATAAGCTCAAGCCGGCCGGGCCACTCGGCTTCTTCAATGCCTTTTCGTATCGCTTCAGGTGATATCGTCACGCCGCTGAAGCGGAGCGCCTCGACGGCGCCGATTGCCACCGCTGCATTCACGACCTGATGGGCGCCGAGAAGTTTCATATGCAGATCTTTATATTGTCCGAAGAGGCCGGCTACGTTAAAGACTTCACACTCGTCGGTGGCTTTAAGCTCCTCGAACCTGATCTCCCTGCCTGCCAGGATGAGGCCGGACTCTTTTTCTTCGCACTTCGCCTCGATAATGAGAAGCGCCTCTTTTTCCTGCGGCGCGGATACGCAGACCGAACCTTCCTTGATGATGCCGGCCTTTTCACCGGCGATCTCGCTGAGCTTGGCTCCGAGAATATCGGTATGCTCGTAACTTATCGGCGTGATCACCGAGACGAGAGGTTCGATGATGTTGGTCGCGTCGAGCCTGCCGCCGAGGCCGACCTCGTAGACTGCGATGTCTGCCTTCTTCTTTTTAAAATAGAGGAACGCCAGGGCTGTATATACTTCGAAGAAGGTCGGGCGGTCCTCTGCCATGGTATCGACGACTTCCTTAACTTGATCCAGAAGGCCGCCGACATTCTCTTCGCTTATGAGCGCATCATTGATACGTATCCGTTCGCGGAATGAGACCAGATGCGGCGACGTGTAGAGGCCAACCTTGAGCCCCGAGGACTTCAGAATGGAGTGGATAATGGCGCAGGTAGAGCCTTTGCCCTTTGTGCCGGCGACGTGTATCGAACGCACCGCCTTCTGCGGGTCGCCGAGGGCCGCCGCAAGGCGGATCATCCTGTCGAGTTTGAATGACGCATAGTCGTACGCGCTCTTCTGCTCGTGATCGATGAAGGAGTTGAGATAATCGAGGGATTCTCGGTAAGTCATTTAATGTTTAAAGTGCCTGACGCCGGTGAAGACCATGGCTATGCCCAGCTCATCGGCCTTCCTGATTACATCGGCGTCCTTGACGGAGCCGCCCGGCTGGATGATGGCTGTAACGCCCGCCGCATGCGCCTGCTCGACGCCGTCCTCTTTCGGGAAGAAGGCGTCGCTGGCTAGCGTCGAGCCCTTGGCCCGGGGGCCGGCTTTTCTGGCGGCGATCGTCACCGATTCGACCCTCGACATCTGGCCGGCTCCGACGCCGACGGTCTTGGTGCCCTGGCATAGGACGATGGCGTTCGATTTGACGTGTTTCACGACGACCCAGCCGAAGAGGAGCGACTCGATCTGTTCTTTAGTCGGTTTCGCCTTCGTGACGAATTTTAAGTCCGCTTCCCTGATGCGCGCGATATCACGGTCCTGCATGAGAAGGCCGCCCACGACCTTTTTAAGATCGGTGTCCGCTTTGGCGGACTTGGCGCCGAAGTTCTTCACCTCGAGTAGCCTCAGGTTCTTCTTTGCCCTGAGCGCCTCGAGGGCCTTTGCGTCGTAAGACGGGGCGATGATGCACTCGACGAAATCGGCCTCTTCCAGTATGGCGGCGGCAGTCTCGATATCGACGGCCCGATTGAACCCGACTATGCTGCCGAACGCGCTCAGGCGGTCGCAGTCCAGGGCGTCCATGTAAGCCTGCTTGAGAGTCTTTGCGGTCGCGGTGCCGCACGGGTTGGTATGCTTTATGATGGTCGCGCCGGGAGCATCGAACTCTTTCACTGTCTCGAGCGCGGCGTCGAGGTCTATGATGTTATTGAAGGAGAGCTCTTTGCCGTGGAGCTGTGTAACGCTCGAGACGCCCGGCTCGTCTATCGAATCATCTTTATAGAACGCCGCCTTCTGGTGCGGGTTCTCGCCGTAGCGCAGGTCCTGCAGTTTTTTGTAGTTCAATTTAAGGACGGACGGGAATCCTGCCTGTGTGGAGGCTTCGGCATTGGAGCCGGAGCTCTTCGACTTTAAGAACTGATATATTGCGGCGTCATAGGCGGATGTCCGCTCGAAGACCTTCATGCCGAGCTCGTTGAGGAGCCCTTCGGAGACGCTGCCGGTGCTTGCTTCCATATCCTTTATGACCCTGTCGTAGTCGGCAGGGTCGCATACGACGCAGACAGACTGGCGGTTTTTCGCCGCGCTCCTCAGCATCGACGGGCCGCCGATGTCAATATTCTCTATCGCCTCTTCGAGTTTCACGCCGGGCTTGGCGACCGTCTTCTCGAAAGGATAGAGGTTCACGACCACCATGTCGATGAGGCCGATGCCGTGTTTTGCGACCGTCTCCATGTGCTCCTTGTTATCGCGAAGCGCGAGGAGGCCGCCGTGAATCTTAGGATGCAGGGTCTTCACCCTGCCGTCGAGCATCTCGGGGAATCCTGTATGGCTCGATACGTCCTTCACGGGGACGCCGAGAGCGGCTATCGCCTTTGACGTGCCGCCGGTCGAGAGTATCTCCACGCCGAACTTGTCGAGCGTTTTCACGAGGCCTTCGAGGCCGGTCTTATCCGATACGCTTATGAGTGCCCTCTTCACTTTCATCGATGCATCCTTATTTTGTTGCTTCCAACTCATTGGGTCGGGTCCTGCCACTCCCGAGCCTTTATTTCTCTTCGAGGCTGTGTTCCGTACCCTTGCACGTCAAACCCTCAGATGGCGCCAACCCCACCCCGAACCGCCTCTTACTTGAAAAAAGGCTCGGGAGTGTCACCCGACTATATGCTTACAACAACTCTCAACTCATGCAAAGCCCAGTGAGAGAGACCTACTTTTTCGCTTTGCCCTGGTTGGCCACGGCCTCCATCGCCTTCTTCACTTCTTCCGGATCGCCGAGATAATAGCTCTTCAGCGGTTTCAGGTTATCGTCGAGCTCGTAGACTAACGGAAGCCCGGTCGGGATGTTGAGCGAGACTATCTTGTCGTCGGGTATGTTGTCGAGGTATTTGACGAGCGCCCTCAAGGAGTTGCCGTGCGCCGCTATGATGACGCGCTTCCCTGACTTCACTGTCGGCGCGATCGTCTCGTGCCAGTAAGGCAGGAACCTCGCCACTGTATCCTTCAGACATTCTGTGAGCGGCAGTTCCTTCTTTGATAGAGTAGCGTATCGCGGGTCGCTGCCCGGGTACCTGGGGTCCGTCGTCTCGAGCGCGGGCGGCGGGATATCGTAGCTCCTGCGCCATACGAGGACCTGGGGCTCTCCGAACTTCGCTGCCATCTCGGACTTGTTGAGCCCCTGCAGCGCGCCGTAGTGGCGCTCGTTCAGCCGCCAGGAGTTGTAGACGGGGATCCACATGAGGTCCATCTTGTCGAGCGTCATCCAGAGCGTGCGTATCGCGCGCTTCAGCACAGAGGTGTAGGCGATATCGAAGACGAAGCCTTCCTTCTTCAGGACCTCGCCGGCCTTCTCAGCCTCGGTGAGGCCCTTTTCAGACAGGTCAACGTCGGTCCAGCCGGTGAAGCGGTTCTCCTTATTCCACGTGCTCTCGCCGTGGCGCAATAAGACCAGTTTCTTCATCAGCGACTCTCCTATAGGATATTATTTTAGGGTATGCCAGAGCCCTTATTGTAGCACAAAAAGATGGCCTGCGCAATCTAGAGTGCTAGAGGAAAAATGGGATGCCGCATACATGATGGATGGAACGGATGGCAGGCAATAATCAGTAGTTTTTGAGGAATCGCTTCACTTCATCGTGGTTACCGTAGGCAACGAATTCTATGAGGTCTTTATGCTTCCGTATGAGGATACGCCTGTTGGAAACGGTATCTATCTCGAAGAAGTTGTCTCTGCCGCTTATCTTTCGTACCTTTAGCCCTGCGAAGAGTATATCCTTGTTATAGTAGTCAAACAGCTCCTGTATCTTCTCGTCTATCCTGGCCTTTTCGTTATGGGGAAGCTTCTTATAGATCCGCTCAAAAGAGGGCTTTATGTTGAAGTTCATCACCTCAGGCCTTGTGTAAATGCTTTAGAAGAGCTTTTGCGCTTTTGAAGGTCTTTCCCTTTTCAGCCGAGAGGTTCTTTATCTTCTCCCATTCAGTCGGCGTGTATGGGTCAGCTTCATGGATCGTCGTGGTAACGCGAACAAGCAGGAACCCTCCATGCGAGGGCTTAAATGCTATCTCGGAGCCTTCTTTTAAGCCAAGAAGAGCCCTGATAGCCATCGGGATAGTGGTCTGCCCCTTGGACGTCACGTGGGATACGTAGTATCTTCCCTTATTCAATGTCTTCATGAATATCCTCCTTTTCCTTACATCCTTACTTTCTTACATTACAAGTATACCATATATTTGATGAATGTCAATAGCATAAAAATTCCTAGAGTAGCGTTGAGGAGACGGTGTCGCAGAAGAGGAAGCCCTTGCGCTTCAGGGCGATGCCGGTGGGTGCGCTACCTTCTTTCCTGTACTTGATGAGGTCCTTATCGATGAGCTCGGCGACCGCTTTCCCCTCGAGCTCCATGAAATCGAAACCGGTCTTCTCCTTGAACCAGGCGAAGCCTATGCCGTCCTTCGTCCGTATCTTGATGGCGGCGGTCTCTTTGGCGCGCCTGAGCGGCGAGAGCTTCTCGCTCGACTCTGCAAGAGGCCTCCCGTCCTGGGCCCTGGCTATATACTCGGATACGCTGGCAACGTTCTTCGTCCTCACTCCGCCCGAATACGAGACTGCTGAGGCGCCGAGGCCTATATACGGGTTATTCTCCCAGTAGCTGAGGTTGTGCCGGCACTGGAAGGGCTCTTTGGCGAAGCTCGAGACCTCGTACTGCTTGAACCCGCGCAGAGCGAGCCTGTCGATGGCGGCCTCGTACATTGCTGCTACGGTCTCGTCTTCGAGCGGGGTGACGCTCTTATTCTTCAGCGCGTCGAATAGAGGCGTCTTCTTCTCGTACGTGAGGGCGTATGCCGAGATATGTTTAAGCGGCAGTTTTGTAGCCTCTTCAAGCTGGCTCTCCCAATGTTTTGGCTCTTCGCCCCAAACCCCGAAGATCAGGTCGGCGCTTATATTGGAGAATCCCTTCTTCGCGGCGAGCCGCACCGCATCCGCGCCCCTGCGAGCGTCATGGATCCTGCCGAGCTTCTTCAATATCCTGTCATCGAGAGACTGTAGCCCGATGCTCAGCCTGTTCACGCCGCAGCCGAGGAGGATGTCGAGTTTGTTTAAGTCCAGGCTCTCGGGATTGGCCTCGATAGTGAACTCTGTGCTATCCGACAAGTTCTTGCCGAGGCCCTGAAGGAGGCGGTCCAGGAGCTTATTGTCAAGGACCGTGGGCGTGCCGCCTCCGATGTATACGGTCTCGAAACGGCCGTCGAGCCGCTCTATCTCTGCGAGGAGCGCGTCGACATAGGCCTGGTCTTTTCTCTGAAAAGCCCGGCCATCCCGGGCCTCTGGCCCGGGATAGGCCTTCGCCATAGCGGGATCATAAACGGCGCTGTAGAAGTCGCAGTAGAGGCACTTCCTCCTGCAGAACGGTATATGTATGTAGAGTGAGTTTGCCATACGCTGGTCATAAATAAGAGAGGCGCTCTTTCGAAGCGCCTCTCTTATTGAACCTATATCGAATACTTATTATTTCTTCATGCTGTTGATAGTGTCCTGCATGAACTTTCCTGCTATGTCCTTGCAGCCGAGGCCGAACGCTATCGCGATGCCCAGGCCGATCGAGACCAGCACTATGTTCACGGAAAGGACGAGGAGCGTCGTCGCTATCTCGAGCTGCTCGATCGCTACGATGACCGTGAAGACCATCAATACGATCTGGGCCAGCTGGCTCAGCATCTTCGTGTTCTTCAGCCCGGCGTTGTTACCCGCGGTGCGCACGATCGTGCCGACGAAATTGGCCACGAACGCCCCGAGGATCATGATGAAGACCGCCGCGATGATATTGGGGACGTACCCCACGAGCCTCGTCATCAGCGAGGAAGCTATCTTCAGGTTCAGCGCGTCAAGCGTGGTAGCGATGACTACGAGGATGATGAGCCAATAAACGATGGCGCCGATCAGCTCCGAGAGCGTCAGCTTTATATCGCCTTTGGCCAATACGTTCGCGATGCCGGCCTTTTCGCTGGCAGCGTCCAATTTGACCGCCTTCAATATCCTGGCGACCAATGCCTCGATCACCTTCGCTATCAGCCATCCCACTACGAGGATGACGATGGCGCCTGCGATGGCAGGTATGTAGCTCCAGATCTTGATCGACATCGCCTTCACAGGATCCATCACCACTACATTCAAATAATCCATAACCGCACCTCCCTTTTTTTCATAACCCTGCCGTCTTATAATGGATATATAGCAGGATTATGAGATTATATTATATTAATGATATCACAAAATCCGGTTTTGGCAAGAGAAAATTTAACTTTTTATACTTAACAGGGTGGCGAAAAAATAGAGGCATCCCACTTACTGGCGTGTTCCGTAGGGTGGCGCCTTTTTAGGATGGCACCAAGTTCACCAAGATTTAAAGCTTCGGCAACAAGCTTTTCGTCATCGGCTGATCCGCAAGTGTCCCTGTCTGCGAGTAATTAGTGCCTGCTTTATCCTGGGTTAGAGTGGACTCCAGGCTCATGCGGCTAGCCGTTTCTTCATCGCCGCGAGGCACGTAAGTAGCGTATGCGGTAACAATCCCGTTCCCGGTACCCGGACTGAGGGTGCTGATCTTTGTCCCGGCGGCGCCTTCGTACTTGTATAAGCCGCCTGCGCCGAAGTCGGCCACTATCTCTTTCGTGCCGTTGGCATCAAGGTCTGATACTATGAAGGAGAGGGCGTTCAAGGTGCTCAGCTTTGTCCACGCGGCACCTTCATACTTGTAGAAACCGCCTGCGCCGAAGTCGGCTATTATCTCCCTCGTGCCGTTGCCGTTAAGGTCTAAGACGGTGAAGGAGTCCGCGTTAAGCGTGCTCAGTTTTATCCAGACCGCGTTTTCGTACTTGTAGAAACCGCCTGCGCCGAAGTCGGCTATTATCTCCTTCGTGCCGTTTCCGTTAAGATCTAAGACGGTGAAGGAGTCCGCGTTAAGCGTGCTCAGTTTTGTCCAGACCGCGTTTTCGTACTTGTAGAAACCGTTCGCGCCGAAGTCGGCCATTATCTCCTTCGTGCCGTCGCCGGTAAGATCTGATACCGCGAAGGTGTCGGCGTTGAGCGTGGTAAGCCTTGTCCATGTGGTGCCTTCATACTTCCATAAACCGCTTGCGCCGAAGTCGGCTATTATCTCTTTCGTGCCGTCCCCGGTAAGATCCGCTATTGAGAAGGAGTCGGCGTTAAGCGTGGAGAGCTTTGTCAGGGCAGTGCCTTCATACTTGTAAAAACCGCCTGCGCCGAAGTCGGCTATTATCTCTTTTGTGCCGTTGCCGTTAAGGTCCGATGCGGTGAAGGAGTCGGCATTAAGCGTGGTAATCTTTGTCCAGGCCGTATTTTCGTATTTGTAGAAACCGCCTGCGCCGAAGTCGGCTATTATCTCCCTTGTGCCGTTTCCGTTAAGGTCTAGGACGGTGAAGGAGTCCGCGTTAAGCGTGCTCAGTTTTGTCCAGACCGCGTTTTCGTACTTGTAGAAACCGTTCGCGCCGAAGTCGGCCATTATCTCCTTCGTGCCGTCGCCATTGAGGTCTGCGATCGCGAAGGAGTCGGCGTTAAATGCGTTCAGCTTTGTCCACGCGGCGCCTTCATACTTCCAGAAACCGCTTGCGCCGAAGTCAGCTATTATCTCTTTTGTGCCGTTGCCGGTAAGGTCTGATACGACGAAGGTGTCGGCGTTGAGCGTGCTGAGTTTTGTCCAGACCGCGTTTTCGTACTTGTAGAAACCGTTCGTGCCGAAGTCAGCGATCACCTCTTTCGTGCCGTTACTGTCCAGGTCTGTCGAAGTGACGAGAGAATTGGTCTCTTTCTTCCACTCTGCCGCTGTATCCACAATGCCGCTGGCATATATGATCTTTGTCAGGTCGCCGTAGGAATCATACTCTTCCCTGCAGAGGAATGCGCCGCTCTTGCTGTACACTTCTCTTGTCTTTACTATGGTCGTGCTGCCCCAATAAGAGGTGTTCAGGATATAGCTTCCGTCCGGGCGCTGTGCCTTCAATACCCTGCCATAGCCCTGATTGTTCCAGTTTTCGTTCATATAGGTGTAGTAAATGTTGCCGCCGCCGTCGGGCGCAGCAAGGGTCTTTGATTCCACGAGGTTTGTTGCATCGTTGTAATAGGTGTTCGTGACGCCTGTAGAGGCATTGAACTTTGATCGTAGGCGACCTGAGGCGTCATTGTAGTAGGTGTAGGTTGCGACGAGAGCCGTCCAGTTCGCGTCTGAATAGGTATAAGCGGTCTGGAGGCGGCCTGTGATGTCGGCGTAGTAGGTGTACTTGGAGCTGAGGATGCCTGAAAGCGCAGTCAGGCGCCTGACCTGGTCTACCCTGCCAAAGCCCTGGGAGATCCAGTTCTCGTTAATATAGTGGTAGTATATGTTGCCGCTGGCGTCAGCCGCGGTGAGGGTCTTTGATTCAACGCGGTTTGTCGCGTCGTTGTAATAGGTGTAAGTGGTGTTCGTAGCAGCGTCGAGCTTTGAGGCGAGACGGTTTGCCGCGTCGTTATTATAGGTGTAGGTCGCGACGAGCGTAGTGAAGCCGGCATCAGAGTAGCTCCTCTTGGTCTGTAGACGGCCGTTAGCGTCGGCGTAGTATGCGTAGGCATAGGAGAGCTCGCCATTCAACGAGGCTTGCCTCTTCGACTTATCCACCCTGGAGGCGGCTTCATTAATGTAATGGTAGTAGATGTTGCCGGAGGCGTCGGGTGAGGCGAGGGTCTTTGACTCCATTAGGTTAGCAGCGTCGTTGTAG